>ERZ1292644.1104-Hain-H14-01um-R2-1104-length-14771-cov-4_pt2 | contig 12459 bp, 20 predicted proteins | sample MGYA00564402_ERZ1292644 | MGnify/ENA primary metagenome ERZ1292644 (study PRJEB36523, sample SAMEA6512644) | groundwater metagenome | collected 2019-01-09 | study: AquaDiva: Metagenomics assemblies of 32 groundwater samples | reverse complement strand
AATAGGGTGTAATGCAGGACCGAACCTAGCAAAGATTTACGGGAAGAAGTTGGCAGGGATAGACGCAAATGCGGATGCGATAGCCTATGCTAAAGATTTACTACCAAAAGCCGACCTAAGAGTAGGAAACATGCTCGAGCTCCCGTGGCCGGATAAAAGCTTTGATGTTCTTTTGGCTGATGCGGCACTGATGTACATCTCTCCAGAAGAAATAGGCCGAATGATGAATGAAATTGATCGTGTAGCAAAAGGAGTTTTGATAGTTGATAGATTCAATGAGTCTATTTCCGGGGCCGTTACAGGATATGTCTGGGGCAGGAACTACCCGGAGATTTTAAGAAGAATGGGCTTTGAGGTTTCTGTGAAAAACATAACAAAAGACTTATGGCCGGGAAGTCTCAATTGGCAGTTACATGGCATTGTTATATCAGCTCGTCGATCGTGAACTGGCGAGAGAAGATACTGAAACGCTATGGACTGCCAGAAGTACGTTATCCGTTTAGACAAAACACTCTATTCTTTGGGTTGTATCACTGGGTGGACTGGCTAAAGTTTGCACTGTGTCAAGGTAAGCGTAAGGTGTTTTGGTGCGGGTCGGATATTTTAGCTCTTGAGAAAACCTATTACTGGAAGCACGTCATTGCAAAGTTAAAATCCGAACATATCTGCGAGAACTATGTAGAACAGCAGAAATTGAGAGAAGTGGGCATTGAAGCACGAGTGCAGCAGATATGTCTTTCTACTCCGTATCCAGAGTTGTCGTATAAGTACAAAAGAAACTCTGATGTATATATATGCGTAACGCAAAACAGAGAAAGCGAATACGGCTTAACCACTTTGATAACCGTGGCAAAGCTTGTGTCGGAGATCACCTTTCATGTTTTCGGTGTCTTGAGGCCATGGCAGCAACCAAATGTCGTTTACTACGGAAAAGTAAGCGAGCGAGTATTCAATCAATCAATAAAGAACTTTCATGCCTGTCTGCGTTTAAACGAATTTGATGGTTTTGGAGATGCACTAGCCAAATCAGCTCTCATGGGCCAATGGCCTATTAGTGCGATTGCCTATCCGCACATAACTCATGCGCCGGGAACCGAAGCTCTTATTGGCGCTCTAAAAGAGTTAAAAAACAAAAAAGAACCTAACTACGAAGGAAGAGAGTATTGGCTTAAGGAATTAGGAAAGAACTTGGTATGATGATTGAGAAAGTCCAAACAGGAACAAATCATATTGACGTTACCTTTTTTCTTACAAGAAACAGGTTTTTAGGAGGATTACTTAACTGGTTTGTAAAAGAAAAGTATCTTGGGCATTGGTACTTTAACGATACACCGCTCGCTCCACATCTTGAAGGTGCAATGAATGAAAAGCTAAGTCGCGTGAACGTACATTTTTATCTTTCAGGAGGATGTGAGAGAACACAATAAGTACGGATTAAACGATGCAGATATTATAGAAAGCACTTATAAAATGATATTAAAAGAATGAAAAAGTTGCATTTAATTTATGTCCCCTTCACGGGTGTAGGCCTTCGGGGTGGGTTCCGGGGAGATACTTGGTACACTCACAGAATAAACATATTCAAGAACTACACTTTAAAAAGCCTTGCTAACCAAAGCAACAAAGACTTCGTGTTATGGTGTTCGTTCCGGCCAGAAGAGAAAAGAAACCCACTGACCCAACAGATTGTGCAAGCAGTAAAAGAAGCAGGAGTCCACTCCGTCTTTACTTATAACGGCCTGATGTATATCGATGACAAATTCGTTGACTTCGGAATGAAAACTCGCGTGAAGAACTTCGTGAGAATGATATGGGACATGTGGTACTACAAAGAATGGAAAAACCCTTTTGAAATACTTAAATACACATGGGAAAACAAAAACGAAACTCTTTTAGAAAGAGCTACTAGGTCTCTTGAGGGACTGCGAAGGATCTTAGGTTCTGATTATGATTGGGTATACATGACACGGCTAGATAGTGACGATATGTTCCATCGCGAGGCAGTTAACCTTATTCAATCTCAAGAGCCGCTTATAGGAAGATCTTTGGTGTTTAAAGACGGATATATCTTAAATGTCCAAACAGGCCAAGTGGCTGAGTGGAATCCTCCAACCAACCCGCCATTTCATACGATTACATTTCCCGGAGAAGCGTTCTTCGATCCAAGGAAGTATCTAACATATTACGGAGACTTCAAGACCCACGAAGATGCTACAAGAGTATTCAGCCCTGTGTACATGGACATGCACAAGTACATGGTGGCTTATCACAGCAAGCATATAAGCACGGATTGGGATTCCCCACTACCCAAAAGGATACATCATGCGTTAAAATACAAGCAGAAAGGATACTGTTACTCTGTATCAGGCAAGAACATAAGCACCCAATGGCAGTCAAGGACACGAAAAGTAAAGAATATAATGATCGGAAAAGAGTTTTTCGGAGAAGAAAAGAGGCTTATTCTTAAGGACTTCGGATTATGAACATTCAGGAAGAGTTTGATCGGGTAAACAGACAAATTATTGCAGATGGATATATTCCAAAAACAGTAGCTTTTACGATACAAAAGTTTTACGGTATTTGTAAGGTTGCGAAAGAGTACAATGCGCTTCCAGTATTCAACCCCGATAACGCAGAAGCCTTTGAGATAGTAGCTCTTTATATTTACAAATCATTTGGAAGGCACTCGTTAAAAGTTGCTCAAATCCTTAAACTAATTTATAAACTGAAAAAGTTTTTTCGTCCTATAGAAGTTTACAAAATGGACGGTCATAAGTTGTATTTTAACTGGTTTGATTCCAAGTCTCGGTATATTTTTGAAGACTATAAACTAAAAGATATTTGGGAACCAGAGACCACGAAAATTGTAAAACAACACGTAAAACCCGGAGATACCTGTTTGGACATTGGAGCGAGTATAGGATATTTTACATTGTTGATGTCCAGTCTTACAGGGCCGAAAGGTAAAGTGTATGCTTTTGAGCCAATGACCAGAGGCTATAAGTATCTTTGCAAGAATATAAAAGTAAACGGTTACGAAGACCGTGCAAAAGCTTTTCAGCTTGCGGCATGGGACAAGACCGAAATCATAGGAATGCCTCGGTGTGATGACAATCCAATCCCATCGCAATGTGTTTCAGTCAGCGAGCATCTTGAAAAGCTCGGAGTTACGAAAGTAGACTTTATCAAGATTGACATAGATGGGTCTGAACCATGGGCTTTTAGGGGACTTGTTCCTTTATTTGAGAAAAACCCTCAAATGAAAATGGTGTGTGAATACTATCCAAAGTACATTAAAGATGCTGGCGGTGATCCGAATGATATGATGGATATTGTGAATAAATACTTTACCACCGAAGTCATAGAAGGAGATTACGGAGAAGGTTATTGGAACTACTTTTGCAAACACAAATGACAGAAAAAGAAATCGAGGGGGATTATGGTGAAGGATATGCAAATTTATACTGCACACATAAATGATTACCGAAGCACAAAGGAAAGACTGGATAGACAAAGGGTATGATGTTTCTACCCTGAAGCATAGAGAATTACTCGCGGAAGTAATAGACAGCTATTGGCCTTTTACTGGTTTACTTGATGTGGGGTGTGCTACTGGAGCAGATCTAACACTATACAGAATGCTATTCCCCACACATTTGCATGGATTCGATATAGATCAAGGAAATATAATGAGGGGCAAAGAGTTACGTGGTGAACTAGAGTATAGTCTTGAAGTTGGGGACTTAAGAAAAGCCCTAAAGACTTTAAAAACCAAAGATGACATGGATATTGTAGTTTCAAACGGAGTGTTAATGTATGTAGAGCCAGAATGGATAAAAGAACTAATGAGAATAGCAAAAAAAGCAGTCATCTTAAGCGAAAAAGACCCATATAAGGGCAAAAGTATCTCCAAGTTTCTAAAAGAAAGTAATATAGAGTATAAAACAACCAAGATAACCAAAGAAGTTCGCCAAAGCTGGGCGAATGATGGATTCATCTACGAGATATGTCTTTGACAGTAGAAGAGTACGACAAGTTAATAAGCGACAAGATAGATAGAATGTTTAAACATACCTGGATTTGTAAGGAATGCGGAAGAGAGAATCATAAAGAAATAAGAAAATGCCCATGTCAAAAGAGGAAATAATACATAGTCTTAAGAGCCTAAAAGGCAAGATAGAACATCCAGAGCTATTTGGTTATCCAATGGCAGCCAAAGACTGTAGTGGCTGTAGACTAGCAAGAATGGATATTATTGAGTGGATAGGACAACTAGAAAGAGGAAACTAAATTGTGTCAACATATATAACGAAACATAAATTATATGCCATTTGTAAAGGGTCATCCTGGGTTTAAACCAAAAGGTGCAAAATCAAAAACAACGCTTGATAAAGAAATGCGTAGGGTTATTTTTGATAAAGAGGTATCAAAGGTTTTTATCAAACAGATTAAAAAAGCTAGAGCCGAATACTTACTGGACCAGTTCATCGGGAAAGCACCTGATACAGTTAAGCTAGAAGGTATTAAGCTATTCCTAGGCAAAAAAGATGCAGGAGTTTAACTGGTATGAGATCTGGAACAAGTGGGCTAATTTCCAGCCAAAGCAAAAGGAGGCGGAAGATGCTGCGGCTAAATATGATTATGTATTCTACGGAGGAAGCGCTGGGCCAGGGAAATCATACTTTTTGAGGAAATACCCTATAAGCTTTCTCGTAGAGTATTGTTTTCTTACTTTAGGGCTACGAGGAGTTCGCGCTGGGTTGTTCTGTGAAGACTATCCAGCACTACACGACAGACATTTGAGCAAGATACCGTATGAGTTCCCGGAATGGTTAGGAACCTACAAAGCACAACAGCATGAGTTCATCCTAAGCGAGGACTTTGGTGGAGGAGTTATAGCTTTTAGAAACTTAGACGATCCTTCAAAGTACCTCTCCAGCGAGTTTGCGCTAATTGAGGTAGATGAGCTTACTAAAAATCCAAAAGAAACATTCAACTTTTTAAGATTGAGAAAACGCTGGCCTGGGATTGAGAGAACTAAATTCGTAGGAGCTTCTAATCCTGGAGGTATAGGACATGACTGGGTTAAACAGTTGTGGATCGAGCGTAATTTTCCTTCAGAAGAAACCGAAAAAGAGCAATTTCACTTCATAAAAGCCTTACCGCAGGATAATAAATATCTCCCAGAAAGTTATTATAATACCCTAGGAGCCTTACCAGAAAAGCTTAGGAAGGCTTATAGAGACGGAAATTGGGATGTATTTGAGGGGCAATACTTCAGTGAATGGGATGCAGAACAGCATGCCATAGCACCGTTTGAGATACCAGAAACATATAAGAAATTCAGGGCCTATGACCATGGCAGAGAAGCGCCAGCTTGCTGTAAGTGGTATGCCATAGACTACGATGGACGCGTGTTCGCTTATAGGGAGTTTTACCAAAGAGGTTTAGATGTGGACGAAATAGCTGCAGAGATTAACAGGCTATCCGGGGCCAAGAAAGACGAAAAAGGTAACTGGGTTGGAGGCGAACATTATGAGTATTCAGTAGCTGATCCGGCCATATTTGCCAATATTGGCTTTACAGATAAGTTTGGAGGTCAAACCATAGCAGAGAGCTTTGCTCGTAATGGCATTATGTTCTTACCAGCTTCTAATAGACGTGTAGACGGCTGGGCCTTAATGCACCAGTATCTAAGGTGGGATGATAAGACTAAGCCCAAAATGCAGCATTTCAGCACTTGTGTGAATTCCATAAGAACCATACCGGCATTGATTCACGATGAGATTAGACCAGAAGACGTAGACACAGATGGAGAAGACCACGCCGCAGACGCAGATCGATACTTTTTGATGAGTTTGCATGAAAGAGCGTCCCATAAACCAAAAACAGAGATTGAGCAGAAATTTGAACAAATGAAAAAACAAGAAAGTCCTATAAACTTCAACGTGTACATCCCGCAGTAATACACACTAGACAAATATATTCATTGGTGGAAAACTAAAGTAAAAGCAATGCGGTGCAAAATGCTGTCTGCCTGAAGACGTAAAACAAGGTTTTAGTAGAGCCTCACTCAAGGAGAAACAACTTGAGGATTTGACGTTTGTAGAGAAGAGGATTACTGCTCTACAAGAATCACGCCATTCTCACTATGGTGTTGATTTGGACTCTCTTTATACAGAGGCTGACAAGAACTACGTACCTCATAGGCTTCGTGGCAAAGGCAAAAAAGTAATAGCAGAAGACGAAACAAAAGGCTGGAGGGGAAGTATAGTAGAATTAGGATCGTCTGACTGGCAGTCTGATATATCCCAAGCGAATCCTTTTGTAAAGATTCAAACGGCCCTCTCGATCCTAATAGACCAAAATCCTTCTGGAGTGTTTACTCCAACGTCAAAAAAGTACGAAAACACCACATTGCTGATGAAGCAGCTTTACGAGAGGAGTTGGGAGTTTGCTAAGTCCAAAGCTCAACTAAAGTTGTTTGTATTCAACCTTGCTAAATATGGCTGGGCTATTGCAAGAACTTATCCGTTTCGACTGGCAAGAAAGGTAAAGGTACTTAAAGAGTACAAACCCGAATCACCAGAAGACTCAGTGTACGAGGAAAAAGAAGTTGTTGAATACAATGATATTTTCCGAGAGAACGTTGACCCACGAAACGCATGGATAGATGACATGGCTAAACCTAATAACTTCTTTACCATGCGGGATTGGTGCTGGAGGAAGGTATATCCCTTAGACGCTTTCAAAGAGGAGTTCGGCAAGTATGACAGAGCTAAATTCGTGCAGGCAGGAGGCAACACAGATGAAACGGTAAATAGCAAAAACTCCAGCGTTGAGAAAAAGGAGACTGAATTGGTTGAGGTTCTTTTCTACGAGAATAGGTTAAAAGACCTGTACATGGTGATAGCCAACGGAGTGCCGGTTATCAATGAACCGTTACCTATCTCCGATGCACGAGGCCAAAAGAAACTATCATGCTGGCAGACGTATTGGAATCTCCGGCACGCAGAATCCCCGTACGGAATAGGCATTTACGAAGCTATCAGGTATGACCAGGCATTGTTAGATCGGATTCGTAACATGACGATTGACCAGCTTACGATGAGCATTTACAAAATGTTCTTCTACCAAGGGACTCAAGCCTTAACAGAAACCGGGGATATACTTATAAAACCCGGAGTCGGTAAACAAGTATTAGACCCCAAGAACGTAACCTGGTTAGAGATACCAGGTCCGGGTAGGGAGGCTTGGGAGGGCCTACAGGTGTTTAAAAACGACTTAGACGAGGCTTCAGGTATCACAGACCCCCTAATGGGACAAGTTACTGGTAAGACTGCATTTGAGCTGGCTCAAGCCAAGGAGAGTGCTCTAAAGAGACTAAAAACGCCATTAGATAACGTTTTAGATGCCCTGAATACCGAAGGCTACATAACCATTTCGCTCATACAGCTTTTGTACTCAATCCCAGAAGTCAAAAAGATCACTGACCCAGAAAAGATAGAAGCTTATTTAAAGGATGTTGAAGGAGATTCTGAGTTATGGCAACGGGACAAAGAAGGAAACTTTGAAGCTAATTTATACCCTGAGTTTCCATTGAACCTTGATAAGGACGAAAAGGGTAATTTAATGGAGACCTCTGATACTAGATTCTTCAGAGTTCGGCCTAAGTTCTTACAGTGGGAAGGAATCGTAAACATAAAATCTCAATCTCTTCTTACGCCCTCCAAACAAATAGATAAAGCCTTAGACCTAGAGATGTATAACATTCTTATTCCCCTGTTCGTTCAACCGCCAGAAGTGTATAAGAAGGTAGCCGAGGCTATCTGTAAGCTCTACGATAAAGATCCTAAAGAGATTCTCCCTGACATGTGGTTACAAGACCCCCAGGAAGGCCAGGAGTTATTTGTAGACGCTAATCAGGTAATGCAAGAGGAGCTGGCCGCACAAGCACCAGGAAAGCCAGCAGGAGCTACGGCATTAAATCCAACCAATCCAAGGAGTCTACCCGCAAAGATTTCTAGCAAGATGTCACAGCCTATTAGAGCTATATGAGATACAGATTGGCAAAACACATTTCGGAGGTGTCGTAGTGAGTGATTCTTATTACCACGCAGATGACATAGGCGTAAATGGTAAGTTTCAACTTATTACTGGGGGACATAAAGAGGGGTCATTTCTGGTTTTTGATAGAACAAGATTAACTATCAAGGGAGGAATCATTGTTGAGTTAAAAGAGTTGCCAGAGTTAAAAATCAAAATATGACTCGTGAGCAACGAAGTATAATAAAGAACTTAATGCAAGGCCCTGCGTGGTCCGTACTAAAGCAAGTCAGGCAAGAGCTTTGTGATAAAATAGCCTACGAACCGAAAACCAGGGAAAGTGAGTGGGAGACTCTTAAATCAGTGTTGGGAATGGAGGGACAGATATATGGAATTAATAAGTTCTTCCAGGAACTAGATAATATGGCATTACATGCGGAAGAATGAACTTACAAAAGAAATGCTTGATATGATCGTAAAGAAGTGTGGTATAGAAGATACGAAAACGCAACGCGGTATCGTAAAACACATATTCAGGCAGGCACATTTTAGAGAGGTAATATTTACTATATGTCCAATGAAGAACGCGTAATTCAATATACGAAACTTGTATTAGGAGCTGTAGCCCTTATTTTATTGGCCTATCACATAATATAATGCTGACCGAACACCACAAGTGCAATTTTATAGACCAATCTGATAAGCACGCTTTTACTGCGGAGGTGAATTGGGAGCCTGACAATGAAAAGACAAATAACTCAAAGATCGTAAAGCTCCACTGTGAAGACGGCAAATACGCATATATCAAACGAGAACATCTTTTAGAGTTCCTTTTTGCCATCGGCCAGCCAGAAGACCAGCAAAAGATGATTCCACAAACCTTAACCAGTACAAGGTGGTACGAGACAGTCTTGTCCATAAAAGCCACCAAAAACATCAGAAAAGGCGAGGAGATTGTATTCCCTATTAAATTAAGTCTGCCACCTATTGAACAAGAAATCATAGCCGAAGCTAAACGCACTGCTATAAAGACCAATATTCCCCTAGTCGGAAATAATACACAATAGACAGTTATTACAAACTAATACACACTTATACTATGCCTAAAACCAAAACAGCAGACGTTTTAACAGACGTAGCGGCATCTCTAAAAACCCTGACAGACGCAGTTAAAGGCATAGAGGAAAGGCTAGTAAAACTAGAACATCCAACTGATGTGAAAAAAGAAGAACCCACACCAAAGGTGGAGAGCGTGTCTGTAGAAAATCCCGACCATAGAAAGCTTGTCAACGAAGTTTTAAATAAGCATTTTAGCTTCAAAACACAAAGCGAGTTTTCTGGATTAAGACTTGTAATCCTAGTTCCAAAAAAGTACAGTAACGCTTCTGATGCTCATTGGAGCATGTACGGCGCAGACGAAAGACCAAGTAAGCCATTTGCATCTCACGAAGTAGAGCCAATGTTTAGAGTACATTTAGAGTCTGTTTTTAATAACTTCAACCCAGATATAAAGGCTTTAATCGTAAACGATAGGTAGAAGAAAATATAAGACTTTATGCGGAAGGTCCCTAGCAAGCTTGGGGGAGCTGCCGCATCAGTTTGCCCAAGCTCTCTAGGGACCTCCTAGGGGGCTTTTGTATGTCAGATATTAAACCACGAGTATCTATACCGTTCACACTTTTACCAGAAGGTCGTTATTGGAAAGTAGGTCAAACATATCGAGCAAAGCTTGTGCTTAGACAAGTAAGTACCGGTGAAGAAGACGCAACATATGAAGTAGTAGACGCATCCTCTCTCGAAGTAGGAGATGCCAGTAAGGGTAAGTTCCTACGTTCAGAGGGCGGATACGTAAAAGTCTGATATGCCAATAGTAAACGGGAAACATTACGCATACTCTGCAAAAGGAAAAGCAGCAGCAAAAGCTGCTAAAAAACCAATACCAAAAAAGAAATGGCGCATGACAGATGGAGGGAAAATGAAAGTGTGAGTATTTTAAAACTGTATACTGATTTATTCGTTGTATCGCGGTCCTTTCTCCGCGTTATCAAAGAAAGTAAAAAGTATGACGACGCTCAATTTGGGAGATGCGTTCACTCCAGAAGGAACGCAAGGGGCGGTTGAGGCCGCAACTACCGAAAAGGTAGAGGAGAAGGAAACTCCATCGGAAACCCCCACCGAAGCAAAACCCGTCGAAGAACCTACGCAAGTAGAGTCTCCGAAACAGGATGCAGACGTTTTGGAAAAACAACTCTTGGGACTGCAACAAGAAAAATCGAAACTGCTTGAAGAGGTCAAACATCTCCGAGGGACTAAACGAGAACTCAAACAAGAGCAGATCGTTACGGTTCAAAAAGAGATGGATGATCTTAAGGACGTAAATCCAGAAGACGCAAGCCTGATAGAGCGGGTACTCCGCTCAAAAGGGTATGTGTCCAAGGATGAGGTACACAAGATGTACTATAAGTCCGTTCAAGATCAGGTTATAGCAGCATTTCTTGAAAAATTCCCAGAGTATAAGCCAGAAAACGATTCACAAGACGTGAATTGGAATACCCTGCAAAGGGAACTGGCTGATTACCGGATGCCTGAAAACCCACACGACATTCATCGTGTTTTGGAAAAGGCGCATCGGTCAATCACCAAAAGCGTCAGCGACCAGAATCTTCCCGCAAAAAAGAGAGCTGTAGAAACAGCCTCAACAGGAACGGGTGGGATTCAACGGTCTTCTTCTGCAAAGTCCCTCGATCTTAACAAGCGCAGAGCTTTAGAGGAGGGAGGATGGTCGGAGGAAGAAATCAAAGCAATAGAAAATAAATTATAAACTTATGGCTTGTAGATTAGTAAGTTCAGGTGGTGATGTTTCTGATGCCGCAGTAATTGAATTGTATGCGTCAGGCGTTATCACCCCAAACAATCCAGTTGTCTGGCTAGAAGCTGGTACGGGTCAGGGAATTGTGGGTCCAGCAGAAAGCACATCTACTGCGACTGCTATTTTTGGTGTTGGTTTGAGTTACGCACAAGGTGCATCTGATACCCTGGTCAGAGTTATTCCGTTCGATTCTAGTCAACTTTGGGAAGTAGACTGTGCCAATGCGGCGACAACGGCGCAGTTAGGTATTCGTCATGCTCTCTCGGCGTCGAGAGGAGTCATACATAATACTGCAACAGACCAAGGCGGTTTTGTAACCGTGGCCGACAGGATGCTTGCAGTATTCTTCGCATTAAAAATGACCGGCTCGACATCGGGTTCTGGTAAGTTGATTGGTAAATTTTTGCCAAGACTCTTTCCAACCGATGCAGGGACCCAAAGCTAATAATCATTTATGCCAAATCCTCTTTCACTTAGCGATGCCGCGGATTTGATCGATGTTTCTATTCAGGACATTTTCCTGAAAGGATCGGAGAGAGAAACACGCGACTTTGCTAAATACTACAATGTAGAGACCGGCGTAAAAGACTATTACCTCAAGGATTCATCCTTGACTGGTCTTGGATACGCTGGTCGTATTACGGAGAACGCCGCTGTAACGGCCGCTTCTCCCGTGCAAGGTTTCGATAAAACCTACACACAGGTTCACTTCGGCATTCTTTTGTCTTTCACAGAAGCAATGTGGAAGTTCGGTATTAAAAAGCGCGATCTTCAGAATGTAACGTCTGAAGCTCGAAAAGCAGTATCTGACAAACGAGAACTGCTTTGTGCTGACCGATTGGATAACTCTTTCTCATCGACGTACACCGTACAGGATATTTCCGGAAACTATCTGGCAACAATCACTGGTGGTGACGGCGGAGCGTTTGTTACTGCTTCGCATACTCGTGAAGACGGAGGTACTGCTTGGGGCAATCGGGTGACTGATGGCTCTACAGTGAACATGGACTTCGAGTATGATGCGCTAAAAGCCGCGCATCGGACTGCTGCTTTAATTACCAATCCTCAAGGCAAGCCAACGAACGTAAACCTGGACACCTTTGTGTGCTTCCGGGGTTCTGCTCCGCATCAGAGAGCAGTTGAAGTTCTCGGTGCCTTGAATCGTGGATTCATTCCTGGTTCGGCTGACCGAGATGCGGGCGGTGTACCGAATTACAAGATTGTTGCTCTTCCGTGGATTACGACAAACACTGCCTACTGGTGGATGCTTGACTCTTCTATGGTAGGACCGCGATACGGGTTGCAGTACAAGGAAGCACAGCCAGTTTCCTTAGAAGGACCGAATGTTGTCTTTAAGACTGGAGAAATTCAGTATAAAGCTACATCGTGGTTTGACATCGGACACAACGATGCCAGAAACTGGGTTGGTTCTCAAAATACCAACGCAGCGTAAACTCACATTATAACATGTGGAGCGGGGTAGTCGTCTGGCTGCCCCTAGTCCGGGAGAACCAGACTACCCCGCTATATAAATTCATTATTAG
>ERZ1292644.1422-Hain-H14-01um-R2-1422-length-12462-cov-105_pt1 | contig 12462 bp, 25 predicted proteins | sample MGYA00564402_ERZ1292644 | MGnify/ENA primary metagenome ERZ1292644 (study PRJEB36523, sample SAMEA6512644) | groundwater metagenome | collected 2019-01-09 | study: AquaDiva: Metagenomics assemblies of 32 groundwater samples | reverse complement strand
AACAAGTAGCAGAACTGAAAGTTGTCTCGCATCTTGAGCAGTTGGTGGCCCTGTAACCGCTGTGTGCGAAGCGACTGCACTAACTCAGCAAGCTTTTTATATTCGATACCTACCATTACAGGGATACCTTTTTCTCCCCTGCCCTCAAAAGCAATATCGGCAGGTATATCTCCCATTTCAGCAGGCAGGCCCATATGTCGTAATGGTTGAAGCAGTTCACAACTCCCTACTCGTCTATCAACAAGCAGCATATGCAGCCTCCAAGTAGGCGGCAGCATTATGAAGGCGCTCTGGTTGCTCCCTGAAAAGTCCAAGTCCTCGATTGCAGTCACCACACAGACGCCCGCGCACTTGGCCGGTTACGTGCGAGTGATCGATCTCAAGACGTTCTGTTGCGCCACAGATAGCACATTCGTTGAGTTTGAGTGCCCACGCGGCGCCGTCCAAATCTGTGATACCTGAGCGCGTCGTAAGCTGACGTAGCTTATTTTTAGCGCTATATTGACTGTGATAGCACTCATAACACAGTCCAAGCGCCTCGTATTTTCTTCCAGGATGACACCGAACTAGCTTCGCCTCATATTTCGAGCATCCACAACTTCGTGTTCCACGCTTTGGGTGCTTTAGTCCGACCAAAAGTGATCGTCGCAGTCGAACAACCCTTTGACCACAATCACATAAGCAAATCCAACGAGTTCCTCCATACGGCGCAGACGGTCCTTGGACCGTAACAGTCAATCGACCAACACGCAATCCTACTAATGTTTTCACTGCCAATCTCCCTCGCAATCAACAGCACGATTTACCATCAGCATGCAATGAGAATGGTTTGCGTGGTTCATCTATGCCTTTGTCGTGTTTTCCTGTGAAATCGTAACGCACTTGCCGCAACAGCGCCTCGATATCCACAAAGACTTCATCATCCGATGAGACGCCAATGGACGACGACAAAAGATAACCGCCTTTTACGCGACGAATAGTGCATGTCATTGCCAATCCCTTACGCAAAAGGCAGAGAGAGGGCCAAAATAGCGTACGTACCCATTTGCGGCATCAATTCGCCAGTGCCAAAAGTGCCATGTCGACCAACGCCAATAGATACGATATGAGTGTATCCCGGCGCAATACTCAGCGAGTAGCATGCGACGACGCCTCACACTGGTAGCACCGAAGACATACACGATGATGTAGATTCGGTTGTCCGCAGTCACACCATTGATAGGTATGTCCGAACAAGAAACAATACCAATGCAATGTCCATGTCATTGCCAATCCCCCTCGCTCGACTCTGGGTACACAAGCTGTCCCAACTCCGGGAACGTCAGGTTCGTGAACTCCTGGCCCCAGATGTCGGTGTTCTGGCGGCAATTGACAACCGTACATTTGAAGCGGTCGGCAATGACAGCGGGCTCAGGATCGTAGCGATGTTCGAGCGACACTTGCACAATGTTGCCCGCCTGCTTGAAGCCCAGCGGCTCCATGTCGGTCGTGGACTCGCCCTTGATCCACTTGGTCTTGACTTTCTGCACGAGTTGAAGATTGACGCCCGCGTCGAAAGCGTCTTGAATCAGCCCCCGATACATGCCGTTGAGCGGGCCGTACTCGCGCCCCAAATCGCTCTCGCGTCCAAACTCGGCAAACCGACAGAGCTCCCACAGCTCTGACTCATCAATCTGGATGGACTTCGCAATGGTCAACCCATGCTGATAATCTTCAATCCACTGGTCGCGCACTTCCTTCGCCTTATCCTGGTCGTCCCATTTCTTGTTGAAGCGGTACTGGATGTGGCGAATCTCCTTCTTTGGCAAGCCATCGACGCCTTTGAGGAACTTCTGCACCACACCCTCAGTCCCGGCCGGGTCGAGATAGAGGCCAAGGATCGGATCGGGCATGGTAAAGCCGAAGTGGTTTTTGCCTGTCTTATCCCAACCCCAACTTCTGTAAATGAGGCGATAGGCGATGGCTTCGTTGATGGGGGTGAAGTTGCCCCAGTCCACTGATTTGGTTTTCGTTGACATATAAGAATTCTTCTCCCCTAATAAACAACAAATACATCAATACGTTTCGGTATATCAAACCGAAGTTTGTGTCGGTAGTGGGCTGATTGGTCGTAGCGTGGATCGTTCAAAGGTGTATATAATCCCCACATCGTTTCCAACCACGCAAGAAGTCGGTCTGGCTGAGGACTATTCAGTTTATCATCGAGTGGCAGAAAATATACGTCAAGATCCTTCGATGATTCACCGGCATTGAGCACGCCCCCACCAAGACATACATGGTAGCCGAATTCGCGAGACGAGAGCTGCACTCGCTGAATTTCTGCTCGACCCTGTTCAAGTGTCCACATTACGAGTGTCTTTACCGGCATCGATTCCACCCCCATACGTAAATCAGCCCAAGCACGAGTCCGAGTAGGAACGTCATAGCAGCTTCCGCTGCTTGGCGTGATTCATCACCGCTCGCCACTCGTCGGCGAGTTCTCGGGTGCTGAACTCTACGTCATAGCAATGCAGCGCTGGCGAGGGTGGTTTGTAATCCCCATTGACGAAACACGCATATAGCCGTCCATAAGGCGTCTCTAGGTGGTGACAGTAGAGCTTCATCTGCGTAAACCACTTGTTAAACTTAGGGGACGTTATGTGGTCTTTTGACGACATCCACGTCAGCTTGTACTCAATTACCCGCACGAGGCCATTTTCGACAATCCCATCAGGCGAGAAGGCGATGCCTTCGGGGGTCACGAACTCCCCCGGCCGTGTCACTACGTGCCCACACCGGGCGATTACCCGCTCCAAATGCTGTTCAAAAGCCGTGCCGAGGAACAACATGAGGGGGTTGGGCTCGCTATCAGGTTTGAATCGGTCGGGCTCCAGCGCCTCGTAGAGACTCCCATACAAGTCGCTCATGTGCAACCCCGGCGAGCGCACAAGGTCGGAGGCGAGGAGGTCTAAATTGTGGGACACAGGAACTATTTTCACCGGACCTCCTTGCGAGACACCCATGTTCGCCGCATTTGGTGTCGTCCGGCCGAGAAGTAATCTCGTCCCAAAAGTAGAATCTCTTTCGCTCGCGCTCGTCGTCGAACACCAAGCCATTGCCATAGCAGCGCAATCGTCGCTTGAACATGCTCAAAACGAGTGGATCGCCATTGCCAAATCACTTTGTCGGTGGAGACATAGGGCTCGACACGATCAACCGAGCCATAGCCCAAAATAGCTGCAAATCGTCGAACAACATCTTGATCGCTCATTCCCACTCGCGCCGAAAATCCACGATATGGGCTTTTACGCCGCGAGCGCGTTGAGGAGCTAAAACATCCTTCCCCCTCAAACAGCCCAGCAGCCCAAGCAAGATCGACAAAACGCCTGTGTCTGGTAATAGGCACAAATGCTCGTAGCTCGGCGACCCGCTGAGCTTTTCGGTAATTACGCATGTAGGTGGCTCCGGGCCAACGTGGGCCATGCGAACCACGTGGTATAGGAGGGGTTGTTTTCACCGAACCAATCGCTCCTAGGCCCTGCTAGGGGCCTTCTAGGCCCTATCTAGATGAAAGAGTGAACGGGTTGGGTGAGGGGAACCCGTGTCTACGAACCCCAATGAGCCCCACGATTGTACGAGAGGTGCTCAGCATCCCTCGCTTTTACCGCTACTTCAGGAACGCCTCAAATGGTGCGCCCCGATCCCCAGGTTCCTACCTTTGTTTAGCCGGGTACTTCCCGTTGTGACAAAGTATAGTGTGTGTGAGGCTGAGCGGGTCCGACAGGCTCACTCTCGGTCTCCTACGCCGTAAGCGTTTGGAGTTTGTCTGATTGCTTGTACTCGCTCACCACCCCCCGCCTGGCTGCATCATTGAGATAGTCGTCGTCGTAGATGATCTTGCGCAGCTCGTCCGAGTGGTCCGGGTAGTTCTTCTTCAGGAAGAGCTGTGCAGGCGCACTCACCAACTTCGCCTTGGGTGCCGATCCGCCAAACTTGTCCAGCAATCCCACGAGTGCCTCATCGGCTGTATCGGTGAGGTCAACCTCCTTCACCGCACCGTTGGCCTTTGACGCCGCTTTGGTGGTCGTCGCGCCCTTCACACCCTTCTTTACCGCCTCGGCCATGCCGTAGTCAGCTATGACAACGGTCGTCGTGTCGTCGTACTCTCTCGGTTTGCCATCGCGACCTTTACCTGTGCGTTTCTTAAGCTTCCCGCCCTTGTCGAATTGCTGCTCCTGCTGGAACCGCACGCGGCGCCCGATGATGGGCTCGTAGTTGAAGACGCTCTCGTCGTAGTCGGCGTTCTCGGTCTCGCAGCCAAGCTTTTCGAGAGAGGCAATGAACTTGCCCCACTGGCCCTTGGCCCACACACTGCGACCCTCCTCCACAGGGGTGATCGTCTTGCCGCCGTCGCTGATCTCGAAGTCGTCAGCACTGCCGACGAGTAGCACATCGACATCGGGCTCCTTCGCCCCGTCCATCTGAGCGGTCAGTACCCCGTAGAGCGGGCTGAAATCCGAGCGGCTTCGTCGCTGCCCCTCCTTCGCAAATGGGTGAACAGTCGTGAACTCGTAGTTGGAGATCACCCCATCCACATTGTTGAACTTCCCCGAGCCGCCTTCCGAGAGTGTTGCGTGTCGTGCATTGGCCATCGTGTGCTACTCCTGTGATGGGGGTTTCCGAGTCTGCGCAATCAACCAATTGGTGCAGGAAGCGTGCCATGTCTAGTAATTGTAGTAGTGCCATCTACAGCCACTAGTCATATCAGCCGGGACGAGACTCGCCCGAAGCCGGTCGACGTGGATGTGACCATGCACGACACGAAGGCTAGACGGGTGATAGGTGTCGGCGTCGCCTTTTCTCGGGCCTGTAAGTATAAGGACCGTGACTAAAGGATTCATGACATGCAAAGACGTTACCACTGCGAGGCGTGACCCCCCACAAATCCATTCAACAAAATCTCCTAGCCGTATGGGCTGTGACGGCAGTTCGTGGCCACACGTTGTACATCGCTCCATTTCTGCCTCCAATCAAGTTTCTTGTCTCGGTGCAATTTCGGCTACCGCCGTAGTTGAAATCAACCGCAATTTCCCTGCTTGGTCGAACAAAAAGAAGTAGCCCGCACCGAGCGGATACACATCTCGGTAAACGGCTGTAAACTCCGTCTCACCACAATCGTTCGCGCCCCATGCTGTAAGACGTACCGTAACGGATTGGTCTTGCATCCACCGCAAACGTTCACTGACAATTGATGTGCTGCGCTCTGGTTGATGTGCGACAGTCTTTTGAGATCGCATCTATACCCTCCCCCCAAGTTTCCTTTGGCTCTTTTCTCCTGGCCTACGGACCAGGGAGAAAACAGCACATTCGGAGAGTAACCGCCTTTAGAATCAACAACTTAATCAGGTTCCACCCCCTGTTTGATGTGGAACCTCGTCAAGGCATAACTCTCGTTTTCCTTAACAATTTCGCCTCGTTTGACGAGTTCCCGAAGCCCACGATATAGACTAGTTTTTGAAATGTGGAACTCATTCGGCTGAAACCTTAAGAGTTCAGTCCACGTCTTGGGGTCTTGAGCAAGCATAGCGAGAATCTTCGTATTTCGGCCCAAATCCATTGGTTGCACGATACAGCTCGTGTCGGCAACGCCCCTCATCGTCACTGGAACCACTTTGAGGTCAAACCACAAGGTTCCAAACTCTTCCGCGTCCTTTTGCTTGTTGCAGACGAGTTCAATCGGACCTTTCGAGCCTTTACGCGCCACGGATAGCATAGTGTCTGCCGCGCCGCGAAATGCGGTTGAGCCTCGTTCACGCTCCGCGTCAAGGCGCGTGTGGTGGACGACGACAACCGTGGCATGGAACTCACGACGGAGTCGATCAACGCCCGCAATGAACCGTCCCATGTCTTCTTGCAGATTTTCATCACCATCAAAACATCGCGCAAGGGTGTCAATGACGACCAGCGAAGGATTCTGCTCGACTTCATTGTTCAGTCTCCCAAACAGGACATCCATGTCCTCAGATGTGGACGAGATGGGCATACTCTCGGTCAACCATGCGATATTCACATCGTTCGCACTGACCTGATTAGTGGACAACCATGCCTGCACCCGCTTGCCGATGCCAGTGCCGCCCTCGCCACTCACATAGAGTGCGAACCCTTGCTCAACAGAGTGGCCGTGCCACGCCCGCCCACTCGCCACAGCCAGCGCGAGGTCAATGGCGATGAAGCTCTTACCCGCGCCGGGCGGCCCGTACAACCCCACCAACCCCCCAGCCGGTAGGATGTCCTGCACGAGCCATCGGGGCGGGGGCAGCCGCAATAGTTCTGTGGTGTTGAAAAGGCGTAACGGGCCTGGCCTCGTTAACGCGAGGATAGATGGGCGAGAGGCCATCATGGGAAGATCTCGCTAACGACCACTTTCCCGAGATAGGTGACGAGCCAGTGATGCGTATCGAGATCGATTCGCACATACCACCCGGCCGGATCAAGGGGGCATGGACTACTCCACCATTCCCACGTGTGGTGATTCATACGAGACCCTCCCTGCTAATTGCGGAACCACAGCGAAATGACCACCCCTACTAGTACCACTAGTACCATTAGCACCACTCCACCCACCCACACCATGCGGGTCTTCATGTTTGATGCTCATTGAACAATGCGTGTAGGGGCGAAACCGAATTGATGGCATCGGCAATGGATCGCTCGTGAGAGGCACGAAGTAGATCGTTGATGGATGGATCGGGATACCACAATTGCCCAAAAATGATACGGCCGGTGACGGCAGCCGTATCAACAGCCAAAGACCATAGTTTGACATAGCGCTCGACGTCGGCAAGGGAACGGTGTTGAACAGCCATCATCAGCGAAACCACAGCCACACGACCGCCAAGACGAGCGCGGCCAAGACCACCGACATGGCGACGACGACCCACGCGACGCGATTCAGCCAATGGTGTAGTGCCTGCGTATTCGACAGCGCGAGATTAACAAGCCCGCGCGTCTTGGCGTGTTCGAGACTAATAAGCCGACGTTCTTCCTTCACTAGAATGCTCCTTGACAGTTGCCCCGCCTCGTGATGTCAAAATCACACAACCGAAACCGCTCGTGACGTTCACGCCACTCTCCGAGCGAGGTGCGCCGCTCTGCATCACGACTGATCTCCTGCCTCCGAAACACCTGCCGGAGGCGATTACTTTGCCGCGAGCAAAAGTAGGCGAAACTGTCGGGATTGCGGATGGCGCTGGCCCATCCTCGAGGAGGCCGACGAGGTGCTTTGGTTCGTACTTGGACGTGGTGGGCGGGACCGGTTTCTTCGCGCTGGTACGCATTCCATTTATCGGCACACGCACGGCAGTGCAGCGCGAGAGTGGGCGGGCGCGGCTTCCCACACCGCTTACAGCAACCCTCGGCCAGGCGCTTCTTTGCCGAGCGCATGACGCCTTGGCTGTGTGCGCGCTTTTGGGCCTGATACGACCGTATGTGTGTGCCAAATCCCATACTAGTACCCTCCACAGCCCGCCACCGTAAGTGATTGCGTCATGAGAATAGCGGCCCCTCGCACGCGCTCAACCCTGCAAAAGGCAAGCCCAGGATCGCACGGCACATGGGTGAACGTGTAGGCCCACGTAATCGGCGCACTAGCCCCGTCGAGTTGACGCTCACGACTTGTCCACTCCGTAAATCCCCACGTCACCGCACGGTTAGCCTCGTGGCGCGGCACACGACACTGTACTCGTACGCCCGACCCCGCAAATACCACACGGGGGTAGACGGTCAGCGTTGGTTCGGTGGCGCTTTCGACAACGAGTAGCAGCGCCAGTAGCAAACGCCCCATTACTTGTCGCCTCCGTCCTCGTCTGCCCATGCCGCTCGGAGTTGCAATTCATCCTCAAGTGAAATATGCCGGTGTCGGGATTCGGCGGGTGCCGGTGTGGGGATATACGCCCCGGCCCACGATTTGCCAGGGTAGTACCGGGCGAGTGTCGGCAGCGCACGCGCCACCATCTGCCGCCGCGCTACTTGAGTTGGCGTAGCTGGCTCAAGAGGGTCGTGCATGGGTCGTCGGTGTGGGCGTCGTGGTACGCGTACAGCCATTCTCGCCACCTATTGCGAAGGTTGTGAAGGAGTAAGTGTAGCATAATGTATTGTGCCCCTCCTACGGCCTAGCTAGTTCCCCGGAAAGACTAGATACGAGACGAGTGTACGCTTCGGCTCGCCTGCCCATGCGTCGTGCACCCATCCATCTTTCCGTGCTGGTTGAAGCTGTTTCACTTCGAGGCCATCCGTTTTCAACAGCGTATATTCGCTGTAGCACCGATAACACACCGGCAAGTCGTCGGGGAACGAAGCGAGATGGTCTCGAAGCTCTTTGACTGTCATGGTCATTCTCCCTGTGTATCACGCGCCCGCCCTCGTTTCAGAATTTCATACGTTGCTAAAGACTGTGAAGGAGTAAGTGTAGCAGATTGTCACTCACCCCCATTAGCGACAATTGGTTCGCCACAGCTTTCGATCCAAATCGTGCAGGCACGCTCCAGTATGGGATCGTGGTTCGTCGCCCTCGTCGCCGCCCACGTCGCCCCCGCCGCCCCCGCCGCCGCCTCCGCCGCCGCCGCCGCCGCCCACGCCGCCCCCGTCGCCCTCGTCGCCGCCCCCGTCGCCCCCGCCGCCTCCGCCGCCACCCACGCCGCCCACGTCGCCCCCGCCGCCCCCGCCGCCGCCTCCGCTGCTGCTTGAGCCTCTTGACACGTTTGAGCGTTTTGGCACTGGAGGCGAACCAACGGCGGTAGGGTCGGCAACTCGGCAATAATTCGTTGAATGGTTAGGATTGCTACGCGCGAAGCCCATTGTTGGCGGCGCTTTGGAGACCACGACGCCCACTCCCACAATGCAACCATTACCGGCAGTAGGGCCTTTGTTCGTGCGGCGTTAGACGACCATAATCCGTCGTTGAGTGGGCGCAGATCGGGCAACGTCAGCGGCGTGTCGGACCACTCACGCTTGCGCACTTGGGACTCAAACTCCAGCGCACAGAATTCTCGCCCTGGTTTATGCTTACCGTGTTTGAGTACACCGTCGTCGCGGGTGTCGAGTTCGTGCTGAAGCTCGGTCAGTGTCATACACATTTCCTCCTTCGTGATCGCGCGCCGCACGCGCCAAACTCGGCCGACGTTTTGGGCAATCGTGCGCCTACCTTGACCTTCACGCTAGTCCCCCTCTGTCGCACGCTGCGGCAGTTTCCCAGCGGATCGTGTGAAGGCGGGACGGGTAGGCGCATGGAATCGGCCATGCATGGTCCGTGCCATAGGCCGATTACAGAAGTGGTATGAGGGTGGTCAAAAGTGTAATGTCGCTAACCTCTTATGGCTGAGGTAGTTACGTGCGATGTGTCACTAGCCGAGGACAATTTGTGTCGCCAAAAGTGTAATGGTGATAGACAGCACTATGCGTTAAGTGGTTGATTCTACAGGGTTGGGGTCTATGGTATCGCGCTTGCATCTCAGATTGTCACTTGCTGATTCCACCAACTGTCACTTGCGGAGGACACGATGTCACACTATTTACAGTCGCTCATTGAGCAGGGATTCGATACTAGCTACATCACACGGCAGGGCAACCAGTACGGCCGCACCTCATATCGGCCTAGGTGTAGTCAGTGTGAGACACTGGTGATTAATGGTGTTGCGTGCCATGAAACCGGATGTTCGCATATTGTACGCGAGGTAGAAGACAATGACTAAGCAACACTTCATCGTCGCCCTGGCCGACTGGATTCGCGACGGGCACCGAGCGAACTACACAGACGATGTGATTGAGTCGCTCGCCAACTTTCTTGTGACACAGAATCCACGCTTCAATCGTGTGCGGTGGCTCGACTATGTTAATGGCACGTGTGGGCCGAATGGTGGAAGGCTCAAGCCATGAATCCTCGCGATTTGCACGGCCGCGTCCTCGCCCTTGTCCTCGGCCGGCGACACGATGGAGAACTCATCCTCTCGGCCGGGATTCGCTGGCGCGTCTATGGCTATGGCGGTTCGGCACTCTGGCTGCGGAGTATTGATGGGGGCACTAAGTCAAAGCTGACGCTGCGAGAATTCGAGGATCTGCGCGACTGTGGGCGCATTGTGGTATGTGAACACGACCCATTACCAGATTTACTCAGGAGGTATTATGTCAAAGTACGATTACCGCGATCCGGCGCAATCGTCTGAATACTGTGACGGGCTGGGACACACACGGCTTGGGCGTACCCCACGCCAGCGCTGTCTGTCCTGTGAGTGCGACTACCTCGACCCGCCCTATCCCTTGAGCTATTGGCCGTATTGCTCACGGCGGTGTGAATTGCGCAGTGGGGATACGAGGCGAGCGGCCGCACAGCGACGTGACTACTTCGAACTGGCTGTGGGGTTGGCACGGCGCATGGCGCCACCACCGAAGGAGGTCTCTCATGACTGAGCGCTATATCGTGACACGCTGGGTGTGTGCAGATCGTCGAGTCCCGTTGCGTGTATTGCGCCCGCGTTGGATTGTATTCGATACACACCTCGCCGAGTGTCGTTGTGTGATGTGGGATACAAAAGCCCAAGCGACCGTTATTGCCCGTCACGCGAACCAGCTCGAAAAGGTGTCTCCGTGATCCGCCCCGCCGGCGCATCACTCTTGGTCTACCTCGGGTTGACTATCCGCACGTGGCTGCCGTGGGGGTTGGGAGGATAACACCGTGTTGACAAGAGTGTAAGAGTGTCACCGAGGGAGGGCACTCATAACCGCGATGCTATTGTGGATGAATTGATCAGTGTTCAACAACAGGCTCTTTATGATGATGACACGTGCGCAGCAAATATTGAAACGCCTCGCCGAGATTGAGCAGGAGGCTCGACGCGATATGAAAGCCGGCGTTGATGTCGTGAGCGATGGCGCATGGAAGTATGCACCGCTTGCCTGCGAACATCGAGCGCTCATGGTTGAATGGTGGACACTTCCAAGTGCCGATGTATATGGTGCTCTCTACGGCAATCGGCTCGAATGGGATACGTGGGGTCAATTACCCCGTATTGAGAAACGGTCTCTGTTGTCAAGGCGATAGACTCTCGCTCCGCCGTGGGTGTGGGGAGGATAGGGTTGTGGAAGAGGATATACCAAGCACATTGAATGCTTCGCCGTATGACCTGGTGCGAATTGGCATACGCGGCACGTATCTGGTCATTACCTTGCTCGCCCACAGCCGCATTATGTGGGTGGTAGACTGTGATCTCACACACGATCATGACGACGACCACTAGACCTCCCTCTTCCACCATGTAATAGTTACAGTGTTCTGTGTCCTAAGTGATACAAGTGACAAATAGTGGCAGTGTCGCTCGCCTCGCTCTAACCCTATCTAGTCTACTCAATGACTTAGTAGCTGTATCAGTAGTGATACACGTATAGCCGCCTATGGGGCTGGTGATGCGGTGGACCGCATCGTATGCGCGGCCAATGATGTGCCGCACGGCATCGTACGCGCGATATGCCGCTGCTGCCTGCGTATGCCGCCCTGCCCCTAACCCCAATCAACACAGCTAGTTAGCGGCGCGTGCGTACTCTGGCGCAATCCTTGCACGCGCACGCACGGCATAGTCCTTGCTTTAGCACAGACCATACCAACCACTATGTCTAATGATTGTAGTAGCTTAGTAGGGGTAGGGGAGGCCCCGATGAGGTAGTGCCAATGCCGGGGCCGTTAGGGTGGGCTAGCCACAGTTGAATTTTTTTTTTACACGGAGGGTCCGCGCTGGGTAAAGTGCTCAAGCCGGTGGCAGTTGGCGCAGAGGATGTCGCATTTGTCGATCTCGTCGAGAATGCGCTGCATGGACCCGCGCCGCCGCTGGATGAGGTCCGAGACGATAGCAGTTTTGGTGGTGGGGTCTCGGTGATGAAAATCTAGACACACCCACTGATCAAACCCACATCTGCTACAACGCAGTCCGTGTTTCCACTCTTTTGGGCTAAATTCGTTTTGTTCTTTTGGTGCGGTCTTGGGGGTTGGTGGGCGAATAGGCCGCACTGGGCGTGTCGGCTTGAATGGCTTTCCCTCGCTCGTTAGCTCGTTCGCACGATAGCGCGCTCGTTCACTTCGGCGCTTGCATCTGACGCAGATGTTCTGGCGCCGTGCCAATTGCGATGGCGTCGTAACCTGCCGCCCACACTTGCAAAAGAGGACATCTCGGAGACGTTCTTCCCGCGACCGTTTCAAGGACACGTCATTCGCCCGTTACCAGTCGCGCAATCCGACCCCAAACCCCAATGGTATAGTCACTACATGCCTCGCCAGAGCCATGCGAGCCGTTGCCACAGCCCCCGCAGCGTAAACCATCGCTGCATGTAGTGCTCCAACAAACTGACCCGCATGGCAAGGTGTTCGAGGTCGGTCATACCGTTACCGTTTGGTGAGGACGGCCGTGGCGTAGATCACGCCAATTTCGTGATGGTCGT
>ERZ1292644.1420-Hain-H14-01um-R2-1420-length-12475-cov-5_pt1 | contig 12475 bp, 21 predicted proteins | sample MGYA00564402_ERZ1292644 | MGnify/ENA primary metagenome ERZ1292644 (study PRJEB36523, sample SAMEA6512644) | groundwater metagenome | collected 2019-01-09 | study: AquaDiva: Metagenomics assemblies of 32 groundwater samples | reverse complement strand
AAAATTTGCAGGCTGATTTTTTGTTTACTGTAACTAATCCATTAGAAATAGACGTTGAAGATACACAGGAAGTCTTATTAAATTTCAATAAGAAAATCAATATTATATTAGACAATAACTTGCCAGAAGGAAATGTATTGCTCAAAATTCAGCAGAAAGTAAAGAAAACAAATCAAATCCTACCTGAGCAAAGAATAGAGCTAGAAGTCAAGGAAGGGATAACTAATATAGAAGTTAAGCCAGATACTTCCAATTTGGGCATAAACGAATTTATAGTTTCAGCTTATTATAAGATTAATGTAAATGGAAAGGATATATTATTGCCTTCAACAACATTCTATAAGTTTCATTACAATGTTGTGGAAAAATTATCAGGCTTAGAAATCAATGAAGTTATAGTTGAAAAAGAAGTGATTAAATATGTGCAAGTTGAAACTAAACAACCGATAGAAACAGAAAAGAAAACAAATACAACCTTAATAGTAGCAGTGATAATTGGCATTATTGCAGTGTTATGGTGGGTAGTATAATGGTAGACAAAAAGCAATTTGCAATTGGATTTATGGTGTTCTTTGTAGTCCTGACAATCTATACCTACCTAAACAACGATGCCATAGCAAATATAATAGCAAATAATGGAATGCAAGGAATGATATATTATTTTGTAACTAACGCCAGTTATGTCCTGTTATTATTGAGCATAATCCTGATTAACAGTGAAATTAATCCTGTGAGGAATGTTATTGGGGCACTAATGCTGATAACAGCATTTGATATTGTGAGTTATCCTCGTTTTAGCCCAATAGGAATGCCTCAAGATTTATCCTTCTTAGCTTCGAGTGATGGCATTATTTTGAATCATTTAATTAGCTCAGGAATAAATTATAGCACAGCATACAATCTCTTTTACCTTATCCTCCCACTAGCATTAGTTGTTGGAGCATTGGCAATCTTAGGACTTAAAAACTTTTTTGAAAGAATTATGACTAGGTAAAGACTATGGGCAAAAGAATGTATCAAATTGGAGAAATATGTGGTTATTGCAAAGAGCAGCCAATATGCGTAAATGGGCTGTGTAGGAAATGCTACAATGCAAAAGATTATAAATCTAAGAAGCAGCAATTTGAATTATCGAGAAAAAAAGATAAAATAACATTAACTTTAAAGGAGTTAGGGCAAAAGTTCGGCGTTGATAAATTACATTTTAGGGTTAACGACTAATTTATGAAACCATGCAGGAAATGTGGAAGAATGTCCGAGCTAAGAAGGACAGAAAAGTTATGTGAGAGGTGCTTTCATAAAAGTAGAACAGGATTAAGAAAAGGCACAAAGATGAAAATTCATTGGACAAGATTAAGGAATTTATTGGTTGGTTGAAATGTCAAAGAAAAAACTATATATATTTTGTTTGTTTGTATTTTTATTAGTTTTGCCTTCAATATCTGCGGATATGACTAACGCATCTGTATATGGAAATATGACATTATATATGACTTTCGATAGTTCAGATGGAAATTTATCTATAGACAATTCAACAAAACCTCAGTTTGAAACTCGACTTTCAGGAACAGTAAAGCAAAGTAATATTTCATTTATAGGAAACGCTAGTTTTTATGGAGCAACTGCTTCTGATTATATAAATATAACTTCACAGGCGCAGTTTAACGAAATGAAAAATTTTACAGTAATGTGTTCTATAAACTCAACAACCGCAGTAGCAGGGATGGTCTCAAGAAATCATGGAGATGGAACAAATGGGGAATGGAATATAGATGTAAGACAGGGAGTAAATTCCATCGTTTTTGGATATGCAGATTTAGCAGGAAGTGCAAACTGTGCTCCTGCCAATAATATTATGACCGGACATTATAACTTTATTTGGGGAAGGGTAAACATAACAAGTGACCCCGGGGCAGTATCTATAACTTCAGGTTATAATGCAACGGAATGTGCAACATCAGCAGGAGCAGTTACAAGCACAAACACAACTAAAAATATAGCATTGGGATTGCAGAGGGTAGACCAGCCTTCTGGGTCAATGACAGGAGGAATTGATGATTGTATAATTGTAAATAAATCAATGAATACTAATGAAATAGCAAATATTTGGAATTTAATGAAAGCTGGAATAAGGTATCCTGTTACTGCTTCTGTTGCATCAGACACAACACCTCCAATCATAAACGGCTCACTTAATAAAACAAGAAATTATTTCAGATATGATATTCTAAACGCTTCCTTTAACATAACGGATGAAACAGGCTTGAATACTTGTCAAATTATTGAAAACCAGACAGGAGCAAGGAAATTCTTTAACTTCACGCTTTCAGGAACTTCCGATAAGTGTTCATTAAATATAACCTTGACTGCACCTTATAAAACTATAGTGAACATAACTGGCAGGGTTAATGATACTTCTGGAAATTTTCAGCAAAATGATACATTAATCATTATCGGCAGGAACAAAACTTTTACTCCAGTAGAGGGATTTAATAGGGCAACTAATGCAACACTATGCTCCTCATTAGACACAGAGGACTTTACCAATCAGTTCAGACCAGCCTGTGCATGGGGGGAAAATGAGCTTTCAACCACAGCATTTACCATTAGCAGTAACCAATTAAGCTGTGCGTTTGCGGCTTTAGGTGAAGGAAGCTATATAGAGGTCAATGCCTCTCCACAGGCATTGACAAGTCTCAATGGGTCGCAATTATGTATTAATCAAACTACATCCACAGGTGTTGCATCAAGCAATGACATAGTAAAGATATTTTCAAACAACATTTTAGGTTATAGGCTAAAAGTAACTGATTCTGCCTTATTTGGGACAACCATGAGTGATGAAGGCGGAACTATCATGGCTGGAATCCCCTCCCCTTATAGCTTTTGCCTAATTGATAATGGATTAGGCTCTGGGTCAGTGGATAATAACATTCTCATTAATTTTATGGACAGCACTATGACTAAAGGCAATGGAACTAACTTTACAAGAAATGCTGAAAATTCATTAAATAATATTACAGGCATTCAGGTTTGCGTTCAAAATAATTCTGTAGTGGGAACTCAAACAATAGGCAGTCTTCATTTTGGGAATGGAACTGTCGGCTTGAATCTTGATTTAATGCCTCCTTCGGTAAATATAACCTCAAACAATTCTGCCCCAAAAATAGGCGAAAAAATTAATATATCTTCAGGTGTTACCGATAACATTGCCCTCTCGTATTGCAGATTCCAAGATAACGGATGCTTGGCTAATGGCGCATTAAACTTTTTTAATTATTCTGTAACTGGAACAGCAGATAGATGCTCTCAGAACTATACTACGAGGATATCAAGAGGAAATGTATTAAATTATACCATAGTCGTCAATGACACTTCACAAAATACAAACACAACATCTTTAGCAATAACTGTAGCTGATACTCTATTATCTTTTACAAATTTTATAAACACAACGGACTTGACTTACAATAGAAATCAGACAATTAATTTCACCTTTACAGACCCAGATAAGATTGCAGGAGGTGACACTATTCTATGTGATGTTTATTCCGACCAGAACAATCCGCCAACAACCAACATAAGCAATGACATCACAGACCAGAACTTTACGACCAACATGACTGCCGATGGAAAGTATTTTGTCAATGTTACTTGCAGTTCAGGTGGTGCTTTTGCCTATTCAACAATTTTCAACATCACTCTGGATGTATCAACTCCCTCCTGTTCAGGAATACCTTTGAATGGAACTTTTTATAATAGATTTTTCAATGTTTCCTCGACCTGCACCGATAACATCCAGTTGTTTGAAGTCAATGGAACAATAAGGACATTGGGGCAAAATACTGCAATTCTTAATACATCCAATAGGACAAACATCACCACAGCAGGATACATTTTCAATATGACAATTAATGTTTCTCATTTAGGTGATGGTTTATTTAATTATACTCAATATGCAGGGGACACGAAGAATGACAACAAAAAAATGCCATCTACTGTGACAGTTGTAAAAGATAAGCTTGACAAAACCAAAACCAATAATAATATCTTTGTTTTCATGGATTCAGCCACAGGATTGCAGATTAACATTACTGTCTTAATCAATAAGACCAAATTAGAGCAGCCCAAAGACAGCCAAAACTTAGAAATAAATTTTACCCTTATTGATGGTGATTATTTCAAGCTTACAGTGGCTTATGATAGTAGTGAAGATAATCAGTCAACAATCTTTAATTTCACATCAAACCAGAATATAATCGAAGTAAATGATGGCTTTTCAACACATTTATTGTTAGGCAATGGAAAAGACAAGTTAAGCTACGACAGCAATGATGCGACTGCTGATTTTACGCCATCATTAAGGAAAGAGAGCAATTCAGCGATTATAGAATTTACTCCAAAAGCTTCAATAACAAAAGGGGAAAGGCTCGTAATTGACCCAATAATAGATAACTTAAACATCCAAGAATATAGCATAGTATTTGAGGTTGATATCACTTTGCCTCAATTTTTTATATTGAATGCAACCAATAAAACCACTTTATTGAACAACAGTTATTTAGGGACAAGTAACCCTATCTTTACTTTTAATGTTTCAGATAAAAACAATGCTTCTGTCTTGACATACTTAAACGATAACAAAAATGCTTCAAGGGGATACATAAGCAACTTGACCCATAACATCACACTAAGCAATGTCCCAGATGGCAACTATAGCTTAAATCTAATCATAAATGATAGTGCTGGCAATTTCCTTAATAGCACAAGAATAAGCTTTGTTGTTGATACAGAATTGCCAGTATCAGCCAATGCAACCAATAAAACAAGAACTGGCTCAAGAGACATAAGAACCAATACTGATGTGAACATATCAGTTATTTTAAAAGATATTTATTTGGATAGGGGTAATTTTAGCCATAACGCTTCTGGTGTCTGGACAAATCATTCGATAAGCGTTAATGGCAATAACACTTATGGATATATTATTGGTGCTGGCAATTTCACTCCAAGTCAGGAAGTTGGTTGGAAATTCTATGCTTATGATTTGGCAGGTAATGAGCTTGACCCTATCTTTACTTTTGTAGTTTATCAGCCATCTACCGGAGGAACACCAGAAGGTGGTTCAGGTGGTGGTGGAGGCTCAACTACATCACAAGTGAATATCCCAATAACATTGACAAATCCATTTGGAACTCAGCCTATAAATGGTCAATGCCAGATTGGTGAACAAATGCTTGATGCAAAATGTTATGCCTGCTCTTTAAATGGATATTTAGATTTTAATCCAAACGATAGGAGTGTTGTTTGCAAATCCTGCAATGAAGGGTATGAAATGATTGATAAGCAATGCTTCCTTAAACCAACAACAACTACATGGAAAAGCTTTATAAATGGAAAAATAGATTATTATGCTTTGAAAATATCAACTCTATTTGGAACAAGCAATCTTCTTGTAGGATTTGTAGTTATGGGATTGATGTTATTCTCATCATTGTATTATGGGATACCTTACTTAAACAAAGCTTTTGGAGGGAAATGAAATGGCAAAACATAAAGGGAGTCCATTTGTTTTAGGGAATAGCTGGTATAGAAGAGGTGGGGTTTTGCGTAATAAACATAACCAGAGCTTTAAAGTGCCTGCATCTTATAGAAATGTTCATACTGGTTTTGTTGCAAATGCAGGTGGAAGCATAGTTGGACAAGAGGTTAATCGTAAGCACCATTACGCTTATGACCCTTCAAGGATTAAGAACAAAAGATTGCAGACAAGACAGCAGAAGGCTATAATGATTTCATTAAGGAAAAGAAGAAGATTTAGGTAGATTCATACTTAAACGGAGTTCCATCAATAATTCACGATGGACTACATTAAAATAAAGTTTTTTTGTGTAATACTGCGTATGTTGGATGATGGCTTTATAGCACAAGAAAAAGGGTATATCATAAAGTTTTTTGATAAAAAGAAGCAACATCTATTCAATAAAGGAGATTTAATAGCTGTTTCTATAGAGAATGTTGAGAAAGCAGGGAATGATACAACCAAGCAAGGATACTCAGTCATATTCTGCCAATTAAAGAATTATCTTTCCAATGGCTTCCAGTTCATTGACTTGGATGAGCCTCAAAAAGGGTTTTTTTTTAATTATAGGGGTTCACTAAGCAACCAAAGGTTTGAAAACAACGATTTTTGGGAGAGAGAATCTATACTAAGAATAAGCATCATCAAATCTTGATTTTGTCTCCATTATTTTTATCTATGATTGATAACTTTTCTATAATATTATTTAGCCTTAAAGCTATCTCTTGACCAGTTTTTGTCAAATTAAGATATACTGTCCTACCTTTCTTTTCATGTGAAACCAACCCATTCTTTATAAAGCAGTTTAAAACATTATAAGTGTGGGAATAAGTTGTATCTGTTGCCCTTGCAAGATAACTCACATTCTTTAGTTTTTCGTTTTGCCCATTCAAAAGCATTACAAGAAATCTTACAGGCTTATCCCTCATTATCACATCAACTATTTTTGTTGCCATAATAACCACCAACTTAACCACCAACTAACTATACTTATTATTATTAAACCCAAAATTATCTCATACACTACACTTTTAATAAAGACAAGTTTATCCCTCATAAAAGCCCCCCCCATTTAAGGGTGTGGATTTATGTTATTAATCAATTTACCTATCTAAAATCAAAGCAATAAAGCCTAAAAATCCTATGCCCATCATAAAATTTTTAATCATTCTTTCACTCTCTTCTTATGAGTTAGCTTATGCTGTTCCATCAAATGTTCCACATGATTAAGATTATAGCCTTCTATAACCTTCCTACATTCATTACATTTTAGCTTTTTCATTTTTGCCTTTCTCCTCTTTAGGATTCCCCTTTCCAAGAAGTTCATTTAATCCTGCCAGCCCCAAATCATTAGGTCTTGCCAATTTATTAAGCACAGATAAAGCAGTTTCATCACTGCTTACCCTTATGCTTTCTATTATCTTTCCAAGCTCAAAGCCTTGTTTTGCATTATCACCAACAAATATCTTCATATCTGCTAGTGCCAATGCTTTAGCCCCTTCTACCCCTACAGTTTGCTGCATTAAGACTATCTTTTCAGCAACCAATGCTCTTATTGCCTTATCTTCAAACTTATTAAGAGCCTCTTGTAGCTTCTCTTTTCCTAATGCTTCTGCAAAAAGATGTTCCCTTACTTCTGCGGCTTTGCCTATAGCCTGCTGTTCAAGCTTGAGCTTATCTCCTTTTCCTTCAAGCTCTTTTTGTTCCATATTGATAGCTTCAACCTCTTTTCGTTGATTAGCTTCAACTATAGACCTTTGCTTTTCAATTTCCTGCTTAACAACTTCCTGTGTTCTTGTAACTTCCATTTCCTTTTCAACAGCAAGTTTTTGTGCTATAGCAACATTCATATCTTTTTCTTGCTCTCTTTTTGCTATAGTTTCATCTTTGAATATTTCTCTCTTCTTAGCTTCTTCCTCTGCCACTGCTTCTTTGAGTCTTGCTTCTTTCTTCTGTTCAGCATTCTTTTGCCTTGCTTCTGAATTTATCTGTTGCTCAATTATTGAAGATATATCTCCTATAACATGGGATTCTACTCCAGATGTTTTTATGTCTGGGTCTTTGAAATCTATTAGTTCAAGGCTCTTTAATTCCAATCCCCAACTCTTTATTGTCTCACTTAATACTGGCTCAATTGCATCAATAATTTCCTGCCTATTGTTTATGACTTCCCTTATAGCTTTCTTTGTTGTAATATCCCTTGTAGTGGATTGGACTATATATGATATTTGAGTGTTTAATGTATCTAAATTGCCACCAAACCTTTTGGCAGCTTCAACTGCATCGTTTACCACCACATAAGCAACTATATCACAGACGAATCTTGCCCTATCCTTATCAAATGCCAAGAAATTAGGGACATTGACTGTCAGTATAGTTAAAGGTATTCTTCTAACTTGCATACCTAATTTGAATAGGAAAAACCATTCAGGTATCTGAAAATAGGCACTTTTCCCATCTGCACTATACTCCTTATGTGGAGAATAAACCTTTAGATTTTGATTCCTTGACACAACATCAGCATAGTCTGCTGGGACTACCACATATAAATTTGCTAAAATTACAAAAGTTCCTACTATTGCTAACGCCAATAAATACCATAATACGCTTATTCCAAATAACTCTATCATTTTTTTCCGCCTCCTTGTTTTGCTCCAATTATTATTGTTCCATCATAAATTTTAGATGAAATCATCTGATGTAGGATTTTGATTATATCTCCCTTTTCATCTATAAGGTATATATCTTTGCCCTCATCTATATTCTTGCAAGCATCATCCATTATTTCAACGCTTGCAAATATTATCTTATTGGGATTATCCTTTGCTCCCAATGAAAATTCCTTAACTTCAAAAGTTTTTTCCATTTTTAATCCTCCAAATCTATATATTTTACTTCTTTCATATCTATTTTTGTATTCTTGTATTCAAATTTTTCATTCGAATCCCAAGCTACTATCAGCTTATTATACAAATCCAATGCTTCCTGCTTGGTTGATTCTTGAAATCTATACTTATCATTTGAATTTTTAAAAGATAATGCAACTCTAAATCCAACATCACATTCATGGTCTTTACTACCATAGCAATCATTGCAGAAATCCTCAGAACACTCTTTGCAATTAGTTAGACATTTATCACAAAAATTATCACTACAATTATAACAGATTCTTTCATCCCCTTCTTTTATCTTATTTCCACAATCTTTGCATTTTTCCATTTCTTCCTCCTTTTGCTCTTTATGCTTATGATTATTCATGCATAAATTACAATAATAATCATAATCTTTACATTCTTTGCATTGCTTAAAGCAATTATCACATCCTTTCTTACTGCATTCTTGACATTCAAAACTTGGTTTAAACAAGCCAAGTTTCATTCCACATTTCTGGCAATTTTCAACCTTTGTTCTTTTCTTCTTTTTATAATAATCATAAATATTTCTTCCAACAAGGAATATCAAAACTCCCCATAGTGTATATATTATAAACTGCTCCATTTTTTAAAAAATAAAAAAAAAGGATTTATTCCAAATCCTCTTCTTCATCAACGGTAATCTCACCGCTTTCAACGCCAAACTTCTCATCAATTACCTGTTTCAAGGTCTCCAAGAAGGTTGTTGTCCCAGCTACATCTTTGTTCAAATCCACATTAACAACTAATGGCTTTTCTTCTTTCTCTGTCTGCGAATACATATTCACATCAATCTGCTCTTCATTATCTCCTTCAACTTTTTGAAGGACAAGCTGAACATGGTATATGTTTTCTGGATTCTCCTTCAAAGCCAAATCAATGGCAGTTCTTAGGTCATTTTCAGTATATTCTTCATCATAATACACCTCACTTCCATTAACTTCAAGAGAAACAGCATTTTCATATCCTACTGCTTTGAATACCTCATACATCTTTTCAAGACACTACATTTGTGCCACTGCCTGAACCTTAAATTCCTTTGGCTTCGCAATCTTATGCATGAATCTCTTAAACCATGTGGTTGCCTCCTCCACCTTTATAGTGCTTCCCTTCAAATCTATTTCCAATGTTCCACTTGTCATTTTATTTCCTCCAATTAATTTCTATTTTTTTCTATCGTTGGTAAATATTTTACCTAACCTATTTAGGTTAGGTAGGTTATATATAAGCCTTTCCTTTTTTCAATATTGTAAAATCATCATAATTCAACACATATTTCACAACCTATAGCTTAGAGGCAACAATGCCCAATCCAAATGAGCCAATGATAACAATAAAGAATCCAGAAAACATCTGGTCTATCCCATGTATAAAACATTCTTTCAACTCTACTTCCTTACCACCATAAACCGCCATTTCAGTTATATTTACATTGATATCTATCCCATCTTTAGCCAAGTCATTTTCTATATCTTTGGCTATATGCATCTCATTGTTGCAAACATCCATATTATGAAATCCTATCACAAATAAGAATATTCCCTTAGTGAATATTATTAAAAAAATTAAAAATAATGTAAAATTCCTTGCTCCTAACCACCATTGGTTAATGATACTAAATATTATCTTTGGATTCATTTTGTTAAAACAATGCAGTTTGTTATGTCAAAATTATATTCTACTCTTCTACAATCATTATGCTTGGAAGACTTTGTAAGAATCTCTCCGATTTCCTTAGTATATCTTTCGCTTGAAGTTCCCCAAAACATATCCCAAACATCTGCCTTTTCCCTCCTTGATTTTATTGAATTATATTCATAACTGATATAAACAAAATCCTTATAGGAATCTTCCCTAGCAATCCAACCAAAGGTGGTAGCACCATCTTCACCCTCCCAAAATCTATCCCACATCACAAATGGAAGCGAAACCATGTCCTCTTCCATTATAGCATTTAGTTTTAATCGCATTTTTACCTTCTTTTTTGATTTTGAGGGGATTGGAGAAACTTCAGAACAAATATGCATTAGGGGGTGTCAGAAATAACGAAACTCCAATCCCTTCCTCAAATCAATCTTTGCTGTCCACCATAAACCCTATGAAACCCGTTTAGTGATAATATTATTTGTTTGCTCCACCAGTCATCCTTCTTATTTTTGCTAAAATTAACTTCCTTGCCTTTCTGCATAAATTCATTCAAATCTATGCAAGCAAAAAAACTCTCCTTTTCAAAGCCAACAATCAGGAAGCTTAACCTTGTTATCTTATTTGGGATTAAATGTTTTTTTATTATATCAATATCCAAGCCTACTGCTGAATTGTATTTTGGATGGATGAAAATTTGTCTTGCCTTATATGACCTTTGAGTATGATAAGTTCTTGGATACTCTTGGTCATCCCACCACCCAACAGATTCATCTTTTTTGTTTCTAATTTCGTGTTTCAATTCAACTCACTCAATCCTTGATTATAATTCACTAACTGTTCCCATCTCTCCTTGGTCACAACAAAACCCTTTTTACAATAAAGCATTGCATCCTGTGCATCTTTGATTTCCATAAAGAAACCAATCCTAATTCCTTCATCAACTATATATGTTTTCGACATTTTAATCACTCGTAAAACAAGAATATATGGTAAAAATGCTTTACTATGCCTTCATCCTCTATTGTAGTTACACTTGTTTGTGCATAGAAAACATCCTGTTTTTCCACTAACCCTTTCCTGAAATCTTCGTATTCTTTCTCAACAATAGTTTTATCTCCACTAAATATCTTTAAGTTCTGCTTCATCGGTTTCATCATATTTATCTACCTCTTTCAACATTTTTTTATCTTCGTAGCATCCGTATGCTCACACTTACATTTTTCCATCATCATCATCATCCCACCCAACAATACCTAACAATTCTTCAGTTGGCATTGTTTTTAATAGCTCTTCCCTACTTCTTTTTATCTGGCTGCTAAACCTGCTTTTCTCTAAACACTTATCTCTATACCCATTGGTATTAAGCCTATACCTTTTTTGTTGTTTTGTTTCTGACATTTTTATTTCCTTATTATATCTCTTTCATCAATATTAAACCCTTCCCTTAATAGGGTATCCCTTGCTTGTGTTTCTGATAATCCAGTTCCACCTACAAACTTCCTTAATGATACATTTAATACACCCAAATCCAATATCTCCTGCCTTGACATTGAACTGCCTCTTTCCTTGCTTTTCTCCTTTAATTGCAGTGCCACTCTTGTCCTTTGCGTATTATCCAAACCACTTTTATCAAATAGCTTTTGAAGTTCATCTATCCCTAACTTTTGATTACCACTAACTTCATTTTCCCAATCTGGGACTTTCTTATTTCTTAGAATTGCATCCCAATTGTCCTCCAAGGCATTTAATTGGTTTTCATTCAATTGTGTTGCCTTGTTCCTTGACTTTTTTATAACTTCATTCTTTATCTTATCCACATCATTAATATCAAAGAATGTATCTAAATCGTATTGAATATCATCATCCATTACTTGGCTTTCCACCCAATCAATAAATTGCTGATAGTTTCCTTTAGGCATCAGATATACTCCTTTTCCAATTCTGCAATAACTGGTGGCTCTTCTTTAGGCTTGCTCTTTTCATAAGCCTTCATGTCTTTTTCCAATACTTTGGTTTTATTATCCCAAATCCAATTCCATAATTCTTGATTCATTGTTTAGACCTCTTTTAGAATACCGACAATAACATCTCTTCCTACAAACTCTGTGGGTATGTTAATACACCCATTATATTTTCCACCTCTCGTTTTTGATTGAGGTTTAATGCTAACCTTTTTATAAACAACAATTTCAACCTCCCGTTTAGTTGTTAATGAATATTTTATCTTTTTTAATTTGTATATACTCATCATTCTTTCTCACCCATGATGAAGTTTACAAGCACAATCTATCCTTTCGCCATCATGTAGTCCCTGATTACAGGTGCATTTAGGTTT
>ERZ1292644.1417-Hain-H14-01um-R2-1417-length-12494-cov-5_pt1 | contig 12494 bp, 11 predicted proteins | sample MGYA00564402_ERZ1292644 | MGnify/ENA primary metagenome ERZ1292644 (study PRJEB36523, sample SAMEA6512644) | groundwater metagenome | collected 2019-01-09 | study: AquaDiva: Metagenomics assemblies of 32 groundwater samples | reverse complement strand
GGCGCGTTGATCGGGAATGCAATCGCCCCCGGCATTGGAGGATACTTGGGCGGAGCATTCGGCCAACAATTAGGCGGGGCGGGGGCAAGTGCCTTGAGCAAAACACAACCATGATTGATTATAAAACGCAATCCAACAGCGCGGAAACGACGCTTCAGGACTTTATCAAGGGCCAGCAGGAAAGAAGCATGAAAGATATCGCGGGGACGCGGCAGAACGTGGAAAGTGCCAGAAGCCCGCTCTTTCAGGCGGCAATGGGCATGGGTAACGATCCCGCCGCCTTTCAGGAGCAGATGGGACTGGCGAATCAAAGGCTTGGGAATAGTTTGAACCAGACCCTTGCGCGGCGCGGCATGGATGCGAGCAAGAGTTCACTCGGGAACCAGTACAACGAACTGGTGCGGCAGGCGACGCAGAGGAATGCGACGCTTGGCGATGCGCAAAGCTATGCGCGGCAAAACTTACAGCAGACCATCCAGCAACAACAGCAAGCGCAAGGCTTGCAGAGACAGATTGAGCAGGCGAACCAAAAGCAATCGGTTTCGGAAGATTTCGCCAATCAAGGATTGTCGCAGGAGCAAGACTTCGCGCAGAATCCGAATGACCTATACCAACAGGCCATGTATCGCGCCCTCTTCGGCCTTGTCGGCTCCGGCGCAACTCTTGGCGGCTACGCCTTAATGAACAGGCAACCTCAAACACAGCCAAATTTAGGGAATCTCAATGCTTATAGTGGCATAGGCCCACAACAGAATCAAGGGTATTACCCGCAAAAACCGTCGTTTCTTTATTGAGGTGAATAATGGCATCTGACAATTTGTTGGCTGGACTTGAAGGGCTTTTTCAAGGGATTGCCGGGACGGCGGTTCCCATCATTCAAAATAGTATCAAGACACGCCAACAGGGAGCCTTGCAAGCCCAAAATGATGAGCGCGACTTTCAGAATAAAATTAATTTTTTACCCTATCAACTCAACCAAGAAAAACAGTTGAGCGCATATCAGCAAGGATTAAAACCATCCGATACTCAAATTGTTGTTGACGAAGCAGGAAACCAAATCGGCCAGCCGTTTGTGGGACAGCCCGGTGGCGGGTCAGTAGGAATCACAAAGGTCGGGAAAGATACGAGCGGAGATTACATTTCCGGTTTGGATATTCTTTTGGGTCGTCCAGACCTCAAAGACACAATCAATCCCAATAAAAAATATAACAAATCCATGCTCCCATTCCTCAAGCCAGGAGCAGGAACGACAAAGAAATTAGAAGGTCAAGGCGATGCAGAGTTTGCAATTTCTGAAATCAGAAGAATTCGCCCTCTCAATGAAAGGGCATCGGGCGGGTTTTTTGGGAAAATCCGGCAAGCAGGAATGGCCGCTCTTGATAAAGAAGATCAAAAATTCAGGGATACTGAAGACGTTGTTAATTCCTTAAAAAGTCTTGTTACAAAGGTTCTCAAATCTACGTTCGGAGGACAGCTTTCAAACGAAGAGCGTAAATACTTGGATGACGTTTATGGCGCGGCGGCTGGATATAGCCGCGCTCAACGTCGCATTGCAATGGACAATGTTGAGAGGATGCTTTCAAGCAAAATTGGATCATCCCCAGAAAGTGCAGGCAGTGCGGGTGGTGGTGGCCTCGATCCGGCAAAAAAGGCAAGGCTCGAAGAATTGCGGAAGAAAAAGCAGGAGGGAACTCTTGGCACTCAGTGAGGCAGAAGAGCTGGAACTTTTAGAACTTGAGGAACAGGACGCGGCTGGAGCGGCTTCTGCTAAACAGTCACGGCTCGGACAGACTCATGACGAATTAAGAATCCCAACAAATATAAAAAAATCTGTAGGTCTTGGTGCGGCTCAAGGATTGACATTGGGATTCGGGGACGAAGGGGCAGGCGCAATCGCTGGATTTGGGAAGGATATTTTGTCTGGAATTTTACCAAGAATGGAAAGTTATCGCAATGCCAGAGACCAATTTAGAGAGACATTTAGAGAGGCAAAATCAGATAATCCAAAGTCATATGTAGGCGGTGAATTAGTTGGAAGTGTCGGAACACTTCCGTTTTTGGGCGGGGCAACAGTTCCGCGCATGATGGCTCTTGGTGCGGCTCAAGGACTTGGGAATTCTGAGGCAGATTTAACACGCGGCGATGTCGGCGGAGCTGTGAGGGACACAACAATTGGCGGAATACTTGGCGGACTTTTAGGCAAGGCTGGAAACACAATTTCAAAAGCAATTTCAATCCCTGGATTTGAGGATTTGGCGCAAACTCGGGCGGCTAAAGCATTAGGCTATACGAAACGATTTTTTAAAGACCCAAAACAATTTGAGAAAGCGAAAAAAGTTGGACAAACGATGCTTGACGAAGGCGTTATTTCTCCGGGGGCTGGAGCCGAAGAAATGATGTCACGGGTTCAATCATTGGCGAGTAAGTCCGGCTCTCAAATTGGGAAATTTTTAAAGGGCATTGGCGGAGGGTTCGATCCTGAAAAGGCCATAGACGAAATAGAATCATTGCGTCCGCAATTCAGAGGCGGCGACTATAAAGTTGTGCATAAGGCTCTTGACCGCGCCATTGACACAATCAAGGCGCACGGCAGTGGGCCATTAAGTTTTGAAGAAACCAATACTTTGAAAGGATTGCTTCAGGAGGCTGGAAAATTTAACACGAATTCTGAAGCGTTAAATATCGGAACGCGAAGGTTGGCCGCAGGCAAATTCCGGGCAAGCATGGACCAACAGCTTGAGGATATCGCCAGCAATCCAAATGTTTTACAAACCCGCCCAATGACTGGGGCAGGAAATTCGCCAATGCCTTCAGGGGGTGCATATGTGGCGCAAACGCCTGCTGAATCATTGGCAGAATTTAATCAATTTTTGAGGAATAAAAAAGTCTATGGGGCCACTCAGGAAGCAGAGGATGCTTTAACAAATCGGCTTGGAAGTCAGATTGGGAATAAGGAAATCAGTCTCACCGATGTTATTGCGGCAGCCCCGGTTCTTGCGACTGGGAATCCAATCGGTGCATTAGGACTATGGGGATTGAAAAGGGGCGCAGAAAGATATGGCAACCAAATTACCGCAGTTGCCGCCAACAAAGCGGCGCAAGCATCTAGGGCGGTAACTGAAAAAATCGCTTATGTTTTAAGAACTAATCCGAAACAACTAGGAAACTATGCAGATACGTTTAGGAAGGCACTTCAAAATGGGACATTACAATCTACGCTTCACGAAATGTATTTAACTCAAGACTAATGTTAAAAGAATGCCAACAGATATTTGGATTGCAATGACTAAGCAGAATTTTCCAGTAGATATTGATTTATTTTTCAGGCCAGTTGCGGAAAGTAAGCTCCAAATGACAAGTTTAATGGCAAGCATTGTTACATTATACCATGAAATTTCAGCTTAAATACTCTTTTATTTTGCTCTTGATGCCTAGTCTGGCGTTTGCAGACTTGTCGGCCTATCCGCCGGGCGCACAGCTTGATTTTGGGGGCGGCTTGAACATTGGGAGCCAACCGAGCTTAATCCAGCCGAATGAGTCCCCAGACCTGGCTAACCTCATCAATGGGAGCAATGGTGAGGCTTCCCGGCGCAATGGGTCGCGCCGTTACAATACTATCTCTATCTCCACGTTCCCGATTACGTCCCTCTATCGGCATTATGTGTCCTCGAACAATACGAACATGAGGGGGCTTTTGGTGACAAGCAAGGACGCGATTTACTTCTCTTCAAGCGATGTCGCGCCCGTTTTCGTGAAACTCTCAAGCGGCCACGCTTCCGGACAGCGGTGGCGGTGGGTCACGCAAAACAATTTCGCCATCGGATGCCCCAACGACCTGAAAGACGAAATCAAAACTTTTGATTTAACTAGAGCGTCCATGACGAACCTTATCCAGGTATTCGGCACATCAAGTACGGCTCGGATCACCGGGAAATATCCTATCTCCGTCAAAGACTATTTCATCATCGCAAACACAGCTTTCTTTTCAACGTCCTCGGCCTCGGACTCCCTTATTCGCTCAACGACCTATTACCCCTCCCGCGCCTATTATTCGCTTGTCGGCCAGCCGTCCTCCATGACGGTTTCCCGCTTCTTAGATATCCGCACGGATGACGGGGAAGAAATCAACGGAGTAGGTGAAAGTAACGGCGCAGTTCATTTCTTCAAAGAAACGAGCATCATGGAATTGACATTTACACAGCTTAATATCGCCCCATTTGAGCGCGATCAAGCATTGAATCAGATCGTGAAAGGGTTCGGCCTATTCGCGCCGGACACACTCGTAAACACAGGGGACGGTTACATTTTTGGGGCGAAGGACGGAATTCGGTTTTGGGACGGTGGGCGCAAATCAAGGCTCCAAGTGGAACAGGAGTCCCGCGTCATTTCAGAGAAAATCAAGCCGATCATTGAACGGTTGATCCGCTATGGAACTTATCGCCGCTCCATCGGGAAATATTATGCGAAAAAGCAATGGTATATTTTCGCCTACGAAGACCCGTTAAAAGAACCCCGCGGAAAGATAAACTCTGCCCTCATCCTTGATTTACGGACAGTAACCTGGTGGCCTTTCGTAAACTGGCGGCCCGAGTGTTTAGTCTCGATGGATGGGATTGGGGATCGCGGTGAATTGCTTTATGGCGATGGTGACGGGTTTATTTATTATGCCGATGATGAGCTTTCCAAGAATGATTCACGGCGGGAATTGTCACTCAATTCGATGGATCGCGTGGCGGATTGGATTCGTGGCGTTCCAGAAACAGAAACCGTGCAGGAGGGCACAGCCTCCGTCAAAATGACGGCCCAGACGGGATTAATGTATTCCTCAATCACTTCTATGGGCGTTTATTCCATGAACAAATGGCAGGACGGCTCTAAGATTTCGGCGGATGATCTTCTGACCTTCAGAGTCCGCGTTACAAGCTTGACCAATTTTTCAAGCCTTGCCGTTCAGCTTGAAGTGGACGACGACGTTGGAATTGATTTCAACGAAAATGGTTTTACAAGTATCACGATCAATCAGTCTATGTTGACTGGCGGGAATAGTTTCTGGACGCTCATTCAAATCCCGATTTCCGCATTCCCGATCCCGAATAGCTGGACGGACTTGGCGACGGAATTGTTCCCGTTCGCGGACGCTCAAGTCTTTTACGGGATCAGATTCGTGGCGACAGGAACGGCTGGGTTTAACACTTTTATTGACGATATTCGCGTTGCGGAAAAATCGGAGCAAGAACTAAACGCCTATTGGTTTACGCGATTATTTGATATGGACAACTCGGCGGATAAACGATTCCGCAAAGTGATCCTCAACTCGGAAGTTCCCAGGGACGGGATTATTTTTGTGGATTCCTATAACGAGTTCGGGCAGTTTGTAAATCGAGACTCGCTTGGAGACAGTTTCCCAAAAGATTTATATGTATTTGGCTATGGTGGTGTGGAGGGGATTACAAAACTCAGCTCAGTTGATTTTTCCTTCAAGGATTCTACATTGACGGGAGTCAATTTCGCCGCGTTCCGGTCAGGAACAGCCGATAAGGATTTTATCTATGCCGGGGATATTTTCAACCATCGGCTTTTCAAGATTGAAGTGGGGTCATTCACACATTTTGTATCTTCCTTTGGATCGTTGGGGTCAGGCACGACGCAGTTCAATAATATTTTTCAGATCGCGCAGAATCAAGACAACCTTTACCTTTGCGATTTCGCCAACCACCGCCTGAAAGTCCATACCAAAAGTGACTTAGCCCCGATCCAAAATTTTGGAGAACTTGGCAAGGGAACCACGAATCTGCATTTGCCGAGTGGGGTGGCGGTGGATGACGTAAATGTCTTTGTCGCAGACGAAGGCAACCAGCGTATTTTAACCTTGTCCGTAAGCACGCTCGGATTCGTCGCCCAAGATTTACTCCCGACGGCTACATTTGGGAATACTCGTCTGCAAGTGGATGAAAAATATCTCTATGTATTTTACGGAGCGGTATCGTCTACTGACCCGGCCTATATTGATTTAATTCTTGAAAAGCGCGACAAGACAGACCGGAGAATCGTTGCCAGGACAAAAGTCATATCATCCGAGTCGAACGTGGCCGTCAGTTCCGGCCTGGTGATGGGCGACATGGGCCAGAATGACGATTTTATTTTTCTTTCATTCTCGAACGACTTCAATGGGACAGGGCGATATTACATTCAAAAAAGGTTCAAGTCTGACCTGTTTTTGAACCGTGAAAACGGCTCAAATCAGCCTCAATATGGGCTGGCCGGGAATGGATTGGCATGGCAGAAGAAGCGATCTGTAAAACAATCTAACCTTAAATTTGAGGGAACGCAAGTGCAAGTCAAATACTCGGAGGGCGGCAACAGCCTCGACAACAATTTCAAACTTTACCGTCAATCATTTCTATATATCCAACAACCCTTGAAGGAGAAAGACTAATGAAAAAATACATCCTCGCCGTTGCGGCTATTTTTATCTCAACTCCGTCCTGGGCCGTGCATCAGTTGATTTTCAGGGATGCTTCCGCATTGACGACTGGAACCGTATCCAATGACCGCCTAGACAAATCCAGCGTTACTTTGCAGGGAAATAATTTTACAATCCCATTAAATCAAGTGGCTGGAGTATTGGATCAAATTAAACTTGACACTTCATCCTTGAGAACTGATGTCAATTCCATAAGCACCACGCCTGTAATTCGGGCCTATACGGTTATTGTTGGAACCTCCCAGGCAAGGGGAGCTGATATTTACGGGACACGGACGGAGGTTTTTGGGTTTGCCATAGCTACCGTGACAGCTAGTGGCGGTGGGACGATTCTAGTCCAAAGCGGGGATTATTTTTATAATGCGGCCACAACGATCACCGTGCCGATTTCAATGATATTTGAGCCTTCCGCGACAATTAAATTTGGCGAAAATCAGCAAGCGAATACGATCTTCTTTATTTCTAGCGGATCAATTATTGACTGTAATGTTTATTTTTCAACCTCCATTTTCGCGGTTCATCCTCCGATGTTCCAGATTGGCAGAAACGCTTACGTGCGAAGACCAAAAGTGCATTTGTTGATAACCGAAACCTCCTCAAACGGAGATTTTTCTGTTTTTAACTTCGGCAACAATGCGATTGATTCAACCTTAGATACGCCGATTATATCCTCATATTCCGTTGTTTCCGTCAACACCGCCGCAGATGCCATCAACATATTCAGGGTTAACGGAGCCACAAGATGCACAATTATTGAACCGACGGTAATGGGCAGGATGGACGCGAACAAGCGGGTGACAAGGGCAATATTTAACCTCGCCGCACTAAACAATTTTAGAATCGTTGGCGGAAAGATAGAATTGAATGAACGCCTTTTAGCGACAAACTTGATTCCCGTTAGCAATAAGCTCATGCGGGGATTCCAATGGACAAACCCAATCATCATAAATTATGCAAATCCTGATGCAAATGGAATTATTTATCTTGAAACCAATGCGGCCTTGATATTTTCGTCTGGAAACGTATTGTCTGGATTCCAAATATATCACGAAGTGATTACAACTAATGACACCATGAATATCGGAGCCGGTGGGCCTGGGGTAAATTCTGTGGTGATTGACAATTTTAACATCTACCACACGGCAGGTAGTTCTACTGGCGGTGGTTTTACGGTTGGGAGTGGCGACCAAAATATTTTTACCAATAATAAGATATGGGGGACAACGGATTGTTTCACGGATGCTGGAATTAACACGAGGTGGGTTGGGAATGATAATTTTTGTAACGGAACGGAACAGTAAGGAGGCTATATATGAAAGCATGGATTATTCAAATACTCTTGATTAACAGTTTTGCGGTCAGCCCCGCTTTTGCAACGCCTGTCCGGATTGTTGACGGGATTCCAAAGTTTGCCATTTCCCAGGTGAGCGGCTTCCCAGCATGGACTCAAGCAGAAGAAGCCAGCCTTGTCGAAGCTCATGGAGGCGGGAACATTGTTGCCCTTGTTCCAGCAAATTATGAAATCAACCTTTCAACCACATTGGTCATAGATATTGACGGCGATATCGAGATAAAATTCAACAGTTACACCGAATGGATTTCATGCCAAACGCGCCGTGGACTGAAACGAAAAATTAGGAAAATCCGTCAACTGATTGACTCCCTGAGCGATTTGCCAGCGTCCGAATCCCTTGAACTCCGGCAACGTGCGGGATGGGTTAAGTCTTACTATCAGAGTTTGCCTTGAAAATAAAAAAGATTCTTCCATTCCTGATTCTCTTTGCGTATGCGCCATTGCACGCGGAATCAAAGCAGAGTCCGTATGTTCTTCTTTATACCACGAATACCTGGTATGCGGCGCAGATCGGCCTCGGTCAATATCCAAATTGGTTGATAGACGGATCATTTATAGGGCCAAATCAACCCGGGGTCTATACCATTACGTTTAAATCACTCCTGGTAAACGGGGATATGAACATTTTTAACGCATACGGGACAATAGATCAATGAAGAAATATATATTGTTTTTCGGGACTCTTTTAGCAACTCATATGTTGCATTCTGTAACGGTTAACGATATCACCGTTGTCGGCAAAGTGATAACGAACGAAATGCACGTTTCCACAGTTGGGAAAGTAGCAAGCATTTGGTTTATTGATGGGACGAGCCAAACAACAGGATCGTCAAATGATAGCGGCGATCCGTTCGGAAACCCCATTTCAACCCGCCCTGGAACTTTCCCTAGGGGCATGGAGATATCTTCTGGAACGGTATACTCTACCTGGAATGTCTATGGATTGATTCAATCCACGACAGGGGGCTTGCTTGGAGCAACCACAGTCCAAGATGTTTTTACTTTGAGTGGCGGAAGCATCTCGATTGCTAATACTGGTGTGCCATCTTTCACTTTGACATTTGCTAGTGGTGGATATGTCGTTGGAGACAGGTTAATCATTTCTCAGATTTCCGGCAATCGAGCCGTCGTTGCTTCTGGAAAACCGAGTGTGGAAATTTCTCAAGGCGGCGGCGGGGGTGGAGCATTATATATTGAGCCTGCCGATGTCAGTATTTCCACTTTATTTTTATCCCCAACAGATTTCATATTGGGAAACGGGACGGGGATATCAACGGCAACCGTGAAAAACTCTTCAGGCCCATGGTCAGCTTCCCAAGTCTTTTTCAGTTCCACTATTTTCAATAATTCCGTTCTTGTTTCAGGAAGCTCCATCACCGTTTTGAATGGGGCAATCTCAATCGGGACGACTCTTCCATTAGGGCTTTTAACGCTTTCAACGGCTAACGGAAATCCGTTTTACATTGTTTTAACTTCAGATACCCTCCCTGTTTTCACCGTCAACACGTCGTCTATGATGTCTCAAATTCCACTCTTTGTAAACGAACAATCTACGTTCATCGGCGGAACAACCATTGGGGGGAAGAATTTTGCAACAGCAAAAATGAGGGTCAGCGACGCTGGGAGGATTGTGTCTCTTGGGGACACAACCAATCCTATTGATCTAAGTGCTGGTAATTTTTGGTTTTATGTGAACGGAGAAATGGATATCAGAAATGCCAGAACAGGCACAGATAACCAAATTACGCTTCAAACAGATGCAACGCGAGGGGCGCATATTAATTTTAGGCCGCGTGGCGTTCTCAAAATGGTTTTAATCGAGCATGGTAAGCTTGTGGTAAATCTCAGTACAGGAATTAATCCCGCAGCTCGTATGGAAGTTGCGGGGTTGATCGTATCTCACAGTTCTATTGCGGCTTATTCCGGATTTACCTCTACTGGAGGGGCACTTTTGGGCGTGGCTACCGATCAGGGAAGACTGGTTGTTGAGCAGGGTTCTATTTTCACAGGAAATTTACAGGTTCAAAGCGGATCGTCGATAGCCGTAATGGGCGGGGGTGGGATAGATGCGTCCTCTTATACGTCCAGGGGGAGACATATCATTCAGTCCACTTGGTCGGCGACGAATTATTCTGGGTTTGTCCTTGCGGTAGCGACCGGATCAATCGCTCCCGCCACAACCTTGACGTTTACGGCTTCGCAATTTCAATTCTCTACGCTTGGCATTCCGGTTTGTGGGAATATGAAAGGGGCCGCCGCACCAACGCTACCTATTTATATTGAGGATGCTTCGATTACTGACACTCAATTCCAGCTTACAAATCCAGACCTGACAAATATTCAAAGATTTTCATGTCACATACCAGGAAGACCAAACTAGAATTGGAGGAGATATGATAAAAAAAATACTGATTGGATTTGTTATTGTTGGGGGCTTGCTTGGATCAGTTCATTCTGGAATTGTCATTTACATAAAAAATCCTGACGGAACCGTCACTAGACAGGAGGGTTTAACTTCGGACGAGGCGGCGCAAAAACTTACTGAAATTCGCCAGCAGATAAAAGTGTTAGGAGAACAAAATATTATTGAATTGCAAAGAATTTCTCAACGTCAAATTCAAATTAACGACCTTAAAGCGCAAGAGCTGGCATTGGTAGCGGCGGAATGATCTGGCGGATTATAATTAAAAAAATGGAGCGTTTAAGTGGATGACCCGAAATTCATTGAAGGCGCAACTTCGCTTGCTTCCGAAATCCTCAATACTATTGCAAGGCATGGGATTGAGGGGATTATCGGGATATGGATTATCTATGACAAATGGATATCCCCGCACCTCAAAAAGAATAGAGATTCCAGGGAAGAGAGATTTTCCGTGCGAGATATCAAGAACATGAGAGAATCAATCGCAAAACTGGACTTTGCATTGAGTCATCATCTTGAAAAAGAACAACAGGAAGATGTGAAATTCGCAGTATTGGATAATCGGGTTACAAATCAGGAAAGAGAAACCGAGGAGATCAAGGGGGATATCAAGGACGTTTTCCGCATCGTGTCGGAAATCAAAAACATGATGATCGAAAGGAAATCATAAACGAGGTGCTATCGTTGTGGGGAGGTCATAACCGATGAGCGATATGGAGAATCCGTTACCCAATACTTCTGGGGAGAAGAAAGCCGACAACACTTCCACCTTGGATGCACACCAGAAAGAGACATTAAGGACGGCGATCATTAACACGGCGAGGCCATTGCTTGGAATCCCCTATGTTTGGGGGGCAGAATGGACGGATTACTCTTTGCCGCCAGATGGATTGGATTGTTCCGAATTGGTAGAAGGATGCTATAAAATCAACGGGCTTAAAATGCCGGACGGGTCGCAAAATCAATTTGATTTTACCATTCCAACCGGGACACCGCTTCCTGGAGATTTGGCGTTTTTCGGGAAGGGGGGAAAACCATCGCAGATTTACCACGTGGGACTTATTTTTGACGTCGCAAATATCATTGAGGCTCGCGGACATCAGCTGGGATCATCGTTTGAGACTGGAAAGGTGATTTTGCGACCTATCAGCGCATGGCAAAGCTATGTCAATTTTTGCGGGTTTCGTTCCCACCCTAAACTGATATGAATTTTGAGGATGATACGTGGACAATGATTGCCCTTCCGGTCGTATTTTTCTTAATCGTCTGGTTTTTGGGAACCCCAATCAGGTGAAAATCTGGGAGATGTTTTTCGAGGCCATCTGTATCGGATTGGCTTTCTCTCTGCTTCTGATTTGGCTATTTTACATGGCGTTCACCCTCTTGAGCTATGGGCGACTTTAATGCCTTCTTCCAGGGCTTCAGGGACAAGCCTATTCGGATAAAATGGTCGTTCCTATTCGATTGGACTGGCTATGAAAAACAAAATTCTAAACTGGATTCTGCAAGGGGCGATAAAGAAAGCAGGACTAAGGCGCAAGATACTCATATGGAGAATAAACAGGGAGGTCAATAACATGAAACTAAACGGAAGCTGGCAGACATCAGGGGCAGGGATAGCGGCCATTCTAACGGCGGTCGGGGCGGCTTTAAAGGCCCTCACAGACAATGACCCTGCAACAGCGGTTGATTTTGGGGTTCTGATCCCAACGGTAATGGCTGGGGTAGGGCTACTGATGGCGAGAGACAATAACAAGTCCTCAGAACAAGTTGGCGCGAAGTAGTTACATATAGTTGTCGTCGGATAATTCACATATAACTTAAAAAAGAGAGGTATCTAGTTACATGAAAAAAACATTGCTTGCAGTAGGGTTGCTCTTGGCGGCCTGTGCGCCGTCATTTGCCAATCCGTTATTGGACGAGATTGTTGATAATTCCAAACTTCAATTCTTGAAGTCGTCGCAACTTGGGTATGCTTGGATTCTAAACGAAGAGACATCTGGCCCGATTGCACTCTTGAATTTGTATCAGTATCGGTTCATTGTCTTGGGAGCTGGTTGGACTTCACCCTTCCCTACGAATACGAAAGGCGCAGTTGTTGGAACCGCTGGCGTTCATTTGGATAAACTAACCCGGCTGATCGCACCGAACGCTTCGGACACCGTCCGGGATATTATGCCAAAGGTTTTGCGCCCGGCATGGGAAATGCTGACCTTTTCCTATGGCCCAGGTTG
>ERZ1292644.1416-Hain-H14-01um-R2-1416-length-12501-cov-139_pt1 | contig 12501 bp, 16 predicted proteins | sample MGYA00564402_ERZ1292644 | MGnify/ENA primary metagenome ERZ1292644 (study PRJEB36523, sample SAMEA6512644) | groundwater metagenome | collected 2019-01-09 | study: AquaDiva: Metagenomics assemblies of 32 groundwater samples | reverse complement strand
TTTAGTTAGAATTTTTGGAACTTAAAGAATAAAAAATGGCAGTCTCTCAATTTACGGTTGCAAGCGGAGGAGTAAACATCGAAGGAATAGTGATGAACACTGGTGTTTTAGATTTAGATGGTGTAGCTGATGCTTTGGTCCTTGATGCAGATGGAGACACAAGTATTTCTTCTCCTACTGGAAACCAGATAGATATTGAGATAGGAGGTGCAGATGACTTTACCTTTACAGCAAATACATTTAATCTCTTAACTGGAAGCGTGATAGCAGCACCAGGAGCAACAGTTGCTCTTTTTGCACCAGAAGCTGCACAACAAAATTTAACAGGTGCAGGAGCTATAAATATCACTTCTTATTATACCGCTTTTACTTCAAGTGGAGCAGGACAAGCACTTTCTTTAGCAAACGGTGCTATAAGAGGACAACTAAAGTTAATATCTCATGTTTCAGACGGTGGTTCGGGAGTTCTTACACCAACCAGTCTTGTCGGAGGCACTACGATTACCTTTGCAACAGTTGCAGAATCAGCATTACTATTATTTAACGGAACTTCGTGGGTAGCATTGGCTCTCTACAATTCAGCCGTACCCGGAACTCCGCCAATTTTAGCATAACGTAAAATATTATTTTGAATGAAAAAATATAAAAATTAGTTTTACAAAAAATATAAAAACATGGATGTACTGACAAAAAACAGAAACAACAGAAATGGGCAAGGTGGGAATATTAATACAACTGCACCTATTGAACCAGTAGATACAGCATCCTCACCTACAACTAATACCACTAAAGAAGTTGACCAGTTAGCTATCACAGAAGTTGACTTATCAAACTTTAATGTTATCTGCGAAATCGCCTTGACTGCATCTGTGAAGAATAGACAGCAAGCAGCCAAGATATTGGCTTTTGAAAGTCAATTTTCAGAGAAATTAAAAAATTTTTTAACAATCAATAAAACTTAAAATCATGTTTAGAGCCGATAATTCCATTAATCTTTTAATAGGCAATGATATTGCCCGAACCGCAGGTGTTGTGGTAAACGACCATCAATCAGCATCTTATCTTGCTGATGGCGAGATAGTTGTTCTCAATGAGAATGATGGTGTCTTAGCCGCAGGGTCAACTTTCGCAGATAGTAAATATATCACTGTCGTACAGAGAGGCGGAGCAACTGCCGGAACATCCGAACTCATAAGATCATTGAGGATTTACGGAGGCGGTGTACTTCAATATGGCGGTAGAAGCTACCAAGCCCCCCAGGTACAGCGCTACTATATAGGATATGATGGTGCAGCCAGTTCCATCACAGCCACAAGCAGCAATGACTATATCATACGATTGGGCTACAAGCATGAGAAAACCGTTTTTTCTCAGCAAGGTAACTTTAAATCGTATTACTATACCTCAGATGCTTCTGCTACACAAGAGGAGGTAGCACGTAACTTTGCAGTTTTGATTGGAAATGATACAAGTTCCGATGTGCTGGCAGAGCGACTTTGCAATGATGCAGGTGTGGCATTGGCAGGAGCAGCAACGCTTACGGTTACAAACAATTCAAAAGCGGTAACTATTACTGCAAATGATCCTGCAATTGCGGTAGGTTCATATTTAAGAATTGGTGGAACAGCCGTTTCTGACCCGGTTTATCGTGTAACAGCATTCAGCGGAACATCAATAACTTTAGACGAAAGATACCAAGGTGCTTCAGGTACTGCAATAGCAGGTGAACAAATTACCGCAGCATTAGCTACGGCTGCTAACTTCGGCATTCGTCTGACAGGTAAAACATTGACCTTTACCGTAGGAAAGTTAAAATACAATCAGGTAAGTTTTGACCTTTCTTTACAAAATTGGGGTGCAACTGTCATCAACCAACAACAAGAATCAGCTTTAGGTAATGGTACTTTTGAACAAATCGCAGAACTTGAATACTTTGCTCAGGGGTTTGACGGTATCATAGACAGAGTGGGCGCCAGTTCTCCTACTTTAAGAGCCGATGCAACAAGCGGAGAAACATACGACATGATTACGGTAGAGTGGGCTGATGCCTCTGATGTGCACATCATTTCAGGTACTAAACCATCAAAGAATCAGCTTATTATAGCAATTCCCGATGGAGCAGCACAAACAGTAAATATTTTAGCTCAGCTTAATCCCTGGATGCTTTCTTTGCCTAAGGGTTTTGCATCAATAAGTGTTTAAACAGTAACAAATAAAAAAACAAATGAAACAAATCGTAAAAGCAAATTTCAGAGTACCCGCCGCAGTAACTTTTGTAGCTGCTGATGTTGATGTAGTAAACAATAGGGTAAGAATTTCAAATCATGGTTTAAGCGTAGGGCAGCCGATAGCTTTCTCAGCAGGTGCTACATTGCCTGCGGGATTAGCCATTGATACAGCATATTACGCTATTGTTCCCAATGGTTCGCAGATTGGATTTGCCACTTCCAGGGCAAATGCTTTTGCGGGAACTGCGGTAGATATTACTACTGTGGGTACTGGCACACAGACATTGATACCAAATTCTTTCGGTACTATCCTATTGCCTACTTATATTCCCGTTAATGCTTTGGTAACTAATGCTTACTATGATGTAATTACTACTTTTACATCTGTAACAGCCGATGCAGCCGTTATAGCATTACAAATAACATCTGCCGGTGATTTAGTTGCGGGATTATCAATAGCAACTGCCGGTGATATATGGGATGCAGGAATAAGAGGAACGCTGGCGGGAGCAGGAACAACAACTTTAGCCGAAGCAGGCCCTAATACCAGAACCCGAATTGTAAATGCAGCAGATATTGCAGCAGGTTCACTACTTGTAACTGCCGATAGTCAACCGGCAGTAGTGGTAACGACAGATGTGCTGACAGCCGGGGAACTGAATTTGTTCATTGAGTACGTGTTCTCTGCAACATCTGCCTAAGAGAACAGAAAAGATTTTTGAGCAGTTTTGAGCGGGAATTGGGAGAAAAACGATCCCGATTCCCGCTTTTGTTTTAATATAAATTAAGTAACGTGCCGTTATCAATTGATGTTTCAGTTTGTATATCAGAGGATTGTAAATCCGTTGGGTTTTCCGATTCCACGGGAACATATAATATTACAACTAATCCTACTGGTTATCGTACCACTAATCTGCCAGAGATAACAAGGGTACAGACAGTAGCGCAAGGTGTAGGTGCAAGTCAGGTAACGGGAGGCGATTACTTTAGGATTTCAGATACACAGACTAATTACTATATCTGGTTTGATTTAGATAATGGTAGCGCCAATCCTTCAGCGGCCAACGTAGGCAGAACGGGTATTGAGGTAAATATAGCCACAGGCGACACAGCAGCAACGGTAGCAACTAATCTTGCAGCAGCCATAAACGCTTTTACTTTTACTACCGGAGGATTCACTGCAACGGTATTGAGTGATCTGGTTACTCTAACAAATGTAGAAGATGGTGCTACTACTGATGCTGTAGATGGTGTCGGTACACCGGCTACGAACTTTACATTTACTATTGTACGACAAGGCGTTTGGGATGATGTAGGTATCAATGATGTTTCAGGGGCTTTTATAGAATATGAGGTAGCAGGCGTAACTTATAGTTTTAAGACCTTTAACGCTACAACAGCGGGAGTTGTTGATATTACTACCGATGCGATTACTGTTACGGCTCATGGGCTTGCAGTAAGAGACCGGGTTATTCTGACATCAGCAAATACTTCCCCTACTTTGCCTGGAGGATTAAGTATTAATACTGTATATTACATTATTAACGTAGGTACGAATACAATAGCTTTGGCCAGTTCAGCTTTAAATGCTACGGCAGGAACGAGGATAAACCTTACCTCTACCGGATCAGGCGTAGTTACCATAAAACATAACGTCATTAACATATTTCCTACCTTGCCAAATACGGCAGGTACTTCATTTGCTGCGGTAAGCTCAGATTTAAGATACACTACTTCGACGAGTTTCCCTGATGGAGTTTACACTATAAGATATGTAATAACAGGAAATGGCGGAGGAACGGCTTTTACCAATGAAGTTACAAGAGAATTTTTAAACTATTGTGGTAATAAATGCTGTGTTTATAATATGATTGCCGCTATACCGGAAGCGAATTGCTCATGTAACAGTGAGAGTGTTGATAGGGCTTTGTTTGCTTATACTATGCTCCAGGCATTAAAGAATTCGGCTCAGTCGGGGCAGGAGACCCGTGCTATAAATATTAACGCTACGTTGGCTATACTTTGTAAAGCCGAAAACTGTTCTAACTGTCAATAAAACTTGAAAAATGGGTTGTTCAACATGCGGACATAACTCAAGCCCTTGCAGGTGCAATGAAGGAACTTTAGATTTCCCGACAGGGCCTTCGGGCCCAACAGGGCCGCCAGGGGCTACTGGGCCGCAGGGCTTACAGGGGTTGACAGGATTGCCTGGCACCGATGGCCTTTTGGGGCCTACAACGGTAACTAAGTTCGTAAAAGACCTTTATGCGCCAGGTAGTTCAACGCAAACCAATGTTTCTATATTAGCAGTAACATCGGCAGAGCTTACAGGGGCGGGGATGTTAAGAGCTGTATATAACGCAAATACTAATACAGCTAATCAAGTGGCAAGCGGTATGGATTTCACTTATCAAATATGGTTTAGAGATGTTGACCCTGTCAATCCGTCTAATATACTATTGGTGAGTGCCACGGAAGGAACAAGCCCAAAAGTTACGGCCGTCAATATAAACTCATTAAATGGAATAAGTCTCATTTTTGCTAATGGTGGCGGAAGCTACCGGATTATAATTTGCGGATAGATGCCTTGTTGTACAGAAAATATTATAGAACTGCCAAAGAGTGGCGTACAAGGCCCTCCTGGTCGTATTGGTGAACCAGGAATACAGGGTATTGCAGGTTTGCAAGGGGCTAATGGTATAGGCGGGCAAGAGATATATCAAACGAACAAGATAGTATTTAACTCAATATTTGTGCCTGTGCAACATAATGGAGCAAACACATCTGTAAGCAATCCTTTTACGGTTACTCTTTTGAGTAGCTTACAGCTTTCTGCTAAGGGCGGGCCTAATGCGGTGGTAGGAGGATTATTGAACAATATTTTTTATACTATGGGGAATGGACAGGATTCTTCCGGCCCCGTTGACTTTGACATACAGATATGGTGGAGACAGAGTTTAAATAATGGAGTGTTTACAACTCCTTGTAATGATGCACGTCTTTTGGGATATGTGCAAAAGATTTTTATAGACAATGCAGATAATAGTTTAAAAATGAATGTTACAAATTGGGGAATTTATAGAGCAGTAATACTCGGATGATATGGCTTTAGCGCTGACAAGAAATGATATTTTAGTGAGAGCCCGAAAAACAATGTGTTGTTTTTCAAGGTTCTCTGAGGGTGTTTCTCAAAAGTTGAGTAATGGTACTATACCTTGTAAAGAGGATATTAGAAAGATAGAACTATTGTCAGCTTATATAGAGGTGTTAAGATGTTATGAACCGCCTATATCAGAAGTATTGGCGACAGGTTCATTCACTCTTACAGGGACAACGGGAACAATTTGGATTACAGTTAATGCCGTACCCATAACAACGGCAGCAGTAACATTCGCTACGAGTTTGGCTACCACTGCCACGGCAATAGCTACGGCTGCAACGGCAGATGTAAGCTCCCCCGAATATACGGCAACAGCTACGGGGGCGGTGGTAACAATAACAGCCGCAGCGGGAAGCGGTATAAGACCTAACGGGTTTTTAATACAATCCATAGCCACAGGAGACATGGCTATAACAGGAGTTGTAAACATGACCGGAGGCGTTACAGCAAGAGTTGATGCAGATAACTGCTTTACATTGGCAAGGGCTAAAGGTATATTCAATCATATAGAAACACTTACTGATATAACCTTTGCACCATCAGGATATACTTATTTTAATCCTAATACAATAGTTGGGATGTTAGAAAATCTTACAGCAAACGATGGAACAAACATATCAACCGAGGGGACGGCGGCTGTGGCTGCTGCACCCATACAAATAAGAGTAAACTAAACAACAAATTATGCCCGAAATAACAAATTTACCTATCTTGCCAAGTTCAGCAAATACTGACTTACTCCCTGTTGTACAGGGAGGAATTACGTATAGAGGAACAAGAGCCCAAGTTTTACTAAGCGTACAAAATGCGCTTGATACAGAGATCGCCACAACTGATGTAGAGATAACCACCTTACAGAACAATAGGGTTTTAAAGGCAGGGGACGTCATGACCGGCTTACTTACCTTGTCTGGTGCGCCTACGGCAGATCTTCACGCCACTACACGGCTGTATGTAAATAGCGCAGATGCTTTGAGGTTGCCGTTGGCAGGGGGAACAATGACGGGGGTTATTGCTATGGGAACTAACCGTATTACGGGTGTTGGTAATCCTACGGCTGCACAGGATGTATCTACACAGAATTATGTCATAACAACAACAGCCAAGACCTTAGAGGCATACAGCCCTGTGGCAACGAGTGAATTTCCTGTTACTTATGGTGCAGAAGCTATTACTAATGGCGACAGGTTTAACATCACAGCAGCAGGGGTAGTAGGCCCTGCCGGCGCTACCGTTACTGTTCAAATAGGAGATGTTATTGAGGCGTTGACAAATGTACCGGCTAACATAGTGGCTAATTGGGCTATTTATAATGCCAATACTATCACTGCATCTACCACAGCAGCAGGTATAATACAACTGGCTACAGATGCAGAGGCAATAGCTAAGACTTCTACTACAAGAGTAATAACTCCTTCTAATTTAGCTTCAGGAAACTTTCAAGCAAGCGCTACGAGAGAGGGGCTCATAGAGCTCGCCACATCAGAAGAATTTAATGCAGGAATAGATACAACAAGAGCAATCGTTCCTTCAATTTTAAATACAGCACAAACAGACTATAATATTTTTTGTGGTATAGATAAACTTATTTATACATCGGCAGGTACATGGACACCAACAGCAGGAGCAGCGGCAGGAGATATTTATAGTAGAAAGACGGCAGCAGCAGAAATACCTATAATAGTTTTTGATGTATCTAATATAGTAAGAACAACAGCAGGCAGAGGTTTTCAACTTAACAGTTTTGATATTGTTTATAGAATAGGAACAGCAAATCTTATAGCACATACAGTAGTTTTATCCACTGTATCTTTTACGGATAATACAGGAGCAACACCTACAATAACTACACCAGCAATAACAGGAACGTTAATAACAACATTTGCAGCTAATATACGTGTAACAAATATTACCATTGATACACCTGGATATTTAAATACTATTGCAGCAAGACATGTAATAAGTATAACAGTAAATGCAGCAGCGACATCAGTATATGATGTATATGGAGTAAATTTGCGTTTTCAGAAAAGCGGTATATAATGAATAAAGCAGAAAGTGGAATATATCGTATAAGAAACGTAATCAATAATAAGATTTACATAGGTTCTGCTGTCAACTTTAAAGAAAGAGTGAGATTACATAAAGTTCATTTGTGTAAAGGAGATCATAAAAATCATAAATTACAAAATGCTTGGAACAAGTATGGAAGGAAAATTTTTGAATTTAATCTTATTAGAATTGTTGACGATAAGAAAACTTTAATAAAAATAGAACAATTTTACTTAGATATTTATAAGCCTCATTATAACATTTGTAAAATAGCTGGAAGTTCTTTGGGGGTAAGACGTTCACTTGAAACAAAAAACAAAATAAGAATTGCAAAGCTTGGAAAAAGTACTAGACCTCATACTGAAGAAACCAAACAGAAAATGAGAGATGCTATAAAAACAAAAATGTATAGTTTTAAAAAAGGTATTATTCCTTGGAATAAAGGACGTAAATCAACAATAGAAGAAAATTTAAATAATAGTAAAGCTCATAAAGAACAAATTCCCTGGAATAAAGGAAAAACAATGTTGGAGAAAACAAGATTAAAATTCTGCAAATCTGTTTTGCAATTTGATTTAAAAAAAAATTTTATTAAAAAATATATATCTACAGCAGATGTTCAAAGGAGTTTGGGTATATGGAATGTTGCTATGGTGTGTAGAGGAGAAAGAAATTTTGCGGGCGGATATAAATGGAAATATGTATAACTTAAAAACCAAAAAAATATTAAGAGAAAAAGCAATAGGAAGAAAATTATCTGAGGAAACAAAAATAAAAATCGGTATGACTTTAAGAAAAAGATTTTCTCTTATAAAAGGAATAAACAGTATTGAAGAAACAAAGAAAGTTTAAAAAATAATTTAATAATAAATTCTTAACAGTTATGAATATACAAAGTCTTTATCAGAAATTACAGAATATCTTAGATCAACTTAGTTCTGGACGTCAAAGAACGATGTTGGTAAATAATGCTAATACAGAGATAGGTACGGCTGCTGTTCCGATTCAAGTGGACATCGCTGACGCCACTGGAATAACTTTAGACGTAGCTTTAAGCAGCGCCAGCGATTCAGTACAGATTCATGGTTTAGCCGGAGCAGCGCAGATACAAGTAGGCGTTGATGCAGTAGGCAGGGTTTCTACTAATCCGATAAGTGGACAGACAGGCGTAGCCGCAGGTACAGGCGTTGACGGGGTAACGGTACAAAGAGTTACTCTTGCAACTAATGTTGGTTTACCTGCCGGAACCGCTAATATAGGCGATGTAGATATACTCACTATTGCGGCTGGCGAAACACATATAGGAGCAACAGGAGGTAACTCTGTTATTTCAGTAAGTTCTCCTGTCATGAGTGTTGCAGGGGCTTATGCCACTGGTGATTACATTGGAACTACAACAACACCACAAGCATTTACATTAGTTACAAGAAACCCCGGAGGAACTTCTATTTTAAAAAGTATTATAATTTCGGATAAAAATACTACGGCAGCAGTAGCTTTAGAACTTTGGGTGTTTTCTGCTACGTTTGTTGCTCCTACTGATAACGCAGCATGGAGTATTACCGATGCTGAAAACGAAACCTGCCTAGGTGTTATTCCTATATCTGCTTCAAAATGGTATGCCTCGGCTCTTAATAAACAATATACAGACGATACTTTAGCTCTTGTCATCAAGCCAGCTGTAACTTCTTTATTTTATGCAGTTGTAGCAAGAGGAACTACTCCTGCATGGACTTCGTTGGATTTACAAATCTCTCTTGGCTTGTTGCAGGATTAAACAAAGTGAAATTTTACAAGATTAACCATGCCTAACCCAAACATAAATAGGAAAATTGTACTTGGAGGACTAAGATTTTCTGCCACAGGTGGTGTAATAACTTATTCCGGTGGTAAAACAATACATACTTTTAATTCAAGCGGAACTTTTACGCCTAACAAATCAGGAAATGTTGAATATTTTGTTATTGCTGGCGGAGGTGGTGGGGGTGGGAAGGACGGAAATGGAAACTTCATCGGTGGTACAGGTGGTGGTGCAGGAGGGTATAGAACAGCCAAAGGATTTGCGGTTACAGCTCAAGCGTACGCAATTACTGTCGCAGCAGGTGGAGCAGGGGGGGGAGTGAATACAGATGGGGCAAACGGATCTGATTCTGTATTCGCAACGATAACTTCTATTGGCGGCGGTGGCGGAGAGAACGATCAAGCTGCTGGTAAGGTTGGCGGTTCCGGTAGTGGCGGTAATTTTGGTAACGCTGGCGGCGCAGGCACAGATGGTCAAGGAAACGCTGGTGGTTCTGGTTCTGGTTCATCAAAGTTTGGCTCAGGTGGGGGCGGCGGCGCTGGTGCTGTTGGTTCTAATGGCTCAACGACAGCGGGGGGTAATGGCGGCGCAGGCACTTCATCTTCCATCAGCGGAGCTGCCGTTATTTACGCTGGCGGTGGAGGTGGTGGAATGTACAGTCCTATTGACAGCGCCTCGAGCCTCGGTGGGAGCGGTGGTTCAGGTGGTGGCGGCGCTGGAGGGAATGGCGATTCTTCAAGTGGTACTGCCGGGACCGCCAACACTGGCGGTGGCGGTGGCGGTAATGGCGGTGGACTTACTGGGGGGGGAGGCGCTGGTGGAAATGGAGGTTCAGGTGTAGTTATAATAAGTTACTAATAAACCAATAAAATGAGCAACAAGAAACTATTAATAAAAAATCATATTGAAAGCAAATCTTTTAACTTTAGTAAAGGTAATGTCAATTTGAGTTTTACATTAAGAATAGACATAAAATCTGAATTACAAGATTTTAAAGAGTTATTAGATCAGGCAGTAATTGATATTGAAAGAGAACTTATTAAACAAATTTAATGGAATCAACTTACGCTAAAATTGAAAATAATTTCGTAACATCCGTTGAAGTAGTTACTGATGAATTTTTTAAAGCCAATCCTCAAAGATATACAGGAAAATGGCTTAAAGTAGGCAACGGCTCTAATCGTCCCTTTTGTGGAAAAGGATATGAATACCTACCAGGTAAAGATAAAATCATCCCTCCTCAACCCTTTCCGAGTTGGACGCTTGATGTAAATGATGAATATCAAGCGCCTGTGAAAAAACCAATCGGTAATTACTATTGGGATGAAACTAAACAAAATTGGGTAGTAATTAATCTGTAAAAAAATGAACATAACGGAAAAATTGGATAATATTATTGCGATCCAATCCGATATTAAGCAATGTCAGGCAATCATGCAAAATGACATAAGACATATTGTTCATAAGGAAGAAGAATTTACAAAAGGATATGTAAAGTTTAAAGAGGATTATTACAAAACGAAAGAAGATGTCAAGCAGATAACTTTTCTCGGCAAAATATTGGCGGGAATTTATGCAGGAATTATCGGAATTTTAAGTATTTTTTATGTGAAATAATGGAATCATCCCTGACTGAAAGCGAAGTTCAATTTATCATCAGCAGAAGGTCTGCCGTAAAGGACAGAATTTATACTGATAAAAACGGTTTTAAATATCTGGGGCTTGCCGATGGAAGGTTAGAGCGAGTACTTAAAATAAAAGGTGAAGTTTCGGGGGACATGCAGGTTTCCAAGGTTAATAATATAGGTAGTTTTGTACACGATAGTATCGTTTCAAATCTAACGCAGGTAGGAACAAACAAATCTGATATAGTCGTTTTAAAAAGAGATAAGGCGGATAAGAGTTTTGCCCTCGCAATGTCAATAATTTTTTAAAAAATGAAGGTAACTATATACAATAGTGGACAAATTTTTGTAATTTCGCCAAATGTTACGAGGATATAAATACAAGATTTTACCGAACAAATTACAAGCCGAGTTAATAAATAAACACTTCGGCTGTACCAGATTGGTTTACAATCTTGCTTTGCAAGTTAAAAATGAAGCGTATCGCACTCAAAACAAATATCTGTCAGCCATTGATTTATGTTACCAATTACCTGAATTTAAAAAAGAGTTTACGTGGTTGCAAGAGGTGGATAGCCAAGCATTACAAGCAAGTATAAAAAAATTAGATATTGCTTTTAAGAATTTCATAAAACATAAGTCGGGGTTTCCAAAGTACAAATCCAAACACAGTAAACAAAGTTTTCAATGTCCGAACAATACCCGCAGAATAAATTGGAACGAAAACACGCTTGATATACCAAAAATAAAAGGTATTCCTATTGTATTGAGCAGAGTATTCAAGGGCAAAATAAAGACCATAACCATAAGCAAAACCCCTACAAATAAATACTTTGCTTCTGTATTAGTAGATACGAATATGGCGTTGCCTGCAAAACCAAAGATAACGGCTGAAAAGACAATAGGAATAGATTTGGGGTTAAATCATTTCATAATAACAAGCGATGGAATAAAAGTTGATAATCCAAGATATTTGCGGGAAGCAATGAGTAGATTAAAGTTACTGCAAAAAAGAGCAAGCAAGAAAGTCAAAGGAAGCAACAATAGGAAGAAAGCTAATTTACGAGTTGCATTGCAACACGAGAGAACAACGAACAAACGGATGGATTTTTTACACAAACTTTCAACGAAGTTAATTTGCGATAACCAAGCAATATGTGTAGAGAATTTGTCCGTTTCTAATATGCTAAAAAACCACAAACTTGCACAAGCGATTACTGATGTAAGTTGGTCAAGGTTCATTGAACTGTTAAAATATAAGGCAGATTGGTACGGTAAAACACTCATACAAATAAACAAGTTTGAGCCAACCACGAAGACCTGTAATAATTGCGGTTTTGTCAATGAACAACTAACTTTAAAAGACAGAGATTGGCAATGTAATGTCTGTGGAACTTTACATGACCGGGATATTAACGCTGCCCGGAACATAAAATTAGCGGGGTTAAAATTAATTTATTCAGGGCAGGGTATGTCCGTTGTGCCTGTGGAGTTGCTGACAGTAGTCGGGGCCGTGAAGCAGGAATTAACGAGTGGACTTGTCCACTCATGTATATAGTTACCAATGAATACCAAAACAGTAGATTCTTTTTATTACAATTTTAATCCCGCAGGGAAAACGGTTAACTTTAGTTT
>ERZ1292644.1412-Hain-H14-01um-R2-1412-length-12535-cov-6_pt1 | contig 12535 bp, 28 predicted proteins | sample MGYA00564402_ERZ1292644 | MGnify/ENA primary metagenome ERZ1292644 (study PRJEB36523, sample SAMEA6512644) | groundwater metagenome | collected 2019-01-09 | study: AquaDiva: Metagenomics assemblies of 32 groundwater samples | reverse complement strand
CGTCGGGCCCATCAGCTTTGATCCTATCGTGTTCACCCGCCAGGATCCGAAGCAACAAGCGGCCACGCTGCGCCAGCTCGTCGGCCTCGACTTTGCGAAGGAAGATGCGGCGCGCGCGGCGAAGTTCGATGAGCGCACTGAGGTCGGCAGGGAGCTCCGCCGCTTGAACGGAGCGATCGAGAAGATGGCAGAGCCGCCTGCCGGAACGCCTGACGCCGAGGTATCGATCGCTGAGCTCGTGGCCGAGGTCGACCGACGACAGAAGGTGAACGCCGCGAACGCCGCCGCTCGCGCTTCGCTTGAATCCATGCGAGCGGAAGGTACCCGGCTGGTCGCCGAGATCAGGGACGCCGAGGCTCGTGCTGAAGCGTTACGCGCGAAGCTCGAGTCGGTACGGGCCGCTGGCATTGCTCAGCGCGCTGTCGTCGACGCCATGGTTGACGAGGACATTGCCGAGGTTCAGCAGCGCATGCGCAGCGCAGACGCAACGAACGCGGCGGTCCGCACCAAGCAGGCGCGGGCAAAGCTCGAGGCCGAGATTGACGTTCGCACCGACGAATCGGAGGCACTCACCGAGTACATCCGTCAGATTGACGACGTGAAGGCCACCGCAGCGGCTTCGGCGAAGTATCCTATCCCTGGTCTCGCCGTGACCGATACCGGCGTCACGCTCGATGGCGTGCCGTTCGAGCAGGCATCGCAGGCGCAGAAGTTACGCGCCAGCATCGCGATCGGCATCGCGCTCAACCCGAAGCTCAAGGTGCTGCTCGTTCGCGATGCGGCGGTGCTCGACGAGACAAGCATGGCGATGGCCGCCAAGATGGCCGACGATGCCGGGGCCCAACTCTGGCTCGAGACCATCACGGGCGGCGCTGGTGCTTCGATCGTGATCGAGGATGGCCAGATCGCCGAGTCCGCTCAGGCACCGACAACGGTTACGACTTCTGCTGGTAGTTTTTTTTGAGGGGCGTCGGGCGCAGCGAGTAGGTCAATTCGCGTTCTCCGATTTGCTGCGCTCGGCCCCCACCATTCGGAACATCACCCATGACAGGAAAATACGCGCGCCTCGCTCCAAGCAAACACTCGCGTCGCCGAGAGCGGACGACGCAGGGATGCCGTAAGCGCGTCGGTAACGCGGCTTGCATCCACGGACCTGAGGCTCGGCCATGAGTTACAATGGCGACGGCGGACCGGCGTTCCCCGACCCAATGCGTGGAGCTCCATCCAGCGTTGTGAACCAGTATCCAGATATTCAGCCAACCGGCCTCACCATCCGCGACTGGTTTGCTGGGCAGGCTCTTGCTGGAATTCTTGCTACCAACACACTCGGCCATGAACACTTAGACTGTCCAGAAGATTGGCTTGCATCCGCGTGTTATCTCATTTCAGACGCCATGATCGCCGAGAGGAGCAGGCCGCGATGAAGGGCGATGTCCACATCATGAAACACGGCCGAACACTGTGCGGCATCCCGTGGGTTTCAATCGGAGACGCTTCGGCGCGTTGGGTTTCGTTCCAGGACAAGGACGCGCGCCGCCATGCGACATGCGACCTCTGCATAATCGATCACGTCGCCTCTGGCTTGGCCGAAAAGAGGACTGTTGCGAGGTCAGGGTCTACGCGATGAACACTAACCAAAAACATGGAGGCCACGTCGACAGCCTGGCTCGACGACTCCGCGACATGATCCCAGCCGAGGTGTGGGCGGAGGCCGTCGACGGCAACGACGAACTCGCGGCGTGGCGCGCGATCGCGACGGTGTTGCTCGAAGCGGACGCCGTACCTGTGCCCAATGCGGCAATGAGCGATGTCGACTGGGAGGCTCGGTGCCGCGAGGCGCAGCGCCTGTGCGCTGATGAGCACATCCCGCGGCTTCTCAGGCTGTGCCGCATCGAGCAAGTGATCGAGTGCTGGCGCAACATTCCGACGCACGAGGACACCGCAAAGGATCTCACGGACGCGCTGTGCATCCTCGACGACATCCAGGACATCCTGAAAGACGCGCCTAAGACCACAAATGATCAACGCGGCGGGTCGAAGCCATGATGCTCGCACTCAGCCTTTGGCGCCCCTGGCCTTTCGCATTCTTCCACGCTGGCAAGCGTGTCGAGAACCGCTCATGGAGGCCGCCGAAGAAGGTCCTCGGCGAATGGGTCGCGATGCACGCGGCGCAGAAGTACGACCGCGACGCCGGCCGGCTGATGGCGCTCGGCCAGTTCGGTCCCGATGCTCGACGCTGTCCTAACGACGAGACGACGATGGGTCATCACCCGACCGGCATCGTCGGCGCGATGTTCATCTCGGGCTACTACGACATTGAGACGCGCGCCGGCCTCGATTACCAGGCCGGGATTTTCAGAGCGACCGATGACTCGCGGTGGGCCTTCGGTCCCTACTGCTGGATGGTCTCGCGCGTCGTTGAGCTCGCGGAGCCTATTCCGTGCAAGGGCGCGCAGGGGCTTTGGCCGGTGCCGGTGGCGATCGAGAGCATGCTCCGCGCTCGCATTGAGGCAGCACTCGCCGGCATCGAGCGACGGCCGTGAGCGCATGGAGACTCTCTAATCGAGCAGATACTGAGGTCGCTCGCATCGCCGACCGGCACTACAACCGGCAGACCATCGGATCGCCGCAGTTCGCTCCGCCGGGTCGGTGCCTCGTACTCAAGACCGCGCCTTGCGACGCCTTCTGGATCACTTCGTTCCCGTTCGCGCGTTACGTGCGCCACGCTTGGGCTGGCGAGTGGGTGTGCTCGGCGTTCCGCAACGAAGGCTCGGCGCTCTCCTCCGACCTCATCCGCGAGGCGGTGGCGATCACCAGGTGGCGCTTCGTCGTGCCGGAGCGCTTCGGCCTGATCACGTTCATCGATGCCGGCAAGGTCCGTCGCAAGCGCGACCCAGGCCGGTGCTTCCGCCGCGCCGGTTTCCGCGATGCCGGTTACACACGCGGCGGCCTCGTCGCGCTGCTGCTCGAACTCGCCGACATGCCTGAGCCGCTCGCGCCGCACGGGGCTCAGCTCGATGCGTTCTCCGTGGAGGCAACGGCATGAGCGCGCTCGAGACGTTCGAGACGCTGGTGATCGTCGCCATGCTGGTCCTCTGGTCGACCGCCGACTCCGAGCGTGACGCTGCCGTGCGCCGCGCCGATGAGCTCGAGCACCGCTGCGTGTGCAACGCCGACATCCCGGCTCGGCCTTGAAATCCTACAATCGACGCCAGCGACGCCGTTACCACCGCTGGCGCGACGATGTCTGCCTCCGGTGCCGCGACGGGCGACGCATCGAGGCCGGCCCCAAGGGCGGGTCATCCTACGTCTACGACTACGCCGCCGGCGGCTCCGGTCCGCGGCGCGATTGCGACCGCGGCCAACTCAAGCTCCCAGCATGACCGAGCTCCGCATCCGCGCCATCCAAGCCGAACTCGGCGACATCCGACGCCTACGCAATCGCCTCGGACCGCTGCAGAAGTTCGCCCGGCGTGAGTTGCTGGCGCGCCATCGGAAGCTCGAGCTGCTGCTCGAGAAACGACGCGAGAAAACCGTTGACGCCGACGGCGCAGCGGTGGCACAACGGGAATCGGCACTGGCTATGTCCACAATCATTCACTCGAAATAGCCCATAAAGGGCGAGCCCCGGGGGCAGCGTCGAGCACTCTTTAGCCAGTGTCGCGCGGCGCTGTCCCTGGTGGGGCTTTATCGGTTAGGCAAAAATGGCCGGTAGAATCAGAACGATAAAGCCTGAGTTGCTGGAGGACACTCACGCTGCCCGCCTCTCGCACATCGCCTGGAGGCTTTGGGTGTCCGCTCTCGTGTTGGCCGACGACTACGGGAACTTTCGGGCTGAGCCTGAGTGGCTCAACGGCCAAATCTTCTGGGGCTCGCGAGAGTCTCGCGAGAGTCTCGCGAATGCTCTCGAGGAACTCGCGACATGCAAAGGCGACCTTGGCGGGATGGTCGAGCTCTACACAGTCTCTGGTCAGGAGTACGCTCATATCTCCGGGTGGCATCATCAGAAAGTAGATCATCCCGGGAAGGAAAGGTGCCCAGGTCCAAAGTCTGATGGAGCTGTTTCGCGAGAGTCTCGCGAGAGTCTCGCGAAAGTCTCGCGGGTCCTCGCGCCTGACCTCCGACCAGTACCTCCGACCAGTACCTCCGACCAGTACCTCCGACCAGTACCTCCGACCAGTAACGAAACTGAAGAAAAAAAAACAGAAGAGCTACTAGCTCCAAGCTCACAAAAAACTCTCACCGCAGCCGTTCTGACCGAAGTCGTCCGTGACGTGGTGCGCTACTACCGGCAGGTGCACCCGCGCATGGGGAGGCAGCTCAAGCCTGGGCACAAGGATTGGAAGCTCATCGAGGCTCGGATCGCAGAGGGCTACTCGGCGGATGATCTGAAAGCAGCGATCGACGGGAACGCTCGCGATGAGTGGCACCTGAACACACCGCAAGGCCACACAGTCGAATACGTGTTCAGAAACGCGACGAAGGTCGAAGGTTTCATTGCGATCGGACGAGGTGAGGCCAGGACTGGCGCGCAGCCGAGAAGTGCCGTGCGCGCCGTAGCGGAGAAATCAATCATGGAGGCTAGGGATTATGACCAGAGAAAACTTCGCGAAGCTCATGATCAAACTCAGGGTCTGCTACCCGCAAAGAGTAGCTGACGAAGAGCACTTCGCGGCCTCGGTGCACGCCTATCACGAACTGCTCGATCGATTTACCGATGAGCAGATCCTCAAAGCTTTCGCTGCTGCACCTGTTGGTTATCTCGAGTTCTTTCCTTCTGCCGGACAACTCATCGTGCTGGCCGAAGGAAAAAAAGCAGGCTACCAGCCGACACACGGCGGCGGCCACCATCGCTACGCCACGATCGCCGAGCTCGACGCCGTCGGCGAAGCGATGGTCCGCGAAGGAGCGAAGCGCGCAGAGGAAGAAGCCATGCGCGAAACACAGGAGGCAGAAGATGCGTGAGCTCGACAGGAAACGATTTATCGAGGACATGGTCCGTCTGCGGAACTGCTACGGCGCGTTCTTCGGCGGCGCGGAGGAGTGGGGCATGCGGCTTAATGCCTACTTCGATCAACTCGCAAAGCATGACCTTCGCGATGTCGAGATCGCGCTCGAACAAGCGCCCGGCTCCGATCACTTCCCCGACCGCTTCCCGACCGCTGGACAACTGCAGCGCCTCGTCATCACCGCCGAGCTCGAGCGCAAGCAGAGCCGCGCCGACGCCGCACGCCAGCAGATGCGGCGGACCGATGACGAACGAATCCTCGAGGAGTTCGCTATGGTTCCTTTCGGCCGTGCCGCGCAAGACGAGTACATCGCCGAGGCTCCGAATGCATTCGAGCGGCTCGGACGCACCTGGCAGTGCGAGAGCAAGAACGCCGGCCTCGACCCGTTGAGGTCATCTCCGCGAGATGTCCAAGTGCGACGCATGCAGGAGTTCTGGAAACTCTGGACGGAGAACGAGCCGCAAACACGAGTGCACCCGGATTACCAACGAGGCGCGATGAGAGCTAAGGCGTCACGGAACAACGAGGACAAGAGCAATGTCGGATGAGTCAATCGACGCGAAGATGGAACGACTACGGCAGCAGTGGAACCATGAAATTGCCGCGCTTGAGCAGCAGCGCGCCGCCGAGCGACGCGCGCCTATCGTTGAGCGCTGGGACTGGAGGCCGCATCGTGGGTTCTATGCGATGCGCCTGAGCAAATATTCAGCGAAGTGAAAAACACCAACCGCCGAGTTTGTCTCGGCAAGGAAGACAAGTCTGTGCGAATTGATGGTTCATTTTCCGCCGAGATGAGCGGCCTACGTTTCAGCTACACGGAGGCGTCAAAACTCAGGTTAGCGCACGTGCAGATTTGTAAGCGCGTCGACCGCGACGAGTGCAAGAAGCTCTTCGGCGACGAGTTCGCCGCCCTGGCCTTCGCATCGATGGTCGAGGCCGGTGGAGGCGAAGGCGATGTCGAATCGAAGTCGGTCCGCTTCGCCTACAAGAGCATGACGCCGGATCTCACCTGCGAGGTGCACCAACTCGAGATCGTCGGCAAGAACGGCATGACCGTGCAACCTGTCGTGATGAAGCTGGCGCCGGTCGAGAAGGAGCCGGAGGTCGATGTCATCGTCGAGCTCCCGATCTCGATCGGCGAGAATGCCGAGCTCGGCGGCCTCCTCGCCACGAAGTTCAAGACCATCGTCGAGGTGAAGCTCGAGGCATCGCAGCTCGCGCTGCCGGGCGTCGTGATCAAGCGCGCCGGCGCCTTCGGTAACCCGGTCGGCACGGTGGTGTCGCAATGATCCAAGCGGCGATGACGACGCCATCGACCAACGTACTGCCGGCGGTGGTGCGCCAGCTCAGAAACCTCCACCCCGTCGAGGCCCACGTGCTCGATGTGTGGGGCGCCGTCGACGACGACGACTATGTGATCGAACTCGTGATCCGTGGTCGCCCGGTTAGCTCGAAGAACGCGCGGCATCCGGCGCTCAATCGCAAGACCGGCAAGATGTTCATCGCGAAAGATGCGGCGGTGGCGGCGTGGATGAACGGCGCGATCATGCAGCTCAAGCTCCAGTGGCGCGGAGCACAACCGATTCCGCGTGATGCAAGGCTGCGCGCCATCGTCATCGGCTACGAGTCGACGCGACAGCACCTCGACCTGGACAACAGCATCCAAGGGGCGCTCGACGCGCTGCAGCTCGCAGGCGTGATCGAGAACGACAAGAGCATCCGCCCCCTGCTCTGCGACCTGCGCAAGGCCGCGAGCGAGGACGAGGTGCGCATCGAGATACTGCTCGTTACCGATCGCCTCGGCGACGACGTGGAGTTCTAACAATGGCGCGTTTCGGCGAAGGCGGCGACGTGAAACACGTCGTAATGTTCAGCGGCGGCGTCGGTAGCTGGATGGCGGCCCGGCGCGTCGTTGAACAGCACGGCACCGATGGCGTTGTCCTGTTGTTCACTGACACGCTCGTCGAGGATGCCGATCTGCACCGCTTCCTCGACGAGGCGGCGGTCGACGTTGGTGCTCCGCTCGTGAAGATCGCAGAGGGCCGGACACCGTTCGAGGTGTTTCGCGACGTGCGCTACCTCGGCAACTCCCGGATCGCGCCGTGCTCGCGCGTGTTGAAGCAGGAGCCGGCCCGGAAGTGGGTGGACGCCAATGCACCAGGTGCTCGGCTCTACGTCGGCATCGACTGGACCGAGGTGCACCGTCTCGCGCCGGTCGTGAAGAACTGGAAGCCGTACGAGATCGAGGCGCCGCTGTGCCGGGCGCCGTACCTCGACAAGCGGCAGATCATCGACGAGCTCGGGCGGCGTGGCATCAAGGCGCCGCGGCTATACGCCGAGGGCTTCCCGCACAACAACTGCGGCGGGGTGTGCGTGCGCGCCGGCCAGGCGCAGTTCGCGCACCTTCTCCGCGTGCGGCCCGAGTCGTACCGCATCGCCGAGGAGCAGGAGCTAGAGTGGCAGGGGGCGATCGGTAGCGACGCCACTATCCTGCGCGACAGGACCGGAGGCGACACCAAGCCGATGACGCTGCGTGCGTTTCGGCATGGCATCGAGGCCGGCGCACAACCCGACCTCTTCGGGTTTGGCGGCTGCGGCTGCTTCGTCGACGCGGAGACCCCAGATGCTCGTGACCGATAGGCTTTGGAAGGAGCTAGAGTTCTGATGCAGCACGTCACGCCGGGCCGTCTTGCGTACCTCGAGTACTCCGCGCCAGCGGTCGAGCCGAAGCATCGGACGGCCTGCCGGCGCGTGCTCCGTGTCCGCACGCCGCGCTTCAAGTGGTGGGTCGATTCGCCGAGCTGCCGCTGCGCCGCGCACCCAGGGAAGTGCCGGTCGTGATTGCCGGCCAGATGCAGCTCGGCGGCGGTGAGGCGCTCGGCTTCGACCGCGCCCTTTCGCAGTTCCACACGCCGCAGCCGCTCGCCGACCGCATGGCCGCGTGGGCCGGGGTAAGTCGTAACATGAGAGTTCTGGAACCATGCGCCGGCGGCGGGAACATCGCGCGCGCCTGCATGAAGCTCGGTGCCCAGGTTACTGCAGTCGAGATCGATAAGCGGTGGGCCGACAAGATGGTCGCCGACCCGTCGCTCGCCGGCGCCGAGATCGCCTACGGAGACTTCCTGCGCTGCAAGCCCGGCGACCTCGGGCCGCCGCATGACCTCGTCGTGATGAACAGCCCCTTCGAGAAGCAGGCCGACGCGCTATTCATCGCGCATGCGATCACGTTCGCACCGCGCGTCGTCGCGCTCGACCCCGTCGGCGTGCTGTTCGGCAAGAAGAAGAACGAGCTCGTCTGGTCGCGCAGAAGCCTGACGGGGCTCGTGATCATCACACGGCGCCCGAAGTTCCTCGGCTCGGGCGGATCGTTTGACTGCGCGCTCGTCGAAGTAGACCGAGCCCCAGGGCTCCCATGCAGGAGAGTGGAGCGATGGTGAAACGAGACAACGCCGACAGCGTCGGCGACGACATGCCGAAGCAGCAGGCGCGCGCCCGGGATGTGCTCGGCCACTACCGCGCGATTGGACCACCGGGTGCGTTCGGTGCGGCGATGATCGAGCGAGACCTACGCGAGGCCGAGGAGGCTATGGCGAGCGGCGACATCGTCCGCATCGTCCGAGCCTACGCCGCGTTGAAGGAGATCAAGTGATTCACCCATCAAGGCCGGCCATGGCTGACCTCGACGTGTGCGAGCATGGACGCGAGCTCTCTCGCCTGCGCGCTGAGGTCGAGCGTCTCCGAGGCATTATCGACACCGAGGTCCACGGCGGCGAGGCAACCGAGATCAGCGGCCTTCGGATGGAACTCGAAAGCGTGCGATACGAGCGTGGCCTGTACGTCGAAAGCATAAGACTGATGCGTTGGCACCTCAAGCAGGTCGGCATAGAGGCGCCATTTGTCGACGACGTCTGCGCTATCGCAGCCCGCAGGGTTGAGCGCCTGACCTCCGCCCTGGCGTGGGCGGTCAAGCACATGGGGCCGGAACCGATGAGCAGCGCATCGGGATGGTGCCCGACGGCGAGCGCGGGTTGGCAGGCCGAGCACGCCGCGGTTCTCCGGATCCTCGCTCAGGCGGTGGCGCTACTGCCGGAGTTGCGCACACCGGCCGAACTCACCGAGGACGAGATGTCGGCCGAGTACTCCGAGACGCATGCGGGCGATGTCGCGCCGGCGCCGGCCGACGTGTCGTCCACTCATCGAGGTTATGCTCCGCAAGCTGCCGAAATTGCCGGACCAGCACGGTCGGACCGGCGCCTCGCGCAGCTCGAGCGCGCTGGGGTCAGGGTCGAAGTCGACGACGTTTCGGCGGCGCGCGCGGCCCACGTCGAGGCAGCGGCCTCGATGCTATGCGCCAAGTGCTCACAACCAGGCCACGACGAGGCGGCTTGCCTCTGGCGGGAGTAGCGTTTCACGTGCGACAGGAAGGGTTATCGACCATGACAAAAGATGAAATCGGCAGACTAGTCGCCGAGATACGGCTGTACGAGCGCCGTCGGGCACGCCTGGTCGGCTTGGTTACCGGCTTCATTCTGTTCGTGGCCGGATTCGCTGGCGGCCTCTGGGGCGCGATTCTGGCGGCAGAACCACAACGGACCTGCACCAGGCTCCGTACGCAGCTCCAGCAGCCTGCCAGGGCCAATAGCGTGGCACTAAAATGGGTTCCCACAGCTAGCCCAATACACGACTGCAATACTCCTGAGCAACCTTCCTGATGTCGGCCTCATCGGCGACACCACGAAGGGTTGTACGGACGACTCTCGGTGGCATTCGCACCGTGAAGAACCTGAATGACGGGTTCTGCCTCGTTATTAGGCCAGCGGCCTGAGCTGCAGCCATGCCCTCCTGGAAATCGGGACAGGTAAGTCCTCCGAGCGAATTGAACGTAGGAAATCGCTTGGCGAAACCGTTGCCGGCCAAGCGCAAAGTGTACACTGCCTCGGCGAAGTGGACAGGTTCAAAGGGAACCGCCTTGTCCTTGCGTGCTTCGCCAACAGCCGCAATGAACAGCCTCGTCGCCTCGAATCTCTCGGCGTCGTTCATCGTCGTTCCCCCGAAGCTCTGACCTTGACAACGGCACGAGATGGCAAATTCACCGCGTGAACAATAGCTCAGCAGAGATCGACCAGCAAGACGAGAATGATGCAGAGGCACCATGACCATCAAATGGACGTGGCGACAGCAACTCACCCGTGACGCCTTGCTTCTGGCCGCCACTCGGGTGGGTCAGATCCCGGAGGCTGATGGCCCCATTGAGCCCGGCGAGGCCGTCGACCTCGAGGTGGAGATACCGATCTACCGCGAGATGGCGGCGCAACGAGGTCGGAGCTACGACCGCGATGGCGTCGAGCGCTACGTCGTGACCGTGCGGCGGCTGACGTGAAGTTTCGCAGCGAGGCCGACATGGCCACACGCGTCGTCGCATGGCTCCGCGAGCAGCAGTGGGATGTGTTCCAGGAGGTGCAGACGCCGAGCGGGGCCGCCGACATCGTTGCCGTCCAGCACAAGCGCGTGTGGGTGATCGAGGCAAAGATGCGGCTGAGCTTCGAGGTTCTCGTGCAGGCCGAGCGCCACATCGGGCACGCGCACTGGGTCTCGGTCGCCGTGCCGACGGCCCACACGGCGCTCGCTGCGCGCTTCTGCCGGCTGCTCCGCGTCGGCCTCATCCAGGTTAGCGGCTGTGGCGTTTTCGAGAAAGAGGACGCACCGCTTCACCGCGGCCGCGTCGACAAGTTGCTGGCGAAGATCGAGCCAGAGCACCGCGACCATTGCGCAGCCGGCACGCCGGGCGGCGGAGGCTGGTCGCCGTTCAAGCGGACGTGTCGCGATGTCCTCGCCTACGTGCGCGAGCACCCAGGCTGCACGCTCAAGGAGATGGTCGCCGGCATCAAGCATCACTACGCGACGCCGAGCCGAGCGAGAGCGAGCCTTCATGCATGGATCGCCTCGCGTGTCGTCCCTGGCGTCTGCTTCGAGCATCCTGATCGCGGAAACGGGCGCGAGCTCCGCGTGGTGCTCACTGATGCGGTTGACGCCATCGAGGCGCGCGCGTAGACCGACCCCGAATGAAGTCTTGCGAACGCGATCGGCGTCGTATACCTTCGGTGCATGTCGAAGAAACGACGACGCGCGAAGCGAAACGCCGGCGCGCGGCAGCTCCAGGAGTATCTCGACACAGGCGGCGACGGCGCGACGGCGGCGCTCCTCGCTGAGCAATGCGGGATGCTTCCCGCGCAACTCTGTCACCTCGCCAAGTCGCGACGCATCCCGACTCTCCCGCAGGCCGCCGCGCTCGAGCAGATCGCCGGAATCCCGCCGAAGGCATGGCTTCAGGCATCATGATCTGCTGGGTCTGCTGCAAGGCGACGTGTCCGCGGCCGTTCTCGGTCTGCTACGATTGCCGCGCGGCCGCCGCCGACATCTTGCTGCGCGAGAGCGGTGAGTTGCTCGAGGCGCCGCCCGACCCGTCGCCCGTCGACGACACGACGGATCTGCTCGCGCTCGTCGGGCGCACCGACACGGCGCGATTAGCGCGTAGCATGCTGGACGATCCGACATACAGCGATCGGCTGTGAAGCGATCCATGAAACATCTCGACCATGCCACCCTGGAATCCGTTGCGCGCGAGATCGAGCAGAGCGTGAAGACCGCCGAGAAGATGTCACGCGACGCAGCCAGGAGAGGCGCATTCATCACCGCGCACGACAACCGCGAGCGCGCGTCCTGGCTGGCGATGTGGGCGCGCCACTTCAGAGGCCAGGCGAAGGCGGCGAGGAAGACGAAGCGATGAGTTGCTCACGTCTAGGATTACTCGTGGCCACGATTGCGGCGTGCGATGCCAAGCCAACGCTGGTCTACGACACAGCGAACCCGAACACAGGGACCGCAGGCTTCGACGGGAAGGTACACGTCGTCAGTCGTGGCGTCTCGATTTGGGAAACTGGCGACGCGGAGACATGGATTGCGTGCCTCAGCAGTAGCGGCGATTCGTTCCGCTTTCACACATCGCATATCGCTGAACTAGCATGGCCAGGCTATGGCGATGGGTGGACGTGCGCGCTTGATGAGATGGAGCACGAGTGACCCCTATCATTATCCCATCCACACATTAACGGCTGGCTTTGTCCGGCCCGATGATGACACCGATGACGCATTCGGTCGCTTCGTGTCGATTAACAACGAGGAGAGTTAACAGTCCATGAGCCAATCAATTTTCCATGTCCGTCCGCTAGATAGCGGTAAAGGCTGGGCAATCGATGAATACGACGGACGCGGCGCTTGGCAGCACAGCGTGCCGATCGGGCCGGATGGAGCTCCAATGGACAAGATCCAGGCCCAACGCGCGGTGTTTCAACTGCGCCGGAAAGCGGTTAACAGCGCGAAAACGAAGCCGCCGGTTAACAGGGCGGTGCGCCCATGAGCGTGCAGATCGCAATCGTTTGCACGACGTGTGGATGCACCGGCGTAGCCGACAAGGGAACCGATCGAGAGCCGGCACACGCGCTCCGCGCCAAGCTGAAAGGTCGCGG
>ERZ1292644.1410-Hain-H14-01um-R2-1410-length-12548-cov-7_pt1 | contig 12548 bp, 15 predicted proteins | sample MGYA00564402_ERZ1292644 | MGnify/ENA primary metagenome ERZ1292644 (study PRJEB36523, sample SAMEA6512644) | groundwater metagenome | collected 2019-01-09 | study: AquaDiva: Metagenomics assemblies of 32 groundwater samples | reverse complement strand
CTGTTTACGGTCTGGCTTGCGCCAGAGGTAGCACAGAGTAGAGGGATTTCGTTGTACGTTCGGTATTTCCCACTACCATCGTCTGGGAACGATAAGTCTGACACACAATCCCCCAGACTTCATCCGAACGCTATTTTGGCAATATGTTGCTGAATCGGTCTACCGTCGCTAGGCGTTTTGCCAATCCTAGCCAGCCGTCCTTCCATGCCATTGTCCTTTCGTGTGGGGCTTGGCAAGCCGCACCTAATCAGGTGGCACTCCGGTTAGTTAAGGGGCTTTTATCCCCCTTGCTTGGTAGCCAGCGCCCTGCCAAGGGGCTGACAGCCGATTCAGTTTTGCGGGGCTTGCGCCCTGGGGTGCCCTAGGTGCCCTGGGTGCCCTGTGCGCCCTGTGCCCTGGGGTGGTGGTGTTCCTATGTATTACCCTCTTGTCTAGCTACGATTTAGATTCAGATATCTGAATCCATGTATCCAATCTATACTCTTGCAAATCGCATTACAACTTACTATAGTCTGATGTGGGACAATGCCGATAGCTATGGGGGCTGGTGGTGACCCTTCCCAAAGGTAGAGCTAAGAGTCCTTTTAGTACACCCCTGTTGCTGCGGGCGTATCTGGAGGGGACGGACGGGTTCCCCGAGGACACCCAGGAGCAGAAGGACGCGCGTCTTCGCCAGGGTGACTTCCCCGCCCACATCCACCAGTTCGTGAAGCAGAAGATCAAGGCCATTGAGCAGGAGACCCACCGGCGGTATCAGTACCCCCGGCAGCACAGCTTCAACCGGATGATCACCCACCTCATTACCCTGGGGCTCCTGGAGAAGACCGGGCACCTGGAGCCGGCCCAAGGGCGCGGCCAGGGCCTGCCGGCCGATGCCATCCGGCAGCTCAGCCCGCGCACCTGGGTGCGGCTGACCATGGGATCTCCCACCCGGCCGGAGTGGGCGGACTACATGGGCTACATCGCCCTGCGCTACCCCGGCATTCGTCCAGCGGGCAAGCAGCCCTCTGCGGCGCCACGGGCAGTAGAGGCGGCGGCGCCGACTCCCCGCCGCCGGCGGCAGCCCGCGCGCACCACCGCCGGTCCGTCCGCCGAGGTCGTGGCCCAGCTCGAAGGGGAGCGGAAGCGCGTGGTGACCCTGGTCATGGCGGTGGCCGACCGGGGCAGCACCGTCGCCCACTTTCAGCGGGGTTATGACGAGATGACCAGCTTCATGGGGCTCTTGGCGCAGCATTACCCCCGGACTCCCTTCCCTCGGGCGGCTGATGACCTGCCCCTGGTAAAAAATTGCATCGACCTGCTGAAACAGGAGCCGATGACCCGGCCCTTGCGGGCGACCCGAGTGAACAACTGCCAGGCCTCCACGCGGACGGTAGGCATCCACTTGCAATCACCCCTGGAAGCGACCGCCGAGGCGGAGCGCCTCAGGGCGCCGCCGCAGGTGGGTGAGGAGCTCGAAGTGCCCGCGGAACCCAGGGCGCCCCGCCAGCGTCGGACGCCCGCTGCGCCTCGACCTCGCCGGGTGACCACCGAGGCTGTAGTGGCCGAGGCGCTCCCGGCCATCCAGGTCGAAGGGCAGCGTCAGACCCTGTGGGCCCGGGCCGGGCAGTTGGCGATCCGAGGCGGCACCCTGGCCGATTTCCAGCAACTTTTCGATGATGGCGAAAAGTTGGTGGACCTGATGCGCCAGCGCTACCCGGCATCGGTGGTGACCAAGGTGACCGGTCCGTTGGACAACCTACAAATCCGCATTGATATCGCCAAAGCGCCAGGTATATCCCGTGGTGATTTGGCCATCCGCATGGCTGACGTCCGGGCCGCTGCCCAAAGGCTGGCCCAGGCCCTGGCGGAGCCGTTCCCGCCGCCGAGGACGTCATGACCTCACGACTCGTTACGAGCGATTATAGTATCGCTGCATGCCTGGCTCGTTTCAAGCTGTACATGCGAACTGCCACGGACTTGGGGGTATTGACCCAGGCGAGATATGCCTATGAGGTGGCGGTGTTCGCCCGATCCCTGGGGAACTGCTCCATACTCGATGTCACTCCGCAAACCCTGCTGACCTGGAACGCCCGTGCGTGGGAGGCGGGCGCTGCGCCGGCCACCGTGCGCCAGAAGCACGCCGCCGTCAAGAAGTTCCTGAAATACATGGCCCGGTTCGAGAAGGTGGCTCAGGCCAAGGAGCTGTTGGAAGCCTTCGACGAGATGCACATCCCGCACGCCCGCAGCGCGCTGGGCCAGCAGCGCCCACTGCGCGTGCCTTACTCACTGAGCCGGGAGCGCGTCGACAAAATACACGCTGCGGCCGTGAGTAACCCCCGGGTGGGCGTGCGCAACGGCGCCATCGTGACGTTCCTGTGGGCCACCGGGGTGCGCCGCGCCGAACTGGCGAACCTGCTCATGCGGGACCTGGACCTGGACCCAAAGGTGCGCCAGGCCACCGTGGTGGGGAAGGGCTTGAAGACCCGGGTGGTGTATTTCGACCAGGATACCGCCGAGGAGGTGGCCCGCTGGCTGGCGGACCGGGCCACCTGGCCGGCCCAGGATGACACCGTGTTTCTCTCCGCCGATGATGGCTGCCGGCTGACCCCCAACACCGTTAGCGCCATTATTCGAGAGTGCGCTCACCGAGCGGGCTTGCGGAAAGAGGTGTGGACGCACCTGTTCCGGCACACCCGCGTCACCGAGCTGCTGCAAGATGGCATGGACCTGCTGGCCACGGCGGAGTTTCTGGGGCACTCGGACGTGAACACCACCAAGGGTTACTACCACCAGGACGCGGCCCTGCTCCGGGACCAGTACGACCGGGCGATGGCTGGAGCCAACGGGACCGGGCGCCGTCGCCGCCGGGCGGCTATCCCCGCGGCTCAAGTAGAACCCGAGGATGAGGAGGACGAAGAGGACGACTTGCCCCGGTAGCTCAGCCGGTAGAGCGCCCGCCTCGTAAGCGGGAGCGCCGAGGTTCAAGCCCTCGCCGGGGCTCCACGGCAGCCCAGATATTTTTTGTATCGGAGGAATCCATGACCCAACCAAACCAGGAAGAAAACCTTCACCTCGTGGTACTTCAGGCCGGTGATGTACAGGTAGAACAGGTGGACCAGGACGACCAGGACGACCGGGAATCCCGGATAGCTGCGGGAGAGCAGGCCCTCCTGGATCTCCGGCCGTTCACGATTTTTCAGACACCACCCGGCACAGAGCGGCCTCTATGGGAGTTCATCATGTCCCCGGCCGTGGTCCGGGACCTGCCGGTCACGCCTCGGGACGTAGCGGAGTTTGGGCACAACCGTGGCACCAGTCGGTGGCTCAACGCCCACGGCGCAGGTGACCGCAGGCGCTACGACACCGCCTGGGCCCTGTGGCAGCATGCGGACCCCGGCCACCACGACTACATCAACGCCATCAGGGTTATGTTCCAGGATTACGGGGCGACCAACCAGATCAACGACCGCCACATGATCGAGGACCCCTTTAACACCGGCGGTGAGTCCCAGGGCCTGCCTCCCTATCCATATGAGCGGGTCAAGCCCGCGCCGGTGGATAAGAGCCGGCCCGGCGCGGTGGTGGAGATCCTGCACCAGCGGGAGCGCATCCACGGTATTGGGCAGAAGAACCAGCTGCTAACCCGTTTCACCTTGCCAGCCGTGGAGCCCAAGCAGCACAAGACCCGGTGGTACTACCAGCTCAACGGCTTGGTGGTGGCAGTTCATACTGACTTCGTGACTGAACGCAACCCAGACGGCGTGATCGCCAAGTGCATTATCGCCGGGCTGCACGGCGCCGGGGGGCCGGCTGCCGCCTACACCTACAGGATTCAAGGGGTGTCGACGGCCTAACCACGGAGACTTCCCCGGCCCGGGGCATCTCCCGGGCCGGGCCTCCATCTGGGAGAGAGAAATGCCCGAGCACCATTGCCACGCCATCGGCTGCGAGGCGGTTATTCCAGCCTCCTACTTGATGTGCCGTTTTCATTGGTTCCAAGTGCCCCGGCGGATTCGGGACGCGGTCTGGGCGGCCTACCGGCCAGGGCAGGAGGTCACCCTTGACCCCTCGCCGGAGTGGCTCAAGGCGGCCGAAGAGGCCCGCCAGTGGGTGGCCGTGCGGGAGGGGCGGAGACCAATGGCAGCCGCGGACTTCCCTGAGGAGGATACCGGTGGCTGAAAGCAAAATCGAGTGGCGGGATGTTCCTGGTTGGCCTGGCGTACAGGTTAGCCGTGCCGGGCTGATCCGTGGGCCGAGCGGCAAACTCCTCAAGCCTTATATAGAGCACAGAGGCCATCTACACGTTCTGATTCGACATAGCAAGCTGCGGATTCATCATGCTGTGCTCCTAGCGTTCTTTGGCCCCAGGCCTCCTGGGATGGAAGGCCGTCATTTGAACGGCGACCCACAGGATAATCGGGATGTGAACCTTGTGTGGGGCAGCTCACTGGATAACTCAGCAGATAGGCGACGCCATGGCCGGCTCCCAACTGGGGAGAAGTCGGGCACAGCCAAACTCACAGAAGCCCAAGTTCTTGAGCTTCGTAGGCGCTGGCCTGGGGAGACTCTCCGTGCTCTTGGCGCCGAGTATGGTGTTTCTCATACGGCAATACGCCGAGCGGTGCATGGCATCAAGTGGGGGTACCTGAATGGCTAAATCGAAGATCGAGTGGACCCATAGGCCCGGTACGATCGGCAGAACATGGTCTCCAGTCGTCGGTTGCTCCAAGGTCAGCCCAGGCTGTGACCACTGCTACGCCCTGCGGCAGAGCCATCGCCTCCAGCACGCGCCGTCCTACCAGGGGATAACTATCCATGACACCGCGGGGCTGGACTGGACCGGCGATGTGGTCTGTCTCCCGGAGCGCCTGAGCCAGCCGCTGGCTTGGCAGAAGCCCAGCACTGTCTTCGTCTGCTCGATGTCTGACCTCTTCCACGACAAGGTGCCCCGGTCGTTTCAGTGCCAGATGTTCGACACGATGGCGGCTTGCCCCTGGCACACCTTCCAGGTACTCACCAAACGGCCTGGGCAGATGGCGTACTTCGCAACGTGGGTATGGCCCTACTACAAAACATATGGCCGTCCGCCTCTGGATAATGACAAGCCTGGACGCCGACCGCTATGGTGGAAGGTTGAAGGGACCGGAGACTTCTTTTGGCCCGCCAACGTCTGGGCGGGAACCAGCGTCGAGGGCCAGAAGTACGCCCCCAGGCTGGACTGCCTGGCCAGGGTGCCGGCCAAGGTCCGTTTCGTGTCGGTGGAGCCGATGCTGGGGCCGGTGGACCTGAGGAAGTGGTTACACGACGAACATTGCTCCAAGCGACCCGGCACAAAAGAATTCGCCATCGCCGGGTCCTGTCACTGTGATTGTGTCGGTCAACAGAACAAGGTGTTGAGCTGGGTGATAGTTGGGGGCGAGTCCGGCCCCGGCGCCAGGCCGATGCACCCGGCCTGGGCCAGAGGTGTCCGCGACCAGTGCCAGGCGGCTAGCGTGCCCTTTTTCTTCAAGCAATGGGGTGAATGGATATGGGCCCCGGACGAGCTGAATTTTACCCGCGCCCTCTTGTGGGCAGGCGAGAAAATCCCATCATCGCCGGCCCACCAGTTTTACTCGACAGGGCATACCGCCTTTAAGGTCGGGAGGAAATACGCCGGCGCGGTACTGGACGGCCGGGAGTGGCAGGAGTGGCCGTGACTCTGAAAGTGCTTTCCATGGGATGGGGTGTTCAGTCCTGGACGCTGGCGGCGATGATCGCCTTGGAGGAGCTGCCGCCTGTGGACTACGTAGTCCACGCCGACACCGGCTACGAACACTCTGGGACCTACGCCCACGCTGAAAAGTGGACGCCCTGGCTGGCGGAACATGGATTGCGGGTGGTGACCGTCAAGGGGAAGCGGAACGACGTGGTCATGGCCGAGTGGTCTGACTCGGTGATGATCCCCGCCCTTACGGTGGACCGCGAGACCGGCAGCCACGGGCAAATCCGGCGTCAGTGCACCGGCGACTGGAAGATCGCTCCTATTCGGCAGTTCATCACCTCAATGGGCATCAAGAAAACCCCAGGGGCGGTCGAGTCCTGGCAGGGCATTAGCTGGGATGAAGTTCGGCGGGTGAAGGACAGCGACGTGGCCTACATCACCAATCGGTACCCGCTGGTGGAGAAACGCCTGACCCGGAGCGACTGCATAAACTGGCTGCGGTCCCACCAGCTTGACGTCCCGGTTAAGTCGGGCTGCGTCTTTTGCCCCTACAACTCCATGGGCCGATGGAAGCAGTTGAAGCGGGAAGGCGGTGTTGACTGGAAGACTGCCGTGGCGGTGGACAAGCTGATCCGGGATAAGCGGCCCAAGTGCCAGGTCTTCGTTCACCCTGCCCGGAAGCCGCTAACCCAGGCGGTCCGCATTCCAGAAGATGTAGGGGCGCGGCAGATTGCCCTGGAGTTCGACGCGGAGGCGACCTGCGAGGGCCATTGCCATACTTAGGGAGGAGAAGGCGACCCGATGACCACCATGAAGAGCAACAAGACCATCGCCGAGACGCTGGCGGACCTGCGGCGGGTCTTCGGCAAGTACGGCATCGAGGACTACGAGCCCGTCCCCAGCCAGACCGACAACTCCTACGCCGTGCGCTACTTCCAGGGGGGCGGGTGGCTCACCATCTCCTCTCGGATGCAGCCGACCAAGGCGTTGAACCTGCGGGTTTGCTACTCGGTTATTGACGCGATGTTCCTCTGGGCCTCCCGTGGGGTCAGCGGCGTCAGCCAGGGGGTAACCTTCATCGGCACCGGCCTGGTGAAGGTGGGCGACGTCCGCGGCGAGGACGACCTGGCGGAGGCCTTCACCACCATTGGCGTGGACCCGGGGGTCTCCTGGGGCGAGGTGGAGTCGGTCTACAAGGCCAAGGTTCGCCACGTTCACCCCGACGGGGTCCAGGACCCCGAGCTGAAGCGCGTTGGCGAGGAGCGGCTGAAGCGGCTGAACGCCGCCTACGAGCTGCTGGAGAAACACCGTGCCGCCAAGGCGTGAGACGGCTGTCTCCGAGGAGGAGCTGCTGGCCACCGTCACCCAGATGGCCGAGGCCTTCGGCTGGATGGTCTACCACACCCGGGATAGCCGGCGCTCTGAAACCGGGTTCCCGGACCTGGTGCTGGTACGCCCGCCCGTGGTGTGGATCGTGGAGCTGAAGCGGGAGGACGCGAAGCTGACCCAGGGGCGCTACAACCGCAAGGGCACCTGGCTGCCGGGCCAGGAAGACTGGATGGATCTGCTGAAGGACTGCGGCACGGTGAGGTCCGCCGTCTGGCGGCCGTCGGGCCTGGACGGCATCGAGGAGGACCTGAGGTGAAGTGCAAAAAAGAGAAGGTAATGGGCAGCACGGCCTACATCGCTGAGTGCGACTTAGCCAAAGGCCATCAAGGGCCACACATCTCCTGGGATGGACAGGGCAAATGCACTGTTGTGTGGCCGACTTATAAGGGCGATATGCAGCTTTTACAGTCCGCGTTGGAGCCTGCCGGCGGGGAAGCTAATGAGGTGAGCCATGCTGGGCTGGCTGGCCGCGAACCAGTAGGAAGGAGGCCCCCATGACTCCCCGGATAAAGCCCTCGGACTTTGGTTTTGACCCCCGAAAGATGCGGCAACCTAGAGGGTCCAAAGGCGCCCGCTCCGCCGGCCAGTTAACCCTGATGGACTCGCCCAAAGGAGCAACGCCAACCAGTGCGACCGCGTGCGTCCCGACGGCCCACCAGGTCAGGATCTTCGACTGGGTGGCGCTAGGTAAGGGGTCTGCGGTCGTCACTGCCGTGGCGGGGTCGGGCAAGACCACCACCATCATTATGGCGCTCCAGCATATACCACCTGGGGCCTCCGCCCTTCTGCTGGCCTTCAATACTGCCATCGCCCAAGAGCTGCAGCGGAGAGTCCCGAAAATGGTGCAAGCCAAGACCTTCCACAGCGTGGGCGCCCGCACCCTTTACCAGCGCCTGGGGAAGGGCGTGGAGCTGGACTCCAACAAGGTCAGGATGCTCTGTCAGCAGACCATGTCCAAGGAAGATTACGACGTGTACCACCCAGCGGTCCGGCGTCTGGTGGGGCTGGCCAAGGCCGAAGGTATTGGCGTCTTGGTGCCCAACCAGGCAGAGGCGTGGCAAAGGCTGGTTGACCGTCACCAGATTTACAGCGATGGTGGAGAGGAGGACGAGCTCCTCAAGTGGTCGCGGGAGATGCTGGACGCCTCCAATGAAGCCGCTCGAACCAGAAAGCTCATCGACTTTGACGACCAGCTTTATTTGCCGCTCCTCTACCAGCTGACCTTCCCTACTTTCGACTGGGTCTTTGTGGACGAGGCCCAGGACACCAACCCGGTGCGCCGGGCCTTCATCTGGGGGTGCCTGGCCCCCGGAGGTCGCCTAGTGGCCGTGGGTGACCCCAAGCAAGCGATCTATGGCTTTACCGGCGCCAGCCCCGATGCCATGGACCAGCTCCGGCAGGAGTTTCATTGTGTCGAGCTGCCCCTCACCGTTTCCTTTCGGTGCCCGCAAAGCGTGGTGCGGCTGGCCAAGCAAATCGTGCCTTACATGGAGGCGGATCCGGGGGCGCCGGAGGGCGAGGTCCTCCGATGGGAGGATTCCGAAGACCAGAACCAGATCATCGAGGCTTTGACTCCAGCCGACGTGATTCTCTGCCGGAACACCTTGCCTCTGGTAACAACCGCCTATGCCATCCTGGGGCGAGGGGTAGGGTGCACCATCGCGGGCCGGGACATTGGCCAGGGCCTGATTAACTTGGCCGAGCAGATGAAGGCCCACGACATCCCCACCCTGGAGCGGCGACTGGCCTTTTACCGTGAGCGCGAGTCCCTTAAATTGATGGCCAAGTTCCAGGAGGAGAAGGCCGAAGCCCTCCGGGACCGGGTAGATTCGTTGCTGTGCATTATCGAACATCTCCCGGAAACCCGGCGAACCGTGGCCGCCCTGCGGGAGTACATCAAGGGGATGTTCGACGAGCGAGAAGGGGTCCTCACCCTCTCCACAGTGCACAAGGCCAAGGGCCGGGAGTGGCCCACGGTTCTGATTATCCGCCACGACTTGATGCCTGCTTCCTGGGCCCGGCAGGAGTGGCAGCAGGTCCAGGAGCAAAACCTGATGTACGTGGCCTACACCCGGGCCAAGGCCCGGCTCATCATTGCGGAGGATTAGACCCCCTACTGAGGAGGCGCCCAATGAAGCAGCTATCGTGGGCTGACATTCTCCCGGCCAACGGAGTAATGGGGATCCTGGGCAAGCGGCGGCAGGGAAAGACCGCCCTGGCCTACCACGTGGCGGAGCTGCGCCACCAGCTGCTGGACAAGCCCGCGGTGGTCCTGGGCCCGCCCCTGCAGCTGGCCTCCAAGTTCCCCGACTGGGTCGCTATCATCACCGACCTGCAGGAGTTTGCCAAGTACCCAGGCCACACCGCCATCCTGGACGAGGGGTCCCTGTCCATGCATGCCCGCGAGTCCCTGGCCCGGGACCACACCGCCTTCGACCAGGTCTTCAGCCTGTGTGGCCAGCGAGACCAACTGTTTGTTTTTAACACCCACCACTCGCGGAAACTGGACCCCCTGATGGTTATGGAGTACGAGCTGCTGGCCTACAAGCTGCCGGGAAAGATGCAAACCCGCATGGACCGGCGGGAGATCCGCCAGTGGTCCACCACCGCCCGGGAGCGGCTGCTGAAGGTTCCCGAGGCCGAGCGCAAGGCCTGGTCCTGGGTGCTGTGGGACGACCTGGAGGAGGAGGGCCTGCTGACCAACCCCCTGCCCAGCTTCTGGTGCGACGAGATCAGCAAGGCCGTGTCCATAGCGATGCAGGGTGAGGAGCCGGGCGAGGTGACCCTGAACGAGGTGGACGCCCTGCGCAGCGCCTTCTACCGGGCCAGCCTGCCGGTGTGGGACTCGCACCCAGAGCTGCGCGCCGACCTGGTGGCCTGCGCCGACCTACTGAAGCCGGTGGTCAACATGGAAACCCCCTGGGACCCCGCCATGGGCCCGGAGCTGGCGACCCGGCTGCGCTCCTGCATGGAGACCTACCCCCTGGACAAAAGCCTGGCCTCGCTGTACCGCCAGGTCGGTGGCCTGACGGACCGCCGCGTGTTGACGCCGCGCTGACCCCGGTGCTATATTCCCAGCATCGAGGGTGTCAACCTAAGTACAGAAGTCAGGAGGCATTATGTCCGCTATCTCCCTGGCCCAGGCCAACAATGCGTACATCACGCTGGCCCCGCCCTGGAGCAAGAGGCTCTTCAAACTCGGGCGGTTGGCCTATCCGCCCGGCCATATGCCTCCTCAGCTGGTTTCCTACGCGGCCAATAACGGCGCGGCCCTAGCCCGGGCCCAGGCCGTGGTCCAGGCCCACGTCATCAACCCGCCCGATGTGCGGGCCCGGAACCGGGCCAAGCGGAAGCCTCGCGCTCGCCGCGCCCGCGCCCTCTAACCTAGAAAACCAGGTCGGTCCGGTGCAGCAGGAAGCCCCGCCCCCTGACGTCGCTCGGGGCGGGGCTTCTTGTTACTCCTCGAACCGCTCCGGGTGGGCGGTGTACATCATCCTGAGGCACTGGTCGTAGCGGGCCTTGCGCTGCTGGAGCCGCCGTTCTTTTCGGGGAGAGTTCCTCATCCCCTCCATTCGCTCATACTGAGCGATCATGTCCTCTCAAATCACCAGCTCGATGACCCGGCGAGGCCACCGGAAGTTCAGCCCCCGGTTATTGGCCATGTAGACGGCAAAGGCTTCCTCATGCACCGGCGGCTTCCTCCCTCCTCATCCGGGCGACCTCCCGGGCCACGATGGCGTTCATCGCCACCACCCGTTCGGGACCCTTCAGGTGTCGAGTTTGCTCCGCGGCCACCACGTTCGCCTTGCGGATCCGCGCCTGCTGAGGTTTCGCCCAAGTAGATGGGGTGGGCCCCCGGCGCTTCATGACCAGCACGTAGTCGTCCAGGCCCTGAGGCGCGGGGCGTGGTGGTGCCTTTGGCCGGGGAGCCGGCGGGCCTTCCAGGACCTCCAAGGGGGCCGTTGGTTTATCCACGGCCTCTGGGGATGGCCGCTCCCGTAACATCCAGGCCGGCACGGGCGGTCCTTTCCAAGGAGGCGGTGGAAGCCAGTTTGCTGGGGTGGTCATCGCTTAGGGTCCTTTCTTGGGGAAGGGCGAAGACTTGAGACGCGCCTTTGTCGTCTGGGCCAGGGACGCGACCCCGCCCTTCACGGTCTTGGCCAGCTCGTCGCCGGCGGAGATCGCCGCGTCACCCTGGGCCTGGATCTGCCGGATGCCGTCCAGCACCGTCTTCAGGGGACTGGCCGGGTCCGGCAGTTTGGGCAGGGGCGGCAGGTTGGGGAACCGGGTCCCCTTGGGCAAGGGTAGTTCAGGGGGCATAGTCGCACCTCTAGGCGTTGACCAGGTTCAGGATCTCATCCTCCAGGGTCTTGGTGGCGGCCATGTTCCGGGCGGCCGCTACCACCGGGGCGTCAACCGGGGCGGCGGCGGCCAGTGGCCCCGGCGCCACCAGGGTGGGCAACCGGCCCGACTCCAATATGTGACGGATACCGCCAAGCTCCTCCTTGGCCGTCCTGCCCACCTCTTCCACCCGGTCCATCACCGAGGGGATCGCCTGGGAGATCAGGTCCTCGGTGCTCTTGCTACTGGTGCCCGGCCCCTGGTCCACCCGGGCTTGGACTTTGGCCACCTCGGTCTTCAGCGTGTCGATGGTGTCCTGAAGTCGGGCGGTCTTCTCGTCCTCCAGCTTGGTGCGGATCGCGGTCAGCTCGCCTTTGAGGACGCCGAACTCCGACAGTTCGGCGGTGGCCCGGACGTCTTGGGAGTTGGCCTGCAGGCTCTGGATGAGCTCGGTCATCTTGTCGAACCGGTCATCGAAAGAGTCCTGCAGCTCCTGCAGCCGGTCCTCTTGAGCCTGCTCGCGTTCCTGCTCCCGCCGCGCCACTTCCTCCCGCCGCCGCTCCGCCCGCTCCTCCTCCAGGGCGCCCAGGGCGGATTCCAGGCTCTTGGTCAACGCGGTGACCCGGGGGTCCTCGGGCGGTTCCTCCTCCCTGGCCTGGCGCCACTGGGGAGAATTACTCCAGTCCGGCTCCCAGCCGTTGGAGCGCCGGCTATTGGGAGGAAAGGTCCAGGCCGGTTGCATACCGCTGTGCTGGGGGCCATTCCGGTTGGGGATCACCCACATCGGGGCGTCTGGCGCCGGTCCTTCAGGCTCCATCTTGTCCTGGAAGAACTGGTAGACCAGCATGTCCCGCATGCGCTTCAGGTTGGCAGGCAGATGGCCGTCCAGGTGGGCCGCCAGGTTCGCGGGATGGGCGAGCAGGATTGGAAAGACCCTGGCTCCTCGGACAATGAGTTGGCTTATTGCTGGGGGGCAGCCGATCCCCACTAGCATCCGGCCCAGCCGCTCGGCCTCGTCATCTGGAGGCGTCTCGTCTACCGGCGTTTTGGCGCGAGTTCGGCCACCGGCCGGCGTCTCTGCCGGCGTCTCTGCGGGCGTCATGCCCTCAGGCCCGCGCAGGGCCCTGGGCGCCTT
>ERZ1292644.1000-Hain-H14-01um-R2-1000-length-15724-cov-8_pt2 | contig 12548 bp, 11 predicted proteins | sample MGYA00564402_ERZ1292644 | MGnify/ENA primary metagenome ERZ1292644 (study PRJEB36523, sample SAMEA6512644) | groundwater metagenome | collected 2019-01-09 | study: AquaDiva: Metagenomics assemblies of 32 groundwater samples | reverse complement strand
CCCCCACCAGGGGCTGTGGAACCTGAAGCACACTCAGCCCCAGGACCACCACACCAGGTGACTGCCGGACGTTGATCGTGACCGACGACGTGGTCAGTGCCGTGATGCGAGCCTCGGTCGCGTTGGTGTTCGTGGTCTGGATGTTGGCAGAGATCACAGGCAGCGCAGCGAACGCGGGGCTGAACGCGTACGTGGCGTCACCGCTTGCGTTGCTCACCCCCGTGGCCGCCACCGTCCGCTTGGCACCAGTCTGCGCGTTGACGGCCACCCACTGGGTGCCGTTGCTGAACACCAGTTGAAGGCCGCCACGAGGGATCGTCACGGACGCCGCGCTGAGGCCCTGCACCAGGAACGGGGTCGCGCTGCCGGACGATGTCCACGTGACTGACACGCCGTCGCTGTTGATCAGCATGTGGTAGCGGCCGGACACCGTGGCCGGTGCGGGTAGGGACGGGCTGACGTCACCCGTCAGGATCGTGTAGCTGGTTGTGCTGTGAAGAGCCACTGTGTCCCCCTTAGACGATGTTGCTGAAGCCAGGGTTCGACACCACGTTGACGTTGTTCGCGGTCAGCGTGTGCGTCTGCCCCAGGATGTCGAACGTGTCCAGCCCAAACCCAGCCGTTGTCACGGTGGTACGAGTCAGCCGGCCGCCGATGACAGCGGATGCACCCGACACGTTCAGCGCCGCACCCACCAGGTCCGCTTCCTGAACGCTGCCGGTGGTCACCCCTGCCATGCTCACCTGGGACTCGGTCAACGTGACCCGCCGCAGAGCCACCGTTCCGGGCGGCGCCACCGCCCCGCTGTCCGTGATGGTGCAGCCGGTACCTAGCGTGGTGCAGTTCGTGATTTCCAGGGGTGCGGTGCCGGCGGTCCTGGACTGGGTTACCGAGCCACCGCTGTACACGCCACCGCTGAGCAGCACACCGGCCGTAGCCGCCGCACCCACGGTGACGTTCAGCCCGAGCAGCGTGGCTATGGTGATGATGTTGCTTGTCCCACCCGTACCAGGCCCGGTGAACTGGAAGTTCCCGCCCCGGATGAAACCCCTCAGGAAGAGGTTGTTGTCCGCTGAGTTGGACGTGGCCACGGTGATCGTCGTGTTCGTGAGGTCAGTGTCGATCAGGTTCAGCGGGCCGATTGAACCTGAAGCCTTGGTGATGGTGGTCCCACTGATCCTGGCGCCTTCCATCCTGGTGTCACCAGGGCCGTTCATGCCGATGCTTGAGCTGCGGATCTCGCAGTTGATCAGCGTGTGCTGCGCTGGACCGCTGGACGTCAGGTCCGGGGCAGCGCCATCTGTGCCGGACATGCGACACCCAGCCACGTTGATGTCCCCGGTAATGGAAGCGGTGACATCCATCCGGAAGTGGCTGCTGAAGTTGCAGTCGGCCACACTGAAGAATGCGTCTGATGCCGAGTCCACATTGACGATGCCGGACAGCATCCGGTTCGAATGGAACCCGAACCGGCCGGTACCCGATGCGTCGACGGTGGCGTCCGTGAGGTCATTGCTGGTGACCAGAATCTGATCAGCAGTGTTGCACTTGAAAGCAGAACTCACGATCCGGTTGCCTTCAAACAGGCTCGGGATGATGGCCGTTCCAAGCATCCCGGTGAGGTCCACCGTGGACTCGCGCAGCTCGTTGTCGTTGATGGTGCCAACCGCCGTAGCCCAGCCGGGCAGCACGCAGTCGTCGATGGTGTTGCCGCGCAGTTCCGGGCCCGCCTTGTGGTACGGGAACTGCGTGTGCACCGTCGGCGCGTTGACGTCCTCATCAAAGATCCGGTTGTTCCAGTTGTCCGTCAGTTGGCTGAGGGTTCCGGCCGCGCCTGCGTCGATGTCGTATGTACCGGTGAACGCGACATTGTCGAACGTGGTGTGAACCAACGCAGCACCGCCAAGGTCCGTTGCCGTGACGGGCTGCAATTCGATCTCGGTCGGACTGGTGTTACCGGCTGTGCCGATGACGGGGCCGTCAGTCACGACGACGACACAGTTGGGGTTGAGGCCGCCCGCCGCGCGTAGGGCCAGGGCTTGCGCGCGGGTCATCCGTGGCGCGTACGCGCACTCGGGGATGACCTCAGGGGTGAAGCTTCCGGATGTACTCATGCACGCCCGCCAATCAGGGTCAGTGTCATCGTGATGTTGCTGAACGTCATGTCGTCGCCACCCGTTGATTCCCCAGTGAAGACCAGTGGCGCGCCCGTCATCGTCATGTCCTGGGTAAACGCGTGCTGGAACGGGCCCGGGTCGTCACCACCGTAGACGTGAATGTCCACAGAGGGGCTGAAGCGAAGCCACCCGTCGTACGCGTATCCGTAGCTGGTGAACGTCAACACCATGTGGTACGCGCCCGGCGGTACCGTCGACAGGTCGACGCTGCTTCCTAGGTGCGGGCCGGTGTCCGCAACCACACTGAAGTTGGCTGCGGTCCGGACGTAGGGCGGTGACCCTCGGAACGAACCGCCGGTGGCCATCAGTTTTCCCTCTGGGTTACGGGCACGGGACCACGTCCGATGCTGGGATCTGCAAGCCGTTGGACACGTACCACTCAAGCGTTCCGTTACGCCGCCGGCAGGCGAACGTGGGCTGGAACTGCAACGCCTGTACGTCACGCACGAGAGGTGCTGCCGTGGCGCCAGGGTTGAGCTTGCGCATGTCGGACAGCCGGACGCGGGTGACCCCGTCCAGTTCCTGGTTACCCGGAAGCAGGAAGCTGAACGGCGCACCACCGTTCCCCATCGTCATGGTGCCGGTGGTGAGCGACGTAGCGCCCGCGAAGAACTCGAACGTCCAGCTGGAAAAGCCGTCCAAGTCCCCAAGGTCCGACCCGCCCTGGTTCCACTCACGCAGTCCACGGATGCGATCCTGCGGTGTAGCGAATGAGAGGTCAACGATGGGTGACGTGGCTGCGGTGAACTGAACCGGCGGTGAACCAAAGCCGGTGTACCCACCGCCGGACGTGTCCCCGTCCGACCAACGGGCCAGCGTTGCAGGTGTGTTGGATCCAGAGATTCCGGGCCCACCCTGGAACACCAGTGTGTGGGTTCCGTCAAAGATGATCGGCGACAAGCCGCAACGGGGCGACATGCCGGCTGGGCAACAGTCACACGGTAGAGACACGTTGCAATCCCTTCTCAGGCAACGGGGCACGACGCGCGTCGCGCCCCGTTGCAGTGGCTGTTAGACCTGGGTCCAGTTTGCTACAACGCTTGCGCCGACTTGAGGCGTTACCGACTGAGGGCCCGTGAGGTGGTTGTCGTCTTCCGCTTCCCACGTCAGGGACAGCCCGGCGGGCAGCCCCGTCAACGTGGTGCCGTTAGCGTCCACCAGGTCCCACAGTCCGGACAGACCAGTCACCGTCACACTCGTGAGTGTCCCCGAGACGTCCCCGCCCGGTGTCCACGGGGTAGCGTTGGTGAGCTGCCGTGCCTGCGCCGTCAGCGTCCGTACAGCATCGTCACCGGGGCATGTGATGATCTGTGCCTGAGTGACCGCCGTACCGGACACAGAGTCGATCAGGCTGATCGTCCCATTGGCCGCACGGATGGCGGTGTAGTGGCCACTGCCCGTGTTGGTGCAGCCCTCACCGATCACGTTCGGGCAGCAGCCGCCACACCCTGCGGTGACCGCACCAACCGGTGTGAACGCAGCCCCGGCCAGCGTGGTGTTCGTAGTGGACACGAGAGCGCCCGTAAGCGAGTTGAACCGGAACAGCCGCAGGAAGCAGGTCCCGTTGCTGTCCGACATCGTCTCTTCGACAAAGTCTGTGTCCGCTGTGACTGAGATCGTACAGACGCCGACCGCACCAACCGGTGTGAACGCAGCCCCGGCGAGGGTCGTGTCCGTTACGGTCAGGATGTTTCCGCTCGTGCCGTAGGCGTAGGTGCGCAGGAACCTGGTGCCTGCCGAGTCACACAGGATCTGGTTCTCTGCGTCACGGCCTACGCAACTGCTCACGGTACCGGTCGGCGTATACGGCGTACCGGTCGACGCGTTGTAGTCAGAGAACCCGTTGATCAGCCCGTTCACGTCGCGGTTGTAGTCACGGATGATCGTGACCACAGAGCCGTTGGACTGGACGTCACACAGCAGCCACATGTCGTGGTCGGGCTGACCCTGATCGGTCGGGCAGACGGTGATGGCGCCAACGGGAACGTACGGCGCGCCGGTCGTGGCGTTCAGGATCTCGGTCGACGCGATCGAGCCGTCCGGGTTGTAGTTGTACTGGATCAGCACCAGGCCGTTGACGTCACCGGTCGCCGTGGTGATGTCGCACAGCACGTCGGACGTCTGGACGTTGACGGTGCTGCCGCACGCGGACGTACCGATCGGGGGTGCGCCCGCACTGAACCCGCCAGTCAGAAGGTTCACCCAGCCGTCCTGCACAATGGTGCCCGTGCCGGTCCGCCGGTTGATGACGCCGATCGGCGTGTTGTCCCCGAGACACAGCCCGGTGGTGGTGAAGGTGTTGCTGATCCGGGCGCAGTCCCCCACGACACCTGTGATGACGTACGGTGTGACGCCGTCCAGGGTGGACGTCAGCAGGCTGACGACGTTGCCCTGAGCGTCGTACCGGTAGCGCCGCAGGAACTCGGTCACGGTTCCATCGGGCGAGACGTCGCAGAGGATCTCGATCTCGATGTCCGACAGGATGTCCGTGTCCGGGCACTGCCCCGGCTGCCAGGCAGATGGGTTGATCAGGTTCCCGCTGGTGTCCACAAACTGGGCACTGATGGTGGTGCCGTTCGCGTCCGACACGACGACGCGTGACAGGGTCCGGTTGCCGGTCTCGGTTGTCGCGCACACCAGGTACGAGTAGACCTGGTTCGACGGCGTGCCACCCCCGTTACCCGTGCCGTTGCCGTCGGACGTTGCACCGTCGCAGCACGACGGTGCGGGTACCTGTGACCAGAAGGCTGCGTTGTCGAGCGTGACGCCCAGCGCAACGTTGGTCCACTCTGTGATCTCGCCGGCCGCACAGCGCGGCTGCCAGAACTCACACCTGGTGGTGGCCACGTTGGTCGGGACGGTGCACGCCTCGTCGTCGTTGGCGAAGTTGCCCAGCGTGTTCGGGATGTCTTGGAACACCCGCATGTCGGTAAACAACCCACCGAAGTTGCGGGCATTACCACTGCCGTCGATGTCCGGGCCGGTGAACGCCAGTGTGTAGGTACCAGCCGTCAGTGGAACGGTCTGAGCAAACGTGGTCCACGGACCGGGGATCGAGTTGCTGGCGTTTCCGTCGCCGTCTTCATTCGTCACCTGACCCGGCGACACGGTGGTGTTGATGATGTTGCCGGCGCCCGTGTCGTTGACGTCGCCGGTAGACAGCTTAATGACGATCGATTCACCGGGGACGTTTGTCCGCGCACCGACCACAACCCGGATGTTGAAGTCACCGTCTGCCGGAACTGCGAACGTCTGCCAGATGGTGTCCGGCTGGCTACCGAAGGGTTCCCCGTTGTTGGCCACCGGGCCGGACCCGTACGCGTTGATCTCGAACACGGGCGTACCCCGCGGCGTGGGCGTGGTCTGGCGCTGCGCGTTCCACGGGGATACCCCCGTGCTGGAACCGGTGGTGAAACCCCAACCCTCGAACTTGCGTGCACGGTCGTTGGTAGTCCAGCCGCGATTGGCGACGTTAGTGCAGTCGAGGAATCCGGCATTGGGCAGTACGCCCCCGGTAGGCGGCAGCGCGTCGTCTTCCCGGTACGTGTCGTGAATGTCGTTGATCGGGTTGGACGACAGGAACGACGGGTTCAGTACCAGGTCACGGCCCGCGTTGTACTTGAGCTGCAACAGGGTGGGCGGATCTTCATCCAGCCGCAGGCACTCGATGTGGACGTTGAACTGACCGACCCCATCACATTGATCGACCTGGGCGCCCGAAGTGACGGTGATCGTGGCATCGTCGAACTGCGTCTGCAACGCCTGCGTGAGGTCCGCCATGAACTGCGTCGCATCGACGTCGGCGATGTCCCACTCGATGGCGACGGGCGTCTCGACGAGATCCTTGACGATGCCCTCAACGTCGAACCCGATGCCGAGTGTGAAGCTGAGATCGTACTGACGGCCGGGCTCATCTACTAGCGCGGTGGACGTAAAGCAGAACTGCATCGGCGTCATGCATGACGCGTTGGCCGCGTCACCACAACAGGGCTGCGGGTCGAACGGCGAAGGTGTAGTCATTCCTGGGGTGCCTTCCTCGTGCGCGGGTTGCGCTTCCGAGTGGCGGGCATCTTCGCGGTTGTCTCAGCCTTCAGCGGGGGCACCGGCGCCTTAGCAGTTACGGGCTGGGGCTCGGGCCGGTCGAACAGGTAGCCGTCCACGTAGGCGCCATACAACAGTTCCTGGGGTATGCCCGGGTACCAGTCCAGCGGCACAAGGAACCCGCCGGCACTCACGGTCTGAACGTGCGCATCGCGCGCGAGACACCAGACCGCGAACGCTGCGGCGTTCTCTTGCGCCGGCTCGATCGTCACCATCTCAATGTCAGTCATCTGGTTCCTCATCAGCAGCACGCCGAGAGTGTGACGCGGACAGCGGCGGCCATGCAGCAGGCCACCTCGGGAACGAACGTTGTCTCAGCCAACGCACGCTGATCGTTCACCAGGGTGTTGATCGTCTGCCACTGCTGCGACTGCACCAGGTTCCGGCTGTCGCGACGGATGCGCATGGGCGGTGTGATGTACAGCCACGCCTCGCCGGCGGGCGCGACGGGCGGAACGGTGGGCGGTGTGGCCGGTCCGACGTTCGCGGTGTAGCCGGCGCCAAGGATCAGGCCGTTACCGGCGAGCGTGGTGGGGCACGTCTCTTCCGCCACAAAGTCCACGGTGCGGTGCATCGAGAGCAGCGACGCCGTACCGATCGGCGCGTGGATGAGGCCCTGCCCGCCGTACTCGGTGGCGAGCCACGTCTCAAGGATGCCGATGCCGTTGACGATGTGAACCGCACCGGCAGCGGGGGTCAGGTCCGTGGTGTGCGTGGCGTCCGCGAGGAAGCGCCGCATGAACCAGTCTTCCAGCACCCACTGCTCGCCCATAATGAGCTGCTGCATGGCGCGCTCACGCAGCTCGTTAAAGCTGAGGCCGACCGTGGAACACTCAGCCCCCGCGTAAGCGGTGACGGGTTCAAAGGTGCAGGTACCCACACGGTCGAACACCTTGGACGCTGGGTTGGTCCAGGTACCCGCAGGGTCCGGGCAGTCCTGCCAGGCGTGAGCCGTGGCGCAACTGGTCGACTGTAGGTCGACCCCGTTCAGGTGGTGCATATCCGTCGCGGTCACGACGTCGATGCATCCGCCGAGCAGCCCGTGCGGGGACGGCTGCCCGGTGATGGGTGGTACGAGGGAACGCATCCCAATTGCAGGCACGGTGGACCCTTCCTAGTTGTCGACAGGTCCATGGTATCTGCCCGCGCCAAGGGGTTGCGCGTGTGGACGGGCAGCAGTACCTTCGTATTGGAAGCAACCGCAGCGGACAAAGGGGTACCGCAATGAGCATCGCGACCAGCACCGTCATCCGTAACACCACACCGGACGTGCGCAAGGCACGCGGCTACACCAACGTGTGGCTGTGTCAGGTATCCGGCTGCGGGTGCTGTGCCTACACCTACCACCTCACGCAGGCGCAGGATGACGCGGCCCGTCACGCGGCTGCTCACGCCGACGCCAAGTAGCCCAAACGGGAAGGGCCCACGGTCGCTGTGACCGGGGGCCTTCCTTGTTGGTTGACTTCAGGCCCACGCCCTCGTAAGATAAGGCCATGGACGCGAAGATGTGCACGAAGTGCAATGAAACGAAACAGCTTGATTCTTTCGGTACCCGCAAGCTACGCAGCGGGGAAGTCGGCCACAAATCGCACTGCCGTGACTGCACTCGTACTTCTAACCGGGCCGCGTACGCAGCCAATCCGGGACCGGTCATCGAACGTACGGCCGCGCGCAACCGGGCCAACCCTGAAGCGCACCGCGAGGCTGCTCGTAAGTCCATGGCCAAGAGGCGTGCGGCAGACCCCGAAGCAAGCCGGGCAGCAAACCGCAAGTGGCGGGTGGACAACCCGGAAGCTGCCGCGCTGGCTGACCGGCGCAAGCGGCAACGCAACCCTGAGCTGTACAAGGCAATTGGCCTGGCAACATCCGCACGTCGCCGGGCTCGGGTTGCCGGTGCCTACGTTGAGGATGTCAGCCGTGACCTGGTGTGGTACAGGGACGGTGGTGTGTGCCACCTGTGTGCGCTTCCCGCCGTCGGTGAGTGGCAGCTAGAACATGTGGTGCCGCTCGCATCGGGCGGTGCACACAGCTACCAGAACACTGCGGTAAGCCACGCATCCTGCAACCAGTCAAAGAACGACCGGTGGGTGCCGTCCGCCCTAGGTCTTCTAGGTGCCTACGTGGTACGCCCCATTACCTGCCTGTGAGTGCGAGGAAGGGCCCCCAGTCACTGTGACTGGGGGCCCTTCCTCGTTGCGAGGATCAGACGCAGATGTCGACGGCGTTGCGCGCACCGACTTCACCGTTGGCGCAGACCGCGACGGTGACACGACGAGCGAGACCCATACGGTCGATCAGGACCACGGCCTCTTCACTGAAGATCTTTTCATCATTGGTAGCGACTGTTACACTATCAATGATTACTCCCAAGTTGATCTCAGGGCCACGGCCGATCTGGAAGTTACCGGCCGGGTACATCAGGAACTCAATCTCGGTCGGCCACGTGGTAGCAGCGACCGCCCCGCCGATGCTGGTCGGGACGCCCGGCGCCAGGCCACGCGCGAACTGGACGCGGACGCCGAGGTTGCTGAACGCCGACTGAATGTCGGCGGCAGACAGGGTGCTGACGTCGACGCCCTGCTGACGTGCAAGGTCCGTCAGCATCATGTTCTTGGACCACCAGGGGAAGACCACTTCGAGCTGCGTCGAGTCACAGAGGTTGTGACGCTCGATCATGTCCGCAGCCTGAAGGGCTACCGCCTCGTAGATGGCGCTGAAGGTGGCGAACGAAGGCCGGACCGTGACCGCAGTGGTGGACGCCGAGTTGCGGGCCGCGTCGTACATCGCGGTCTTGATCCGGATCTCGTGGGCAACCATGGCGTTGCGGACGTACCAGTCGACCATCTCGGGGAAGAAGCGCTGCGTGAGGATGCCGACCGAGAGGCAGACGCCGATGGCCGAAGCACGGACGTCGATCGGGGCCGGGCACGGGATGACGAAGCAGGGCTTCTCGGGGCCGGCCGGCTGGGTTGCAGCCGCGATGTCCTGCGCTTCGGTCCACGTCCACGTGAGCGCCGCGACGTCCAGCGTCGGGGTGCGGAAGAAGCGCAGGCCGCCACGGTTAAGCTGGATCTCGGGCGCGTCCCACAGCATGTCCGGGCACGCGATGTCAACGATGTCGTAGATCGTCTCGGACGGGGCGCACCAGCCGCCGGACGCCACCAGGTCACCACCGGCGAGACGCCGCTGATCGGCAGAGTGGGTCAGAGCGTTCGTTCCCTCGGGCGCCGAGGACGAGTCAGTGACCACCATGCTGTCCGGGAAGGGCAGACGGTAGGACGCCACCATGCCGGTGCCACCGCCGGCCGTCTTCAGACCGGTCGCGCGCCGCATGGCACCCTCGACGATCTGCGCGAGATCGACTTCCTCACCGGGCCGGAAACCGGGAACGTCCACGGACGCCACGATCTCGATGCCGCCCGGCTGCTGATCCACCGGCAGGTAACGGGTCAGGCTGTTGCTGTTGGCGCCGGACTGCTTGGCACGGACCGCTGCGAGGTTGAGGCTGTTGCGGCGGACACCGGAAGCGGTGACTACCTCGGTCGGCTCGATGATCGTCTTAACCTCGGCGGCCGGCTCGGTCGTGACCTCGGCGGTCTCGTCCACCTCAGCGGAAGCGGCGACGTCCTCGGTCTCGTCAGCGCCGAACACGTCAGCGGTGAGCGCATCGATCTCAGCGGCGGCAACCTCGGCGGCTGCGGTCCGGCCGGACTGCTCGTCCTTCAGAGCCTCGATGGACGCCTTGAGCGTGCGAAGGCTGGGAAGGGTCTGCGGGGTGACGACTGTCGTGGTGCTGACCGACTTGAACGACCGGACAGCGGCGGTGAGGTTCGCTTCCAGATCATCGTCAGACAGCTGGGTGACGTCGTCGGGCAGCTCGTACATGTCGGCCATGAGGTGACCAGTCCATTTCTGTGAAGTGGACCCGGCCTAGCGCCAGCAGCTGGGTACATGGTAACTGCTGGCGCGGCCGGTCCGGATGGGGTTGCTAAGCGGTTTCGCCGGGGGCCAGGATGCGGGTCACGGTCTCGTCAAACTTTTCGGCTACCGTGGCAGCCGCGTCCGGGTTAGTCGTCTCGTACACCTTGCGGCCGTTGACCATGACGCGGTACGTCCCGCTCACAGCCGCGACGCCAGAAGCGGTAGCACGGTTCTTGTTGCAGGCGCACGCCATGTGTCAGTTCCCTTCGGTCCCGGTGTTGTCGAGGTCCAGCTTAGCTGCCTCAGCCAGCAGCCCCGCCAACTCAGCTTCCTCATCCGCCTTGCGCTGCTCAGCCCGGAAACCAGCTGCGACGATGGCGTCAGCCAGCTGGTCATAGTCGATGCCGGTCGGCGTGGCGGTTGAAGCAGTCTGCTCTTCCGCCTGCCTCTCTTCCTCGGCAGCTACGGCATCATCCACCTCAGCCATCGTGGCAGCGGCTGTGAGGGCCAGCTGTGCCCGGCCGATCACAGCCGAAGCGAGCAGCGGGGACGAGTGCCCCGGGACCGGAACGGCCAAGACTGCGCGCAGCTGCCACGCCCCGGCCGGACCCTTCTTCAGGTGGTAGCTCGGCTGTGTCGACATGAACACAGAGCGGTCCCACTCGGACAGCCACGGTGCGGCGGCACCACTGAACCACATGCCACGGTCGGACATGCCCACGGTCACGATGCCCGCCACTGTGCGGGTGTCGTCGAACTGGCATGCGGACGTCTCGCACTCGGCGCCGTCACGGTGATGGCCCGCGTTCATCGTGAACGCACCGGCCTTGACAACCGAGCTGTCGTCCAGGGTGAAGCGCTGGCGCAGGAAGTGGCTGGTGTCGATCCGGCCCAGCGTGTCAATGGTGACCTTCCGAGCGAACCCTGCGTGAGGCTCACCAGCCTGAGCGACCCATCCGAAGATCCGGCCGTTGGCGTAGTTGACACCAGGGCCACCGGGCGGCAGCTCTTCCACCGTAGGCTCGGCAAACCATGCGGCGGGCATGGCCGGAAGATCCTTCATCGCGGCCCACGCCGAAGCGTTGAGGTTCTCGGTCATCGTTCCGTCCTCATCCAGCTCGTCCGTGTACGACGCGAAGATCTCATCCGTGTCAGTACCGTCACCGGACACCAGGTTGTCGTTCATCAGGTGGTCCGCCTTCGCGGATGTGGTGCTGTCCGTGTACAGGCCGCGCGTCAGCCGCACGATCTCGCCCCGGCTTGCCGCCACCGCGAGTAGCCGCTGCGCCGCCACGACGGGCATCTTCAGCATCTGTGCCACACGAGCCGCGCCGCTGGGAACCTTGGACTTGCGGACGTGGCGCAGCACCCTGTCATAGTCGGTGGTCGACTTGATCGCGGCGGTCACCTCTTCGTCGCTGAAGCTGGCGAACAGGTCCGGATCATCCATCACGATGCGCGCGTCAGCGTAAGCCGGGATCGACACCAGCGTGGCGCCACGGATACGACCGCGCGTGATGCGCAGCAGGTAGTCACCGGACTTCTGCGTGTCCACCACCACCCCGTCAACCGAGTCGGGGTCGCCGGCCGCAGCCACCAGCCCAACCACGTTGCCCGGTACGGTGCCGTCCGCTGAGACTGTGAAGGAAACGTTCCTGGAAGTCAGTGCCATGTTGGCGCCGCTGGCCGACAGGTCCGAGGTGGTCTTGCCCGTGACCAGCCACCCACCGTCCTCGGTCTGCAACACGGACGCTGTGATTAGCTTGGTCCGGTACGCCTCAGCCGCGCCGGGCGTGGCATCAACCATCTCTAGATCCACGTCGTCAAGATCCACCGAGACGCCGAGGGGTGCACCCTGGTTCAGCAGCATGGCCGCTTCCACACCGGCCATCTGGTTCATGTACAGGACACCGGCACCGGGGATGCGGTCACCGTCACGGCCCATCTCATAGATGGCGCCGGCCAGCTGCGCACCGTCGTGGCCACCCTGCATCTCGTCCGCGTACTGAAGCGGCCAGGGCCCGGCGCCGGTCCAGAACAGCGCACCAGGTGCGAACACCCGCCCGTCACCGGTCTGCTGGTTCTCGAACGCCAGCGCCGTGGCGCCGGGGGTCGACCAGGTTGCGGTCATCTCTGATTCGTCCATCGCTACATCCTCGGTCAGTTCCGGCTCGGTCAGTTGCGGCTGGTTGGCGACCAGTGGGAAGTCGGTGTATTCACCTGCGAAGGCTACCCGGATCCGGTCGAACCGGACCGGCCCCGTTCCGTGGTCCAGGTCCGCCTGGTCGACGCTGCCGTACGTGGCTGCGACGTGCGGGGCCCACGGGCTGTGCTGCCGGGGCATGTCCG
>ERZ1292644.1409-Hain-H14-01um-R2-1409-length-12553-cov-4_pt1 | contig 12553 bp, 23 predicted proteins | sample MGYA00564402_ERZ1292644 | MGnify/ENA primary metagenome ERZ1292644 (study PRJEB36523, sample SAMEA6512644) | groundwater metagenome | collected 2019-01-09 | study: AquaDiva: Metagenomics assemblies of 32 groundwater samples | reverse complement strand
GAGGACCGCGAGCGTGATCTTGTACATGGGGTTCCTCTTGCCTCTCTTGCCTGCCCTAGACGCTTGGCTGGCAGCGTCTATTTCGCTTGTCGGATGAGAATAAATAGTGTTAGCGTAGCGTCTACACGACATGACGACGACAACGACCCAGCCAGAAACCTCGGCCTGTGAGATCGCCGCTGGCCGGCGTGATGCCAAGCCGAACGCCCCGTGGATGATCTGTGGCTGGTCGTGAATGAGCCGCGCCAGCCGGAGCGCGGGCGCGAGGATGAACCGCCGAGGCGGGGTCGATCCTCGGAGCAGACGGGGGAAGCAGGTCGGATGAAATCGGTAAAACCGGCTGCCGATCGCGCTCCTGGGCGCGCACGCGACCGGCTCCCTCGCGGTGCTACTGTTGGCCCGCCGGCAGGGCAACGACAGAGACAAGTATATCCCAGAAAAAGGAGAAGACCGATGGGTAGTAGCGATGGGCCTTTGACGGAGCGCGAGATCGAGGCGGTTTGCGAGCTGGCGGACCTTGCCGCGTCGGCGATTCACTGGTTCCGCGACGGGAAGCCTTGACCGGCGATCGTGGTCGCGCGGGCGCGCGGCGTGACGGTCAGGCCGGCCGTTGATAGGACAGACGGTTTTGACTACGATGCACTCGACCGCGCGTACGAAGACGTCGCGGCATGGCTCGGTCTGTCGAGGGTCGAGTACAGCAGTGGCCTCGCGGACGGGACGGTGGCGAGCCTGATCGCGTCGGAGGCGGTGGCCCGCGGGTACGAGATCCCGTAGACGGAACAAGAGGGCGCGGCGCTGAAAGGGGGAGAAAAAATGTCGTATCGATCGGCCCAAACTTGGATGCCTGCTCTGCATAAGAGGCACGTGCGGAGGTTCATCAAGCGCGCGGCGCATCGACGGGCGCGACAAGTCACCAAGCAAGACACGCGAAAGCTTCTCGCCGAGCAGCTTGGCATCGACGAGATGATGGCGGAAAAGGAGAAAACCGATGGGAAGTGACGTCAAGGGAATCGTAGGATACCTAGCACGCGGTGGGGAGATGCCGTGGCTCAACCCGATGAGCGTGCGGATCGTCGGGCTGGACGTGAAGGCGACGGCCGAGAACTGGTTCGCGCACTGCCCGCGGGCAGAGGAAGAAGTCGACGAGGAGTTTCTCCAGTCGATCCGTGACGACGGCGTGCGCCAGCCGATCGACGTCTACCGGGATGGCAATTTCGTCAACGTCCTCGAAGGACGACGCCGCGTCAAGGGCGCGCGGATCGTATGGGAGGAGCAGAAGGAAAAGGGCGTACCGGTCGACAAACGCGTGGCGTTGCGCGTCGCGATTCGGCGCGGCTCACCCGTGGAGCTGTTTCGCTGGAACGCGCGCTCGCATCAGGGGCGGAAGAACCTGGATCCGATTCAGCGCGCGGAAGTCATCCTGAACTACCAGAAGCACTGCACCGACGACATCGAGTCGGCCGCGCAGACCTTCGGCTGCTCGGCCGCGACCATCAAGAGCGATCTCCAGCTCCTCGATCTCCACGCCAAGGTGCAGAAGGCCGTGGCGAGCTACGAGCTGTCCAAGGCCAACGCGCTGCGGCTCGCGGTGCTGCCGCGGGAGGAACAGGCCGCCAAGCTCATTGAGTACAAGGACGCCACGCCAGTCGCCGACGCGATCGAACCGACGGCGCGCACCATCGCGCCCAGACGGCGCATCGATACCGGCGGACCGACCCCGCAGCCGAAGCGCGTCGTCGATCGCGCTCGAACCTACTTGGAGAGCGTCGATCGGCCGTCGCCCGAGGCGAAGATCGTCCTCGATGTGCTCGCTTGGCTGGGGGGCAGCGATCCCAAGAACGCGAAGATTCAGAGGATCCTCGAAGAGGCCAGCTCGAACTAGATCCCGGGGCGGTTGTATTTCGGCTGTGGCTGCAGCTCCGGCGGCTCCAGCAAGGGCTTCTTGCCGTGTCCCGCGCAAGCTCCGCTCTCGTGCGCAGATGGCTCGCCGCACCAGCACGTGGGGCCGTCTGGCGCGTCCATGACGCACTTTCCATCGGTCAGATGCACGAATCCGCGTTGCAGCCGTTCGTAGCGAAGCTGCTGTCCGAGGAGCTGATCGCGCAGCTCATCGAGCTGCGCCCTCAAGCCCTTGGCCGGCTCGCCGAGTAGATGCTCCTCTCCGCGTGCTCGGAATCCTTCGACGTGCTCGGCTTCGGTTGCGAAGGTGTCGTAGGACGCGGCGCGTTCGAGATCGTCGTGTGCAGCCGTCGGGATCTCGCGGATGGCCGCAGCGAAGGCGCGCAGGCCGCCCGTCGGCCAGCCCTTGAACGTGAGCGGATCCATGTTGGCCACGCCGTAGGAGACGACGTCGAGCGCGGAGCGAAGCATCGCAGCGATCTTGGGCGGGATGCTCGGGTCGCACGCGGCGATGAGCTTGGTCTGCGCGTCGAGTTGAGCTTCCAGCGCGGCGATCAGTGCGCGTGCAGCCTTCTGCTCGTCGTACATCGCATCGTAGACGGACTTGTCCAGGCTGATGAGCTGGGGCATCTGGATCTCCTTAGTTCGCCTGCGTTAGTTCCGGCCAGGTCCAGTGAATCGGGTCGCGGTTGTCGTCAGACCATGTAACAGGATATTCTGGCGCTCCAATGTACTCGGCGATGTCGGCGAGCGCCTCGCCGTCACCATCCTGCGGGATCCGTCCGGTTGGGTGGGTCTGGGCTGAAAGAAGCCACACTGGTCCGGCGGAGTGGATCGTGCGCGACAAGAGGACGCGCCAACCACGAACGATGCGAACCGCTATAGGCCCCTTGCCCTCGGCGATACAGACTTCTTCGGCTGTCAACGTATTGGTGACGGCCTCGCGCTTCAGCTCGTCCAAATCTAGTTTCCATGCGCTCATCGCTCGCTCCGATAGAACTCTGTGGGACGGCCACAGTTCACGCAGAAAATCTTGAAGCCGGCGGGGCGTCCCTCGATATAACCTTCGTGTGTGTAGTAGGGCCTGAGCCGCTGTCCATTTCTCACGCAGACCTTGTCGCAGCTCGCGCAGTGCGCGTCGCTGGATCGTGGATCAGGTCTAGGGACGGCATCCATCGGCGCATTCTACTGCTTTTGCTTTCGATCGCTCAGGAAACGGCTGACGCCGGCTGCGCGGCAACCAACGGCATGAGCGACCTTGATCGCGTTGGATGCCGCTGTGATGGCTTCCATCATCTCGACGAAGTAGCTCTCATCCTCGTTGTCGTTGCGCGCGAGAAAGTTAGTAGCCCAGATTGCGTCGGAGAGCTTGGCTAGCTCAATGGCTGCGCGTCGGATCCGGCGCTCGTTTGAGAGGAACGCCTTCTTGGGATCGCGGTTGCGAGGGCTGCTCTTTTTCTTGCTCTTGCCCATTTTTTATCCCTTAAGCTTGGCCACGATGTCACCGACCGCAGTGGCCACGCGTATAGCGGTCTTGGGCACGATGGCCAGCGCGTAGGCCGTCGAGCTGTGCCACTTGGACAGGATCTCGATCTCGACGCTGCCGATGGAGCAGGTAGTGATGAGCGCTTGATCGCGGCCGGCGGTGATGAGCATAGGCTGCTGTTCGGCGCCTAGTGGCGCATCGATCGTGATCGTCTTGCGTTCACCCGGACCGAGCAGCCCCATGTAGAGGGATCGCGGTTCTTTGGGCTTCACGGCGTCTCCGGGTAGCACGTGTTTCCCTTGCCGTCGCCGTGCCCCTCGGCGGTATGAAGCGTATCGTACCAACGCTTGCACTTGGCACATTGGCGGCTGCGCGCGGCTTCTCGCGCGATGCAATCTCTCCCGATTTCCTCGACCAAAGCTAGCTGTCCCACGCGTGCAGTGCGCGGCGGCAGTTCGTGCAGAGATCGTCGAGATCGTCGGGAAGCGGTCGAAACTCGACGCTCGCGCGGCGGGGCTCGCCGCCGGCCGCGCGACACCACTCGCGCAGCCAAGCCCCGTTGGGATCGCTCCCAGAGTTGTGCACGAGGTGGTTTTCGATCATCGGGTAGAGCTGGGGGATCTTGGCCATGTTTTGGACGCTAGCATAGTGCTAGCGCGGCTGTCCAGCCTTGTGCTTGCTCATGTTACGATACGGCTCATGCGCCGAAGCCGCGAGAAGATCTTGGTCCATGCCGAGGGCTGCCCTGTGCCGATCGGCGGCGGTGTGCGCATCAGCCGTTGAGTGCCCGCCAGATGATCGTGATCTTCCAGGCGGTCTCTTCGTTCACTGCTCGCCCGCTCCAACGTCGGCCAAGTAGTGCAGCGCCTTCGCGTGGAGCGCAGCCAGGAGCGGCGTCGTGAAGATCCCGAGCAGCGCGGCTGCGAGGACGGTCTCCCAGCTAGCTAGATCCAACAAGCTCCAGTCGTGCGCGAGTACGGCGTAGAGCGCGCCGAAGCCGGCGAACCAGAAGCCGGAGCACGCGGAGCAGGAGAGGAAGCCGTCCAGCCAAACCGGGTAGCGCGTCCAGAGCGGGCGCGTGATCGTCGCCTCGACGGCGAGATAGCGGCCGACGGTGGCCAGGATGAGGATGAGCAGGAGCATGATCACGGCCAGCCTTTTCGTTCTTCGGCGATTTGCTCATCGATGTCGGCTTGGGTTCGACCTGGCGTTTCTGCCCGTAGCGCCCGATCTTCCCACAGGCGTGCTGCATGCTGCCAGAGCCACCGACATGGGTCGCGCTCGTTGGCGGCGGCGCCGGTCGGGCCGTCGATCTGCTGCGGCTCGCCACCAGCGGCGAGGAAGCATTGCTTAGCCGCTTTGATTTCGTCCTGGTTGGCGAACTCGCGCCGGTTGGCCAGGCGGCAAAGGTCGTCGGCATCGCCCTGGTCTGCCACGGTGGCGATCTCGCGGTCGCGCTGATCGCCGTGGATGCCGAACTTGATGACGAAACCCCTACTCTTGTTCATCCGGTACCAGTAGCGTTCCTTGTAGTCACGATGTGCGACGATGGCGCCCATGTGTCATTTCTCTCGCTTCGGGTCCTTACGCGCCCGCGAATCAGCAATGTCCGTCAGCTCGTCTCCGAGCTTATCGAGGGGATGTCCCTCGGTCGCGAGCGATGCGCCGTCGATGCCGTCCCAGCGATGGCACAAGTAAGATCGCTGAACGTACTCCACGGGCCGCCCCTCATTGTCGACGCCGCGATCGCATAGGCCGAAGACGCCGTTCGCGATGTCGACCGTGAGCTTCTGGCGCATCTGATCGCGCGGCGACATGTCCTTCTTTTTGAGCAGTCGATGCACTGCCTCGTCAAGCGTCAGTCCCCTCGCCATAAGCTTGGCGATCTGCAACTGCGAGGCATCATCCTGCGGCGGTCCGTGGTCGTACAACGGTAGTTGGCGTTGCGCGGCGAGCCGCTCCATGTCCTCGCGCAGGCACTTGTCGCGCCAGCGCTCGATCGCCTTCGCCCCCGGCTCGAAGTGTCTGCAGTTTAAGCACGTACGCCCGCGCTCGAAGATGCGATTCTTCGAGACCAGGATCTTGGCCTCCGTAGGCGCGGGCCGGAGATCATCTTCAGCCGACATGGGATCCTCGCTTCGGGAACGGCGCAGGGGCGGCAGGTTCACTGATAGCCCGCGCTGGGTCCCATCCGCGGCGCAGTCGGTCGCGGATGGTGGTCTTCGGCAACGTGCTCATGGCGCACAGTTCGGTTAACGTCAGCGTGGCGCCGTTCATCACATACAGATGTGGGTGTTGGCCGCATCCGCAGGACGTGAATCGGCCGCGTGCGAGATGGCGAACAGGGACCGCTTTCTCGTTGCCGCAGGCGCACAGGCATACGGCCATTCGGCCGGACATGTCCTTGCCCTGGCGGATCGCCTGGACGGTGAGCCGGCCGAACTGCTGACCGATTGCTACGGGCGGCGTCGTCGTCATCGTTCACGGGCAAGGTAGCGTGTGTCGGTGGGCGTTGTCAACGCGCGTTTTGGGATCCTTGGTGTTTGACATGGGCTCCAGTCAGGCTTACCGTGGGACCCATGCCCCCAGCCATCAAGAAGAAGGAATTCAACCCCGCCGTCGTGCAGGCCATGCAAGAGCCGATCACGGCCACGGTGTTCAAGGTCTTCGGAAACAGCCAGAATCCCGTCACGTTGCCACTGAAAGAGGGACAGGTGGCCAGCGGCCAGGGGATGAGCCGTGACGACATCATGAAGCTCGCGACGACGGACCTCATCAAGCAGGTCTCCGCGCAGGCCGGCAACGGCGACGGCAGCGGTGTGTACGCCGTGCATCTGGTCGATCCCAACGGCGCGTCCGATCGCTTCGAGATGGTCTGGCCGGCGAACATCGCCCCTATGGGATCCTCTGCGTGGCAGGCGCCGGCTGCCCCCGGTCAGAGCTACAGCGCGTGGCCGCCGCAGCAGCCGTATCCTGCGCAGGGTTTTGGCTACGCGCCGCAGAATCCGTATCAGCATACACAGGCAATGCCGCCGTGGCCTGGGCAGCCGTATCCTGCGCAGGCGCAGGCTTGGCCCCCTCCGCACTACAACCCCTACACGGCGCAGCCGCCGTGGGCTTGGTCGACGCCGCCGCAGGTTGGCGCAGCCAACGAGACGCAGCAGCTCCGCGACACGATCGCAGCGTCAGAGCGCGCTCGCTTGGAGGACAAGTACCTGGCCGAGCGACATGCGATGGAGACGCGGCATGCGCAAGAACTCGCGCAGCTGCGCGACGAGATCCGGCGCTCGGGGGAGAGCAAGCCTTCGGGGCCGAGTTCCGAGCTGGTCGCGATGCAGGCGACGATCGCGCGGCTGGAGAACGACCTCCGCGCCTCGCGCGATTCAGCCGATCGCCTGCGTGACGAGAACGCGCGGCGGCAGGAGCTGCAAGCCATGCAACAGGGGCTAGAGGGCAAGATCGCGCAGATCGCGCAGAGCGTGCAGACGCTCGCTGCCGCGCCCAAGAGCGATCCGATGATCCCGCTCATCCAGGAGCAGGCGCGGCAGAGCGCGGAGACCGCCAAGGCCATCGCTGCCAGCTCGAAAGAAACGACGGAACTCATGCTGCGCGTCATGCTGAACCCGGCGCAGGCGATGGAGATGGCCAAGGGCATGTCGCAGAAGCCCGACGAGCTGATCAAGTCGTTCGAGGGCGTGATGAGCATGTACCAGAACGCCTTCGCCATGATGCAGCAGGCGGCTGGCGGCGGCGGCAATCCGATCGCCGAGACGATCACGGCCGGCATGCAGCAGATCGGCGACGCCGTGAAGCAGATCTTCAAGTCGAAGGGCGTCGAAGCCTCCGCGCAGGCACAGGTAGCCGATGCGCAGGCCCGTGCGCTTCAGGCGCAGGCACAGGTGATCGCGATCAACAACGGGCGGCCTGGCTTCGCCGCGCCGCCGCCGATTGTGCAACTGCCCGGAGCCCCTGCGAGCGGGGAGATCGTGACACCCGCGCAGCCCACGACAGCGGCTTCAGCGCAACCCACGGCCGACGGCGCGTCGGTGCCGTCCGCTGAAGATCTGAAGCTCTTCGGCCCCGAGATGGCGGAGCAGATCGTGAAGTTTCGGCTGCACGTCGCCGGACAGCTCATCGATCTCAAGACGAATCAGCCCGTGCCGCAGCCAACGCCTGAAGAGGCGGCCGAGATCGTTCAGCAGGCTGCGGGCATGGCTACGCAGCTCGTGCAATCACGCAACCTGCGTCTGGCCGAGGCGATCCCGGCCTTCGCCTGGTACAACCCCAAGGACATGGCTCGGCTGACGGCCGCGCTCCTGCCCGACGCGCCACAAGCGTTCGTCGACGCGCTCACGCAGAAGCTGGTGCAGGAGCTGACCGGTGAGGACCCCGAGGACGAAGACGAAGACGATGATGACGAGCCGGAACCGATCGCTGCGACACCGAACGCGTAGATGGCGTCACCGTTCGATCTGGGAGACAGCCTCGTCAGCTCGCTCCAGGATGGTGAGCTTGAGTGGATCTCGACGAGTGATCATCTGCTCGCACGGCGGATTCGCTTCTGGGGCTTGGTCATCCTCTCGTGGCCGACACAGCTAGCGCCCTGGACAATCCTCGCGCCGATGATCAGCGCCATGCGTTGGGGGCGCAGCGGTCAGGCAGTCTTGACAGGCGCTGAGCTTGTTGAGCTTCGCGCGGCGACGGTTTGCCGTGAATCTTGGCGCTGCGAGCGAAAGAGCCTTCGTGGGATCGAGATCGAAGAGGCGCTACTCTGGTATGGCCTGTCAGCGTGACTTCTTCTGGATCTTCTTCGCTCCGGCCTTGCAGCGTCCGTGCTTGGGCTTGGTGAGGATCTTGTAGGCGCGCGTGCCGGAGGCACATCGTTTGGCGCGATCGTTCCAGGCGCTCTTGGGACAGGCGATCAGAACTTTCGCCTTGCCGGAGAAGATCCAACGAAAGCTTCGCGGATCGACCTTGGCCTTGGAGACAGATCCCTTGCGCTCGCAATAGATCGTCATTTCCATTTGGCCTCGATCCGTGCTCGGCCTGGCCGAAAGCGGTTCATCCGATCCATGTAGCGCTTGGCCGCAGCCTTCGACCTGAAGCAGCGATCGCCGACTGGGTCCCAGATCGGTTTCGGAGCCTTGCCTTGTTCGTAGAGCTTGAGCACGCGTGGATTCATACGCCAGACCTCAACGCAGTGCGGCCCCTTCGTGGCCGGCGCTTCGGACGGCTTCATGGCTACCTCTGCTTCTTCTTCACGCGATCGTAGATCGCCAGACCAGCAATGGTCACGATCGCCAGCGTGGTGATGGCCTGGAGCCAGATGGACGGGCCACCGATCTGGCCGAAGCCTGGGCCGCTGAAGGATCCGCTGGATCCATTCTGCTGGCCGACGATCCAGCCCGAAGCCACCGGCGTGTACTGGAAGACGCGGCTGAGATCGGCATCGGTCGGCCACGGATACGACACGACTGGATTGGGGTAGAGCGGGTAGCGCGCGAGTGGATCCATCTGGCGCCCGGTGGGATCGCCGTGGCTCGCGGTGGACCTGACGACCGCGTAGCGCTGATCGAATGGGATGAGGCCGAGCATCAGAATCCCTTTCGTAGGAGGAGTGCGGTCAGCCCGCCGATGCTCAGCGCGCCGATGAGGATGGTAAAGAACACCACGGCCGAAAATGGCCGCGGTGGTGCCGCCGGCTCAGGCAGGTTGGACGCTGTCCAGGTGCCGGTCTGCGGGTGAAACGTGTAGGAAGCAGTCAGCATCTTCCCTTCAGCGCCCCTTCTTCGTCGCGCGTCCGATGAAGATGCCGGCGAGGACGCCCAGGATCAGCGCTCCAGCGCTGAATCCGGCGACGACGGCGATGTCACCACCGCCCCACGCGCCGAAGCCGGGTCCGCGCAGCCCCCACTGCCCGTCCGGCCGCTTCATGATCGTGGCCGTGCCCGGGTTGCCCCACTTGCGATCGATCAGCCAGTGATCGCCCGGGTTGATGAGCCCGAAGCCGGTCATGCCGCGCATGTCGGCGACCGTAGTGGTGGGGAGATACATGGTGCTCGTACCCGGCGCGGTGCCAACCGTACGCATGAGATCAGGCTATCATGCTGCCGGGTTTTGGCCTAGGGGCAGCGGTGGCGCAGCGCGATCCGTTTGAGGTCGATCAGTGGAGTCTCGCTGAGCGGCGCGAGCACGGTGGCGCCCGTTTTCTGCTCCAGGTACATCACGTGCCGGCGTCCGCGAATGGTGCTTCTGGAGTCACGATGCGTGTGCTTCCAGACGTAGGATTCAAGTGCGCGGCGAAGCATGGATCCAGGCTACCACGGATGGGGTGGAGGATGGCCTAGCGTGGCTTCGATCGTGTACAGATCTGGCTGATGTAGCGATTCAAATCAGCGTCTGACATGTTGGCGATGGTGATCGTGTACTGTGGTGGTGGCACGTTGAGCGCTTTCTTGCCGGGGTACATGGCACTTCCGTACGTGATGAGCTTGCGCGCGTCAAGGCTGAGGAGCACGTTGTCGATCGTCGCGTAGCTATATCCAAGTCTGTGCGCGAGGTATCCCGTCGACGCGGCGCCTTCGTTGCGTAGGATGTAGAGGATCGCGGTTCCCAGACCTTTGCGGTATTTGCGCTTCGCCGCCATCAGCGCACCTTGAACTGCGGTTCGTAGCGCGCTGGCAACCGTATACCAGACGCGACCCAGCGCCCGCGTAGGCAGCGCCCTGGCGGTTCGTCATGCCTGTGGCGCACGTAGCGCTTGAGCGCGAGATCTTCGATCTTCTTCTCGCTGAGCCCGTGGCAGCGCAGCTCGGCGATGAAGTTTTTTTGGTTGCGCTGGATCCGCGCGTCCATGACGACCAGCCTATCATGAGGACTAGCGTTTGCGCGAGCGCACGAGCGCGATCCCGCCCAGCAGCGCCCCCAACGCGCCCAGCCCCAGCGCGATATAGACGTAGGGCTTGACCGTCGTCTTGACCTGTGTCTGGATCGTTGGGATCGCTTGCTCGGCGCCGCTCTTGGCTTGTGCCTTGACGTAGTTCTCGGCGTTGATGACGAGCTGCGTGGCCTTCTGCTGACCGGCGACGAGAGCAAGAACGCCGATGATGTCCTCGCGGATGCCGAGTAGCTGTGGGCTTTGACCAAGCCCAGTACGCAGTCAAGGCGGTGGATAGATCGCCAGCATCAGCGTCTTCGCTTCCTACGCGTGGCCAACGCGACACCGCCACCGATCGCGATGACTGCAGCCACGCCACCTAGCAGCCAAGGCAGCGCGCGGCGCGTGTTGCTCTCGTCGGCTGTCTGAACCTGCGTTAGGAGACCGGGCAGTGGATCGAATTCACTCTGGCCGAGCCCGCGCGGCATCGCTACACGCCAGGCGTTTCGCTTCGCGCTCCACGCGGTGATCGCACCGGGAACGGGAATGGGAGGGCGTACGAGCGCGCCGACCTTCGGCGGTGAGCCAGAAGTAGGCGTTGTCGTAGCGAGGGGAGAGAGATCGCTGGTTTGGCGCTTTCGGATCCACCAGTTGATCGGCTTACCGACGACCCCCTTCAGGATCATTCCCAGGAGGATCAGATCGACGCCTTCGTTCTTTGGACGCGCCCATGCGTCACCGATGGCGAGAAGCTTGATGTTGGCGCGCACGGCGTCGCGTGTGGCGGTGACCTTGTACGCTTCTGGCGCTGGGCTGAGCGATCCATAGACGCCCATTTGCATGACGGCGCCCGCTTGCCCGTTTGCCGCGCGCCAGAGGATGTCTGCGCGCTCCTTCGACGTGTAGCCGGCGACGATCCAGTTATAGACAGCCGAGGCCGCCGCGCTGCACAGAGGCGCGATGGCGGCGCCACCGACCGCCGTGCAGGCTGCCGCGCCGCCGCTCGCCGCAAGGAACTGCGCGATGGCGTTCGGCCCCTTCGCGGCGAGCGCCAGCTTGCACGCATCGCGCGTGGTCGCGTTCGTGAACGCGTCGCATGGGTTGCCGGTGCGCTGCGCTTCACTTGGATCTAGCTCTACGACGACGGCGCCGAGCCCGCTGTAGCTAGCGATCAGCATCTAGCGCTTCTTGTTCTTGGGTTGGACGGCCTGCGCTGGAATGCACAGCCCGCCGTTCGTCACGGCTACGATCGGCTGGCCGGCTGGCGTGACGTGGCCGCGTTGCATGATCTTCGCCTTACCGACGACGCTTCTTGCGAAGGACGAAGTAGCCGCCGACGCCGGCCGCGACAACGCCCGCGCCGATCGGCACGAGGTAGTGCCAATCCTTGTACCAGGGGAGCTGGCCGGTCTTGCGCTCGAACTCGGTCTCGGAGACCTGCGTCGCGCCAGCGGGGGCGACCGGCGAGCTGTTCGCTTCGACGTACTCCAGCGGATAGAGCGGTCCCATACCGGCGCCGAAGCCCGAGAGCCCCCGCGGCCGCGCGATGCGCCACATGTTGCGCGAGGGGCTGAAGGCCGTGATCATCCCAATCGTCGCCTTGATCGGTGGCGTGATCGACGTCGAGATCCCGACTGCGTTGGCCGGCACCGTCGCCGTTCCCCGCGGCGCGAGCGCGCCGCATGCGGCCATCGCGGCGGCCGTCGCCGAAGCGGGAACGCCCGCGCCCTGCGCGAGCGCCGTCACGTACGGATTTGACACTACGCCGCACGTCGAGGCGACGACCTGCTGCGCGGGCGCCATCGCCGTCCTGAGCAGGCTCGTCGCCGTGTTGACCACGCTGGTCAGGCTGGGAAGTTCTGCGCCGAGCCCCTGGAACGTCTGCGTCTGCATGTCTATGACGGTAGCCCGAGCGGGGGTGGGTGTCAACGAGTGGAGATCTTGCGCCGGGCCGTGGTACCGTTGAAGCCATGTCGCGCAGGAATCAGGGGCTCGCGCAGATGAACTACCCCGACCCGGCGAAGGGGCTGAGGACGGCTGGCTGGATCGCGCTCGCCGTTGGCGGGCTCACGGCGATCGCCGGCATCGCGCTCTTGATCAAGGGTCGCAAGCGCGGATCCGGCATGACCGGCTTTGGTGATCATCTCGTCGGCGTCACGCAGAACGGTGGGCATACGAGTCGGCTCTACCGTGGCCGGTTTACGCTCCAGGAGCGCGTGAAAAAGATTCAGGGGCAGATCCACAAGTCCGTGCAGGACCCACAGATGCGCAAGCTCGCGCTCCAGATC
>ERZ1292644.1407-Hain-H14-01um-R2-1407-length-12561-cov-4_pt1 | contig 12561 bp, 18 predicted proteins | sample MGYA00564402_ERZ1292644 | MGnify/ENA primary metagenome ERZ1292644 (study PRJEB36523, sample SAMEA6512644) | groundwater metagenome | collected 2019-01-09 | study: AquaDiva: Metagenomics assemblies of 32 groundwater samples | reverse complement strand
GAGCTAGCCGAGGCGATCACGCACGTCGTCGGCCTGCGCGGCGACCAGGCGGAGGCCGTCGAGCGGTTCCGCGCGCGCCTGGCCGCGGACGGCGTGCCGGCGGCGCGCGCCGCCGCGCGCGCGGCGCGGTACGCGGAGGCGCAGCTCCGGGCGCGCGGGGAGCTGATCGCCCGTACGGAGACGGTCGGGGCGGCGAACGCCGGGCAGCAGCAGCTCTGGCAGGCCGCCCGCGCCGCCGGCGACCTCCCGCCGGAGCAGCACCAGGTCTGGATCGCCACGCACGACGATCGGCTTGACTTGGAAATCTGCGAGCCGCTCGACGGGACCGAGGCGGAGCTGGGTCGCCCGTTCTCCGCCGCCGGGCGCTCCTTCCTGGCGCCCCCGGCTCACCCGAACTGCCTACCCGGCAACGTCCTCGTGCGCGCGACGACGCAGGTGTTGGCCGCCGCAGATCGCATGTTCGATGGTGAGATCGTCGTCCTCCGCACGGCCTCTGGCAAGGAGCTGCGCGCGACGCCCAACCACCCAATACTGACCGCATCCGGATGGTGCGCGGCGGGCGACCTCCGCCAGGGAGACTACGTAATCTGCGAGGTGAGTCGCTGGGTTCCTCTTGTCCGCGCGGACGAAGATCACGCTCCAGCCACGATCGAGGAAGTAGCGCGTTCGCTTCGCCACTCGCGAGGGGTTGCGGCTACCGCCATTGCGGTATCCGCCGAGGACTTCCACGGCGACGGGGTGGGCTCCGAGGTCGCAGTTGTATGGGCCCACGGCCAACTGAGGTGTGAGGAGTTCGCTCCTGTCGAGGAGCAGGCCGGCGAGCGCGCGCTCCTGGGCGCTAGAGCCAACGCCTCGGATCTGGCGGGTCACGGCGCGGGCGAAGAGGTCTCGCTGGGACTTCTTCGCGCCGCGCGCCGCAGCGTTGGCCCTGGCGACTTGGCGGCGGCGCTCGTCGGCCGTCATCTGGCTCCACTTCAGGCGCTCGGCCTCGGATCGGCCTCGGATCGATACTCCCAGATCCGTGAGGGCCCTGGTGACGGCCTTGCGGCCGACGCCGAGGCTCTGAGACAATTTTTTTACCAACTTGCCGGACAAGTACGCGGCGAGCAAGTCGTCAGCGTTCGGCGGGTTCCATTTCGCGGTCACGTCTACAACCTCCAGACTGTCGGCGGGTGGTACTTCGCTAACGGTATCGTAACCCACAATTGCCGGTGCGCCCTGGGGCTGGTGGTGCGCGCGCCTGGGGAGATGCCGGAGGACATGCCGGCGCCCGGGACGTCGCCGCCCGCGCCATTGCTGCCGACGCCCCCGCCCGCGCTCCCCGCTGCTCCGGTCGTGCCCCCTCCGCCGCGCTGGACGCCGACGATGCCGGAGGCTGACGCTCGGCGGTACGTGGCCGGGACGACGTTCGAGAGCGAGACGTTCTACCACTGGACGACGAAAGGTGGGGCTCAGGGTATCCGAGCGATCGGGCCGAACATCAGTAGTGGCCTCTACGGCGATGGGTTCTACACGTCCGCGAGCCCCACAGAGTACGGAGACAACGCGAGGCCCGAGAGGCTACGCGTCGCGATTCGGTCGAGTAATCCTCTACGTGTCAACGGCGTCATGGATTTTGCTAAGAAGCTGGAGGAGTTCGAGATCGCGGACGACGCGAATACTGCGGCCGAGTTGCTCAAGAGGGGGTACGATAGCGTATATGCCAGTCACAAGACGAGGAAGCCGTACCTCGTGGCCCTGCGCCGCGAGGACGTCGTGGTGATCGACGAATGAGGGTACTGTGCACCTCCTGCACCCGCTTCCACGCGGGGAAAGAGGAGGCGACGTGCGACGCCTTCCCCGGTGGCATCCCCATCTCGATCCAGAGCGGGGAGGTCACGCACGTCTTCTCCTACCCAGGTGATAACGGCCTCCAATACGTGCGGGGGAAACCCGCCGAGGAGTGAGCGTGGAGACCGAGGACATCTCCCGCGCGTGGTGCCCCGGGTGCGAGCCGGCGCGCGACCCGTCGCGCGAGATCCTGCAGACGCGGTGGTGCGAGGCGCACGAGCCGAGCCGCGCGGGCCTTGACGACGCCGCTGTGCGGTCCGACGCCGACCTCTCGGGCTCGGCCGAGGCCGGCGGGGCGCAGAACCGGGCCTTCGCCGCCATGCTGCGGGAGTCACCGCGGCGCCAGCGATAACCCACTCATGAGCGATAACCCAGGGAGTCGTCGATGAGCGATACGGTAACGATGATCCTGATCCTGCTCGCAGGCATGGTGGTAACCCTCGGCATGGTGGCGACGGTACTGCGCGGCCCCGCGTACGCCCTCATCAGCATCGCGCTGGTCGTCGCCGCCGCGATCGCCGACACGAGCATGCGCACGATCAGTCGCGAGAGCGATGCGTACGTCGCCGCCGCGCGCCGGGTCGAGGCGGACCACGCGCGCCTCGCCACGCACCTGCGCTCCGCGCGCGAGGCGGTGGCGGCGAGGTGCCGGTGATAGTGCTTCTCACGGAGGTACAGTCGTGATCCTTCTCATCGGTGTGCTGTCGATAATGATCTTTCTCGTCATCGTGCTGTCGAGGCGCCGGTGATGGTCGGCGAGGCGGTCCTCTCGGTCGTCGTCTTCCTCTCCCCGCTCATGGGCGGGACGATCCGCGCGCACGACCTGACCTTCGAGACCCCCGCGCTCTGCGAGCGGTTCGTGCGGGAGCTGCGCAGCTACTCCGTCAGGCACCAGATCCTCCGCGACTGCGCGCCCGCCCCGGCGGGGACGGCGCCGCTCCCCAAGGAGCCGCTGGCTTCACCAGTCCCGCCGGACCGTGGCCCCGCGCCGTCGGCGGCGCAGCAGGAGGACTCCCCGTGACCGAGCGAGTCGTCGACGCCGCGCGGGGCGCCGTCCGCTGTGAGCACCGGAAGGTCGCGATCGTCGGGACTGGCCTCGGCCGGGCGCACGCGCCCTACGGGGACCCCGCGTGGTGCGTGTGGGCGCAGAACGAGATCCCGCAGCCGAGCTTCACGCGGCACTTCGAGCTGCACCCGATGAGCAAGCAGAGCGGGCGGGAGCTGGCGTGGCTCGCGGCGTGCCCGGCGCCGTGCTACGTGCTGGACCTCGCGGACGCCGCGCGCGCCGGGGTCCGCGGCGCCGTGCAGTACCCGCTCCGCCGCCTGCTCGACGGTGGCTTCCGCCGGTACTTCACCTGCACGTTCGCGTACCAGATCGCCCTCGCGCTCCTCGAGGGGTTCGAGGAGGTGGGGCTGTGGGGCGTCGGCCTGCACCTCGGCTCCGCGCGCGAGCGCCTGGTCGAGCGCGCGTGCGTGGAGTACTGGCTCGGGGTCGCCGCGGGCCGCGGAGCGCGCGTCTCGGCGGACAGCGGCCTCGCCTGGCAGCCGCACCTCTACGGCTACGACTACGACCTCGAGCGCGCGCACGTCGACGGGGACGTGGTGAACCTCGTACGCGTCGCGGCCGTCGAGCGCGGGTGGCTCCGTGCGTGAGTGGCTCCGGCGGCTCGCGGGGATCATGCGGCGCCGTCGCCGTCGCGGTGAAGGTCTTCCTCATCTGCGACGGTCAGCCCCCCCGCGCCGCTCCGCGCCCCCACCGCGCCGCGTCTGCTCGGTCTGCAGGTGCGACGCGCGGATGCTCTGCGAGCGGTGCCGCGCGCGTCGGTGCCCGCGCTGTGCGGCGGCGCTGTGAGAGTCTTCCTCATCTGCGAGGACGACAGGGAGGCCGTCGAGGCGCAGGCGGGACCGCGCGCCCACGGCGCGCTGCGAGCGTACGACGAGTGGCTCCGCACCGAGCTGAAGCACTCGTCTCGACCCAGCGCCGCGCGCTCGGCGCTCGCCGAGGCGCGCGATCGCCTCCTCTCCACCATCGAGGAGCACGGCATCATCCTCCACGACTAGAAGCTCCAGTAAGTACCGCTGAAGCTCTCCGCGTCAACTTTCGCCCGCGCCCCGCCCCGCGTCGTCGACTTCGGTAAGGTAGTAACTGCGATGAAGAGCACCTCGGCTTTCCAGTGTGGCGCCGCCGTGCGATGAAGACGATCGAGGTCCTGCGGTCGCTCAATCCCCCCACGTCCCTCGTCAAGGACTTCCCCGCGGAGGTCAGCGCCGTTGAGGGGGCGATCCGCACCCACCGCTTCACGATCACCACGGGGGACCCGGACCGCGAGCGCGACGTCATCTCCCCCGACGGGTGGAAGCTCGACGCCTACCTGAAGAACCCCGTGGTCCTCTGGGCGCACGACTACCGCACCCCGCCCGTCGCCGTGGCCCGCACGATGGAGCGCGTGGCCGACGGCCTGTCGAGCGTAGCGGAGTTCGTCGACCCGGCCGTCTACCCGTTCGCCGGGACCGTCGAGGCCCTGGTGCGGATGCTCGCCCTCCGCGCGGCGAGCGTCGGGTTCCGGCCCCTGGTCTGGAACTTCAACGAGGAGCGCCGCGGCGTGGACTTCGCCGAGCAGGAGCTGCTGGAGTACTCTATCGTGCCCGTGCCCGCGAACCCCCAGTGCCTCGTCGAGGCCCGCGCGGCCGGAGTCGACGTCGAGCCGCTGCGCGAGTGGGCGGCCCGGACGCTCGAGCGCCTGAGCGAGCCCGGGGACCTCGGCCTCCCGAGGTCGTACGCGGACAAGCTGGCGCGGTTCGTCGTGCGGACCGGGGACGTCGAGCGGTCGTACTTCTTCGCCCCCGTGATCGCGGTCGCGGCGGCCGGCGGGGCCAACGACGTCGCACCGGCGGTGCCGCTCGACCCGACTCGGGAGGCGGCTGCGGCCGCCCCGGCGGCGCCGGCGCCCGTCGACGCGACTCCGGGGCGGGCGGTCTCCGAGGCGTGCCCGATGGGCGAGGAGTGCCCGATGAAGGCCCCGGGCGACTCGTGCCAGAAGGACGACTGCCCGATGAAGGCCGCGGCCGGCGTCCAGAAGAGCTACGGCGGGTACGAGACGTCGGGGCACACGGACGCCGCGAAGGGGCAGACGGCTCCGGAGCACGTCCACGACTACGCGCTGTGGGTCTACGTGGACTCGCGCGGCGTGACGCACTTCGACGGCGGACGGGCGTACGACGTCGCCGACCATAGCCACCGGATCACGGAGGCGAGCCTCGTGGCCGGCTCGACCGAGGAGAGCGACGGGCACGCGCACCGGCTGATGCGCGCCGCGCCTCCGCGCGCCGCCGAGGAGTCACTCAGGCTGGGCGAGGTCGTGCTGGAGGACGAGATCATTGACCTCGACGCGGTCTTCGTCGAGGAGGACGAGCTGGCGGGGCTGACGGCGGCGGACATCGCCGCGGCGGTCCGCGAGGCGATCTCGGCCGAGGTGGATGACGCCGTCCACCACGCCGTTGGCGCCGCGCGCGGGCGCGTGGACTAAGGCGACACAAGGGGGAGACGACGGCGATGACCAAGCAGGAGCTGATCGCGATCATCAAGGAGACGAGCGGCCCGATCGTGGCCGAGGCGGTGGAGCGCGCCGTCGGCGCGCGGCTCGACCCGATCCGGACGCAGCAGGGCGAGTTCCTCCGCGCGCTGGCGGGCGCGGGGCGCCCGCCGGAGCCGGCCGCGACGCCGCTGGCGGAGAAGGGCCTGGCGTTCGCCCGGTGCGTCCGGGCGACCGCCGCCGCGAAGATGCGCGGCACCGGCGCGGACGGGGCCATCCAGATCCTCCGCGGCTGGGGCAACGAGGACCTGGCCGAGAAGTGGGGCGACGCGCGGCAGAAGGCGATGGCCGCGGGCGACGCGACGGCCGGCGGCTTCCTCGTCCCGACGCAGTTCACGCAGGAGGTCATCGAGTTCCTCCGCGCCCAGGCGATCGTGCGGCGCCTCGCCGCGCGCGTCATCTCGGTCCCGACCGGGACCCTGAAGGTCCCGAAGCTGACGGGCGGCGCCACCGCGTACTACATCGGCGAGAACACGAACGCCACCAAGAGCGAGCCCACCACGGGGCAGCTCACGCTCTCGTTCAAGAAGCTGGTCACGCTCGTCCCGATGTCGAACGACCTCCTGCGGTACAGCTCGCCCGGCGCGGACATGATCGTCCGCGACGACGTCGTGAACGCCATGCGGGTCCGCGAGGACAGCGCGTTCATCCGCGACCAGGGCACGGACAGCACGCCGAAGGGCCTGCGGTACTGGGCGCACGCCGACAACATCGTGGAGGCGAACGTCACCGTCTCGGTGCAGAACGTCTTCACCGACCTCGGCAAGCTCATCCAGAAGCTGCTCGACGCGAACATCCCGATGATCTCCCCGGCGTGGCTGGTCGCCCCGCGGATCGAGATCTTCCTCAAGACGCTGCTCATCAGCGCGACCGGGCAGCCGGTGTTCCGGGACGAGATGGCGCGCGGGACCCTGATGGGCTACCCGTACGCCAGCACCACGAACATCCCGAACAACCTCAACACGTCGGGGGCCGGGAGCAACGACGAGTCGGAGATCTACTTCGTCGACATGGCGCAGGCGGTCATCGGCGAGTCGATGAACCTCATCGTCGACGCCTCGCAGGAGGCCGCGTACCACGACGGCTCCGCGGTCGTGGCGGCGTTCTCGCAGGACCAGACGGTCGTGCGGGCCATCGCCGAGCACGACTTCGGGATGCGGCACGACAAGGCGATCGCGATCCTGACGCAGGTGGACTGGGCTCCGGGCAGCGTGTAAGAGAGCCCCGGGCTGAACTGAGAGCTGAGCTGAGATGACGCGGCGGGACGCGCCGTAGGGGGAGAGAGGGACACACATGATCACGCGAGACGTTCACCAGCTCCAGGTGGTGCCGGCCTTCGCCCACCGGGCGAAGTTCTCCGTCGACACCGTCGCCGGCTACACCTGCACCGAGGGCTCGGGCGAGACCTCGGCGATCGGCGACTCGGGCTTCATGCCGGGGTTCGTCATCGACCGGCTCGGCCTGCAGCGCACCTACCACTCCCTGCTGATCGCCCCGGTGGCGTTCGGGCACATCAAGGCGTGCTCCACGGCGAGCAAGGTCGTGACGTGGGGCGCCCTCTCCGTCGGCCTGCAGCACACCTCGGCCTCGGGCGGGACGTACGCGAACTACTCGACCGAGGACTGGATGGTGAAGGTCGGCCTCTGGCGGCAGACGACCGCCACGTCCACGGGCTCCCTATTCTACACGGCCGTGCAGCGCGACGTGGGGCTGTCGACCGACCTCGGCCTCGGCAAGGTCCTCGCCTCGGCGACCTCGACCGCGGCGGGCGAGTCGATCCAGTCCGGCACGACCAGCACGCAGTACATGTACTACGTCGGGCAGGGCGCGGCGTTCGACCTCGGAGGGGCCAAGCGGTACCTCCGCCCGCTGGTCCACCTCCACCTCTGGTCGACGGGGACCTCGACCGACTCCCTCGGCCTGACCGACGTCATCCTCTCGGCCGCGGCCATCTTCGGCGAGCCGAGCGAGGCGCGCCCGCCCGAGGGCGCGGTGAAGCGCATCCTGGTCACCTCGGGCTGCTCGACGTGAGCCGGGCCCCCGAGGCGACGGTCTCCCTGGTACTGACGGCGCCGGTCACGGCGCCGAGCGGCGGGCACTGGAACCCGGGCGAGCGCGTCGGGTTCCCGCCCGACGTCGCCGCCGACCTGGTCGCGCGCGGCGCGGCGCTGGTCGCCCCCGCGCCGCAGCCGGCCACCCAGGCGGCGGCCCCGGACGCGCCGCCGGCGCACAAGATGGTCGAGGCGCCGGCGCGGAAGAAGGAGCGGAAGTAAGGGGGTCAACAGTCCGTCCCCGCAAACCCTGACGAGGAGGAACTGCACCGATGTCGTCCAACACGCAGTACGCGAACCAGGCGCCGGGTGCCACCGGCGTCGACCCGAACCACCCCGCCGAGCTGGACTACCGCGTCGAGGTCGTCGACGCCGACGCCGGCGTCGTGAAGTGCCTGCCGGAGCCGCGCCGGAAGATCGCCGTCTGCGGGTTCGCCGCCAGCTCGCGGCCCCTCGCCCCGTTCGACGACCCGGAGTGGGAGGTCTGGGGCCTGAACCAGCTCTACCGGCACATCCCGCGCGCCACGCGGTGGTTCGACATCCACGCGAACTGGCGCGAGGACAACGTGCCGGGGACCGACCACGAGGGGTGGCTCGCCAAGTGCGGCATCCCGATCTACATGTCCGCGCGCGAGCCCTCGCTCCCGACCGCGGTCACGTACCCGATCGACGGCGTGATCCGCCGCGTGATCGGCGTGGACTACGAGACCTCCACGGTCGCCTTCATGGTGGCGCTCGCCATCGACGAGATCGACGCGCAGGTCGGGCGCGAGCTGGAGGGCGCGGCCGTCGCCGGCCTCAGCGGCATCGGGGCGGCGCACAAGCTGATCATGGACGCCTACGCGCGGCGCGAGATCGGGGTCTTCGGCATCGACCTGATCGTCGGCAAGGAGTACGACTGGCAGAAGGCGTGCGTCGAGTACCTGCTCGGCTGCGCCCACGCGCGGAACATCACCATCCGCCTCCCGAAGCAGTGCGCGCTCCTCCGCCAGCAGTGGCGGTACGGGTACGAGACGGAGCCGCAGGGCGGGCTCATCAAGCTGACCGAGCTGCAGCGGCGCGGCGAGGCGCTGGCGGCCGAGCGCGCGAACCTGATGGCGCGCCTGAACCAGATCGACGGCGCGTCGCAGGAGAACGGGTACTGGAACCAGGTCGCGGACCTGCGGAGCAAGGGCGGGACCGTGAAGCTGAACGAGGACACGTGACGGGAGAGGCGCGATGGCCCTGACGCTCGACCAGTTCTCGACGGAGATCAGCAACACGACGTCGACGGGCCTGCTGCTCGCCGGGAACCTCGCGTTCACGGCGAACCGCTGGGAGGTGGACAACGGCGGGACGGTCCCGCTCCGCCTCACGCTCACCTCGACGGCGCCGAGCACCGACGGCTACGAGGTGAAGCCAGGCGAGTCGCGGGCGTTCGTCGGGGCGACGAGCAAGTTCGCGCTCTCGACCACGTCGTCCTCGACCGAGGACCACCGGCGGGCCCGCGTCCTCGCGCTGGCCGGGTGAGGGGAGAACCGCCACCATGGCCATCTTCAGCGAGTCGCCGCAGGGCTGGTACAGCACGATGCACGCGATGACGACGTGCGGGAGCGACGCCGGGGTCACGCTCCCGGAGCGCCTCACCTTCGGCTTCCCGGCGACGGGGCTCTACGTCGTCAACTCGTGCAACGACAAGGTCTTCTTCAACCTCCAGACCTCGGCGACCACCGACGACAACTACGTGGCCGCGTGCGGGGAGCTGCTCCTCAACCCGATGCCGCCATTCAGCGGACTCGGCCTCAAGACGACGAGCACGGCGACGGGCGCCGGCCTGCCGACGGCGCGCCCGCAGGTCCGCATCATCGCCTGGGGGCCGTCGGCGTGAGCGGCGCGGCGCCGGCCCTCGGGTCTCTGTACTCGGGCGTCGGCGGCTCGGACCTCGGCTTCGAGCGCGCGGGCTTCCGCGTCGCGTGGCAGGTCGAGCGCGACGCCTGGCGCGCGCGCGTGCTCTCGCGGCACTGGCCCGCGGTCCCCCGCTACCGCGACGTCGCCCTGGTCGCGCGCGAGGCCCTCGAGCCCGTCGACGTGCTCGCGGTCACGCCCCCGGCCGCCGACCCCGACTGGCTCGGCCCCGTGTGGCCCGTCGTCGAGCGCCTCCGCCCGGCGTTCCTCGTCATCGCCTCTAGCTCCCGCTGCGTCGACGCCCTCGAGACCGGGCTCGCGCGGTGCGGGTACTCCGGCGGGGCCCTGAGCCTCTCGTGCGGGCTCCGCCGCGCGCTCGGCGGGCGCGTCAACCAGCGGCAGGCGTTCGCCGTCGGGTACCGCGACCTCTCGCCCGAGGCCGCCGACGTGATGATGGGGGTGCACGCCTTCGACGCGTGCGACGCGGAGTTCCCGACCGAGAACCCGGAGAGCGCCGTCGACGTCTTCGAGGTGCTCGCTGGGCTCCCGGCGCGCTGGTCGTGCGTCTGCGGGCGCGAGGCCGCGGCGTGCTCGGAGACGGCCGAGCGGCTGCTCGCGGCGAACGACTGCCTCTCGCCCACCCTCTGCCTCTGGCTGGGGCGGCGGTTCCGCACGCTGATGGAGACGACGCCGGCGACGGCCGGGGAGGTGGCGACATGCCGATCGTAGGGGACTGGTGGACCAAGAGCCAGCGGCCGATCCTCAAGCAGGGGCGCGGCGTCACGGCCGACGTCGAGCAGGCGGACGTCGCGTCGTGCGCGGTGGCGACCGCCGGCATCGCGTCGTGCAACGTCACGAGCGAGAAGGCGTCGGCGAGCCTCCGCCGGAACTCCGTGCTCGTCTTCCTCGAGGCGGCGACCTCGACGGAGGCGGCCGGCCAGGTGACGCCCTGCTCGACGGCGAACGCGGTCTGGCGCCCCGGGGCCAACGTCGACGTGCTCGCCGTCACGCGCTTCTCGCTCGCGCTCGAGGAGATGGCGACCTGCGACAACTTCGTCCTCTACGGCAACGCCGGCACCTGCATCGGTGGTGTCGTCCTCAGCGCGGGCACCACGAACCCCGCCGCCTACACCCGGACCTGCAGCGGCGCCCTCACGCAGACGGCGCTCGCCGCCGGGACGGACGTCCTGATCCAGCGCCTCTCCTCGACCTGCTCCAGGCAGGGTCGCTCGGCCTTCCAGATCGACTACGAGAGCACGGGGTAGGAGGAGGAAGCCGTGGCGCACTCCAAGAGCAAGAAGAAGAAGGCGACGGCGTGGGACCGACTGCTGGCGTGGGCGACGGCGACGAGCACGTGATCATCGTCGTCCTCCCAGTTCTCCCGACGCTCCAGTTCACCGTCCACGACGACGGGACGTGGGCGGTCGCCTCCCCGTGGCACCCGGTCGTCCCCTTCGCGCAGTCGTTCCTGAGCCACCCCATCGAGGAGGCGCGCGGCCGGTTCGCCGTCCGCGGCGACGAGCTGTCGATCCGGTGCACGAACGGCGGCGCCGTGTACGCGCTCGGCCCGCTCGACGGCGGCTCCCGCCGCGGCGTGCTCATGCGGGCCTGGGCGTGCTGATCGTCTGTACGTCGAGCACCGACGTGGACTACGCCACGACGGGCGACGTCCTGGGGCTGCTGTTCAACTCCACGACGACCGCCGGGCCGGGGTCGACGCAGGAGGTCGACCGGATCGGGCGGCTCGTGACCCGGGCCTCGGCCTGGGCCGACGCCCACGTCGGGCGCCCGCTCGCCCTGCAGGTCTACTCCGAGACGCTCGCGGCGTACGGCGGGCGGCAGCTCATGGTCTCGCGCCGGCCGCTCGTCAAGGTCCTGCGCCTGTTCGACTCCTCGGCGACGTGCGACGCGACCGAGTACTGCTCGACCAGCTACCGCGTCGAGGACCGGGAGGCCGGGCTGATCTCCCGCGACGGCGGGTTCGCGTGGACGCGGGTCGACGAGCTGAGCGGCGGCGACTTCAGCCTGGGCCTCGCCGCCGCGCGCCTGCCGCGCCGCGAGGCGCGCCCGTGGCTCGTCGAGTACGTCGCCGGGTACAGCGTGGTCGGCTCGACGACGACGAGCTTCGGGGTCTCGAGCGGCGCCGAGGAGTACACGACGGGCCAGACGCTCCCCCCCGACGTCACGCAGGCCGTGACGCTGCGCGCGGCCGAGATGTACAGCAACCCGCTCGGCGTCTCGCAGCGGTCGGTCGGGGACCTGAGCGTGACGTACCGGGGTCGCAACACGATGATCGGCGTCATGTCCGAGGCCGAGGTCCTCCTCGCGCCGTACCGGAGCGCCGGCTAGTGCTCCCGGAGCTGGTCTCGCTCTGCCGGCAGACCGTCACCGTGGCGCCGCGGACCGGCGTCGACGGGTACGGTGAGCCGACGTACGGCGCCGCGGTCTCCTACCGGGCGCGCGTCACCGGCAGGCGGCGGGTGGTCCGCAACGCGCGCGGCGAGGAGGTGCTCTCCTCGCACACCGTCTACTTCGCGGCGACGCCGGCGGTCGGCGCGCACGACCGCATCACGCTCTCGACCGGGGACGTCAACTCGACGGAGACCGGCGCAGTCACGCCCGAGGTCATCGCCGTCGGGAAGTTCCCCGACGACCTCGGCGGCGTGAGCCTCGTGGCGTACCTCGCGTGAAACTTACCGCGCGGCGCCCGCGCGTCGGTCCGGCTTCGCTACAATAGGGGTATGCAGAGCAAGTTCCTCGACGCCTTCGACGGGCGGCAGGTGGGGTGGGCGGACGGCCGGGCCACGTGGGCCACGCTCGCGCGCCTGCGCTACCAGAGCGCCCGCCTCCGGGCGACGGTGGAGGTCCCCGCGACGTTCGTCACCGACCTCGCGTCGGTGCCGCGCGCGCCCCTGGCGTTCTGGGTCGCCGGCGGGCGCGGCACGCGCTCGGCGGTGCTCCACGACTTCCCGTACCAGTTCGGGTACTGGCCCCTCGCCCGCGGCGGGCGGCGCGTGGTCGACAAGGCCGAGGCGGACGCCGTGCTCCTGGAGTCGCTGCTGGCCGACCCGATCAGCGGCGCGGGCCCGGTGGTCGCGCGCGTGATGTACTGGGCCGTGCGCGCCGGCGGGCGCGGGTGCTGGCGGGACCTCGGCGCGCGCGCCGCGATGCTCAACCCGGAGTGGACCGCCGAGGGGTGGCTG
>ERZ1292644.1405-Hain-H14-01um-R2-1405-length-12570-cov-7_pt1 | contig 12570 bp, 16 predicted proteins | sample MGYA00564402_ERZ1292644 | MGnify/ENA primary metagenome ERZ1292644 (study PRJEB36523, sample SAMEA6512644) | groundwater metagenome | collected 2019-01-09 | study: AquaDiva: Metagenomics assemblies of 32 groundwater samples | reverse complement strand
GTGCTAGACTTGCTAAGCGACGGACAAAAACACAAAACCAGCGAGATAAGCTCCCAAGAAACAGGCGGCACAGACGGAACACGCCGCCTAAGAGAACTAAGAGCAGAAGGACACAACATCTGCAAAGAAAAAGACGCAGAAACAGACCAATGGCTCTACTGGCTAGAAAAAATCGATAACTTTAAAAGCGAAGAAGTTTAAGAGGTTTCGAGGTTATAAGGAGGAATGAGAACAATGTTAAAATCCGAACAAATACAAGAAATCTCAGACTTATATAGAGAAGGCTATAGTCAAAAAGATATAAGCTCAAAAACAGGTATCGCGCTCAGAACAGTCGGCACTTATCTTAAAAAGCAAGGCATTATACCACGTAGAGCACAGTCTGAACAAGAACAAGAATTACTTAAGCAAATGGGCGAAGCAAATGAGAAAATGAAAGAAGCCTTAAGAATTAAAAGCTTAAAGGAGAAGCTTGACAAGAAATATAAAGAAATAGAGAAAATAAAGGGCGAGAATAATGTGATGGCAGAAAAATAACAAGCACAAAGTAAGCAACAAGCAAAAACGTTTATACGCTGAAGGAATAGGGTTAAAGCCCTCAAACCCATTGATTTGTTTCAGGCCTAAGCCTCGCAAAGAAAAAACTGCCCCTCCCCCCCTACCCCTTATTCTCGTATTGTTTTTGATAAGTCTATAGAGCTCGCGTCTGCTATTTCTTTCACATTTTCTAACGTAAACTTTTTTGAGTGTATGGCTGCCATCATGGTGTCGTGATTTATCTCTCCATCCGCAGGGTTAAGCGGGAAGTTTATTGTCTTCAAGTATTCTAAAAAGCTCAATTTCTTTTCAGGAGACTTTGATAATAACTCTTTCAGAGAAGTTATTTGAGTACAAATTGATGATGTCCGAGACCATGTTTGTGCAGAAAAATAAACGGCCAGCGTCACTATCAGTCTATTAAACTTGGCTTCTATTTCTCCCATGATTCTTGTTTCAGAAGCTTCCAGCTCTTCAGGAGTCGCGGGTTTTGAAATTTCAGCCCTTGAAATGGATGTCTGCGCTTCTGGTTGAAGGGCGGGCTTAACAACAAAATCTTCTTTGCGAACCAAGTCTAGCTGGTTTAGCACGGCGGTTATCTTGCTAAGGTCTTGCACGAATTCATACACTTCGTCTAAGTAGTCGTGATAAGCTTTCAAATCTGAAGTTACTGCTACGTATAGTGATTCCAACTTTCTGCGGTGCTCTGGCTTCAGAAAGGTCTGTAGTTTAGTTGATTCTATCGCCGCATCTCTAGCAGCCATGACGTTGACAACGTTCTTTCCTGAATCGGACAGCTTTTTTTTGACGCCTATTAGCCGTGCTTTGTAAGTCGCACTATCAATCTTTGCTTGTCTTAGTATTGGCAGGATTTCTTCTTTAGAGATTGCTCTTTGTAAGTCCAGGTCTGTGATTGATTCCATAGATTCCCATACAGCATTATCTGCTAGTTCTTTGTCCGACAATTCTTCCTCACCATCATAAGTCATACCTCATCCCACCCCTATGCCACTCTTGCTTATTTGTGAGTTCACCCGGTTACTTAGTAAACTGTTCTTTATGTGCTGTGTTAATAATTCTAATTCGAACAACACTAAGACATCTGTCACGCCAGAGTTATTAACCGCCAGAAAAGTTTTGTTTTCCTCAACAGTGATTGTGAAGGAGAAAACTTTTTTCTCATCAATAACCTTTTTCTTAGCGGTCACGTCTTGCCCTCCGAAGAGCGTCTTTGTAAGGATTGCCTGTTGATAATGCTTCCTCAACATCTTCAAGTGCCTGTGCTTCTTCTGTTGGTGGCTTGGTGATAATCCTAGCACTAACAGTTCTCGAAGATGTTGTTTGTTCTTCTGCACGTTCTCGAACTTCCTCAGCTAAGCTCTTAGTATTAGTGGCGGCTTCTTTTGCTCGTAAAAAATTCATTATTAAAGTAATGCTTGCTAAAAGCAAGATTATATTTTTAGGGTCAGCGTACTTGCTAAGGTCTTGAACTCGTGAGTATAGCAGACAAACCACAATTATTATTAATTGCGATATGTAAACCATCAGTTCAAACTTCTTACCTGTCAGCATACCCTTTCCCTCATAAAGTAGTTTATGGTTAAAAGCTCCTAATTCTTAATTAGGAGATTATGTTACTTATTGCTCCTCCTAAAAACTTTTTCATAAATTATCAAAACGGCGCTGGTAACGTTTGGAATTACTAAGCAACCGATTGTAAGCCAAGCGACCAATACGCTCGTCAAAGTCAAAACCACGTTCTCACGAAACAAAGTCATATAACAGCCAAACAAAATAACGAACGCCATCAACAAGCCGTCAACCTTACGCTTAAAACTAGAACTACCAATTCTACGCTTAACGTTCTTAAGTTGTTTAGTCACGAACTCTCCCCCTGACGCATAATTATTTTAAGTTTTTGTTTAGCTTCTCTTCTGAGCTTAGCCTCTTTCTTGCGATAACAAGCCTTATGATATTTTGCATGACACAAACGATTATTAATAGGAAAACCACACTCAACACACCGCTTAAGAGGACGAACTCTCACGATCTTCCCCTCGGTGCGTTAAATCTTAATATTTTTTTTGACACCTTTTCCGAAAAGTAAGTTTGTATTATACTAGGGGCAGTATATGTGTAATATCCGCATTTGCAGTCAAATTGTAAAGTTATTGCTTTAGGCGAGGTCGTGCATAAAATAGGCGCTACTACTTCTCTGCACTTGTAACATTCAAACACCAAATTACAGTAGTGTTTTTTTATTCTGGGCGGTTTGGGTTCCTTCATCGCATTTCACCTTATATTAATTTATCCTCCTAGCAAATCGTATCTTCCTGGTCTTGGGCTGTAAGTTACTCCTTCTTGGTTCATCTTTCCTAAATATTCTTCTAGTTGGTCTTTGCTGTGCCCTTTTTCAGTCCATAAGGATTCTATGTTTTCGTATAGTGCTATTCCTTCTTTTGCTTTTAATTCTCTTATCAGTGTTTTTATAAGGCTTATCTTGTCTCTTTGATTGGCAGAGACTCCTGTTGTTATTCTGTCAATATCTATTTTTCCAGTTTCGGGGTCTATGCCTATTTGTGCCAGACAGTGACAGACTAAGCTTATTGCGCGTCTAGCATCTTCCTTGCTAACTTTTATGCTTAGGCGCATTCTTGCACTGGCCTCGCTTAATCTTACCAGTGCTTCTAATTGGCGGGTTGTTATGGGGATGGTTGGTATTCCTCCTTCATTGCCTTTCTTGCGCATCTTGACGTAAAACGATTTTATTTCTTGTAATGCTTCTTCGTCAATGTGCGGGGTTACTTTCTGTTTGGCGTATGCCACGTACTTTTTTATCAGACCTGATCTTATTTCTCCTTCAAACTTTTTATCTCCTTGGTGCAGTCTGAGCACAAATTCTGCCATTAGTTCGTCTTTTGTTTCATCAACACAATCCTTGATGGGAAATATCAGGTCGAAGCGGTTGAGGAGTGTGCTTGGAAGATTAATTTGTTTTGCTACTTCTTCATAAGGATCAAATCTGCCAAATTGGGGGTTGGCTGCTGCCAGCAAAGTGGTTTCTGCGCGTAGTGTTGCCTGAATATTAGCTTTTGTTATGGTTACAGTCTGTTGTTCTAAACATTCGTGCATTGCACTCTGATCTTCCACAGACATCTTGTCTAGCTCGTCAATAGCACACAATCCTTTATTTGCCAGCACCATTGCTCCTGCTTCTAAAGCCCACCCTTTTATGAAATCATCTTTAACCACTGCCGCAGTGAGTCCAGTACCACTAGCGCCTTTGCCACTCACATATCTTGATTTGGGAGCGATGCTGCAAATCTTTCTCAAGAGGATACTTTTACCTGCCCCAGGGTCGCCGATTAAAAGTATGTGCAAGTCTCCTCTAGTGACGTCTCCCTTGTCACGCACTTTTTTTACGCCCCCAAATAATTGAAGGATCAGTGCCTCTTTTATTTTTTCGTGTCCGTAGACGCTTGGGGCAATACTGCTGACCAGTTTTTCGCATAGCTTGTTGTCTGTGCTTAGTTTCAAGATTTCTTGTTCTTCTTCAGGGCTGATTTGTAATTCAATAAAATCTTCTTGCTCGGGTAGGATGTGATTTGTCTCCACACAAATATCGTATTTGGTAGACTTCATGCCGTGAGGCAGTAGCATGGGAACTTCTTTTATTATGCCTGTGATTACAATTTTTGTTCCAGGATTGGTTCTTTTATCATTAAACGAACTTACAAGGTCGTTTTTTAAAAACAAGTTTAGTCGTCTGGGCTGCTCGTTGCCGTCTAAGTCTTCAGGAATCTCTTCGAGCACAATTTTCTGTGCGTCAACCAATTCCTTATTCACCAGCCTGAATTTGCCTTTTCTTCCACAGGAACATTGTGACGGCTCTTTGAACTGTGCTTCCAGTTGCAAAACATTGATGAGGCCGCCGCAGCTTGGGCACTCAAATTTCGCGTTTGTAACTTGAGGTCTTACGTCGCTCTTTTGTCGTATTAGTCCTCTAGTCTGGATTATTTTATTTATGTGTGTGCTTCTTATGTCTTTAATGAATATTTGTTGGCTTGGCGGGAGATTAAAAAATCTTGCTCTGAAATAAGGGTTATGATATTCTATGTTGAAGTGTTCGGTAGCTATTTCTGCGGCTTTAAGAGTATCTTCAGGCCCTTCTAATAACTGCTCTGCCAGTTCAAGGTTGAATTTGCTGAGTTCTAAAAAGTCAATGTTTAGATAGTTTTCTCCTTTTCGCAGTTGCTCTTGCAATTCTTGAAGGTAAACCTGCTCGAAAAATTCTTTAAACAACTCTATTTGCTCTGAAGCTTCCATCATAGTTTCAATAATTCAGGATTCAATCTTATTTTTGCTGAATTCCTCCTGATCAGTCCTAACGTGGCGAGATCGATTTTTTCTTTTTCTTCAAATATTTTTATGTGCTCCATGTTTGTTTTATCCTCTGTTTTCCACGTATCTTATTCCATTTTTGAATATTTTTTTTAAATCTGAATGGAATTCTTCTCCTTCAGTTGTTACGAAGTAGTAATATAGTTTGTCGTGTGTGCTTGAGCCGTCCTTGCGTTGTCCGGGGTGATCTTTGACATAATTTTTGTGTATTTGTTGTGCCCACAAGTAGGGTTCTTCTTTGTGTTGAAATATTTCTGATGATGAATTTCTTCGTGTTAGGTTGAGACTTTCTAGTTCGTCATATATTGTTTTAAGGCGGTAGGGGCTGCATCTGACGTTTGTTAATTGGATGATTCTCTTTCTCAAATTTGTTAAGATGTTGACTCTTTGTTCTGCAAGCGCAAACAATGCTCCTCTGCACAGCACTATCTCTAAATATTTCATTTCAGGATTTTTTAAGTGTATTGTTAGAGCTGTCAGTGTTGGTGGTAGTTTATCTGCTGACATCTTCTTCCTCCTTCCCTGATAAGTTTAATTCTGGAAATTTTTCTAATAGATGTTCTAATAGTAAGTCTCTGACGTATGCTGATTGGTTTCGTGGTATGGTAGGGTATTTGGTGTTTGCCAGTTCTTGAAGTTTTTCTTGGTGAACTTTTTTCAGTGATGTGCTGACGATGATGGTTTCCTTTTCTTCTTTTTGAATTGTCATTTATTCAGGTTTTGGAAACACTAGTATATAAATCTTTCTAAAACTTATATCTGTTAGAGGTTCTCTAGGAGTAGTGACACTTATTTTTTCATGTTACTTGAAAAAAACCACAAATAACTCATAAGTAACAACAGAGTTTTTTGTTACTAAGACTAATACGGATACGGATACGAATGAAAAGGAAAAACAGCACCCCCATCTAAATTACGTTTTTTTTCTTACTACGACTAATACTGGGTTTAAGCTTAAATTTATAAAAAAATATCAGACCACTAACAAGTAACGACAAAGTTTTTTTTCTTACTAGTACGATTAATACGATTACGAGTAATACGGGTACGATTAATACGAATACTAATATTATTATATTATTTATGTATATTTTAAAACCTCTATATTGACGTATGTTTTCTATATAGATATTATATATTTTTACCTATACTATATGCAAGCAATTCTGTCGACGATAGGTCTTGATTTTTTGATGATGAAATCTAGTCAGAAAAAAAAAACGCAATTTTGAAAGGGGTCCAATTTCTCTTTCCCATTCGTATCCGTATCCGTATTAGTATAAAAAATGTTTGTTACTTCTATTAAGTGATAATGTTTCAACATACTTTACCCTTATTATCTATATAGAAAATTATTAACGTTTATGATACTGATGGTTTTGGTTGCTTTCTCAAATTGTAGCCTTAGAATCGGTTCTATTGAGTTTGTAGGAGTTTTTAGGTATTATCTATTTCTTCCTCTTCTTCAAGTTTTTTGTTTACGATTGCTTCTATTTCTTCTACATCTTTTGCTTTGCTTAGTTTTTCGTAGTCTTCCATAGTTAATTCGTTCATTTGTTGTTCGTGGTGTTTGTGGTTTTTATATTTTTCGTTTGTTAGCATCTTTGTTATTGTGTTGACGATTTTCAGGTTTGTGTGTCGTGTTCTTGAGAGTTTTGTTCTCCATTGTTTGCGGTTTTGGTGGCAGTTTTTGCAGTATGAGCTGTTTGGGTTGCGGTTTTTTTCTGGGTGTTTGCAGCAGTCGCAAATGATTATTGACATCAGGATTTACGCCTCGCTAGTTCAGATTTATCCTCGTGGCGAGAAGACTCCTTCCTTGCCTGTAGGCAGGTGGGAGATGAATCGCCAGTCGTTGTTAGTATCAATAAGTATATAAATTCAATCATATCCTACACCTCTATGAGCTTGTTCATCATTTTTTTTCTCTCTTTAGTGGGGTGTAGTATATGTGGAATTTTTTGTCTTTTGATATTCCTGTTATCTTAGAGAATGCTTTTTTCCTCTTTTGTGTTGTTTTGTTACTCAGATACCAGTGTTCAGTTTCCCAATCTATAAGGATTGGGTGGTTTTTGAAAAATGGCCCGGTTATAGTATCACTGGCTTTGCCCCATAAGTAACCCATAAGTGGGGTTTGCCTCAAAAGTCTTTATAGACTTCTAAGGGTAAGGGTTTTGTGTGTTGTGGCGAAGAGTCGAATCGTATTGTTTTATAAAGGTTGTTTCTTCTGAATTTAGGCCGTATATAGTGCTGAGGAAATCGTCTATGTTATCTATAGTTTGCTTGCAGTTTGAGGTTTTAAATTCTCCTTGACTTCCTTTCTTAGTGAAAGAATTGGTTAAGCACATTGTAAGACTATTTTTTAATGAGGATATTTTTCTTGATTCTTTGCTTAAGATTTCTTTTGGTGGGAAAGGGAATTTCCTCAATAAGCCAAGTGTGAAGTCTCTTGAATTGCCGTATGTTGCCCAATATAGGTAGAATAATGACGAATTTATGAGTATTATAGAGAAGTCTCGTTCCGACTCTGTTTCTAATTTTATTGTTTCTATTTTAGTTGAAATATATGGCATTTTTTCTAAAGCGTTTAACCAGTATCTTCCTGTTTTTCTGAATTGAAGTGGTTTTCCGTAGCTTTCATTTATCTTTTCTTTGAACGTCGCTTTTGATTGCTCTTTTAATTTTAGCATGATGCTTCTGGTTAGTGAATATCCAAGTTTTGGTAATGCCATATCCTCTAAGTTGTCTCCTATTTTTTCTTTTCCTAAGATCAAGCCGTTTGTACTTTCAAATCTTAGATTGTCGAGGATGGTTTCTTTTTGCTCACTTGTGAATTTTATCTCTTGGGTGGTATGGATTATTCCTTCGGTTAGTGGGGTGTCTTTTTTCCCTATTAAAATCAACACTCTTATGTCTGCGTCTGCGAAGAGTTTAGCTGGGCGTGTTCCGAATAATGCTATGTTGCATTTTGATATATTTTTTCGTATTAGTTTTCTCGCTTCGGCTGTTGAGCTATTTATCGCTATTCCATTTGTTAGTAAAAGTCCCATATATCCTTCTTTTTTAGTCAACTCGAGGGCTTTCTCGACGAAGTTGGCGGCTATTTCACTTGCGTTTATGGTTTTATAGTTGAACATTGCCTTTTTTTCTAGGGTTGTTAGTAGGTTTCCATAGGGGGGGTTTCCAATTACTATGTTGAATCCTCCGGTATTTATGGCTTCGTGGAATTCAAAGTTCCAATGGAATGGGGTAGTTTCTTTCAAGAATGTGCTTTTCTCTGTTGGTGTCATTCCCTTATTTATTTGTATAGCGTTTTTTCTTTTTCCGTTATTTGTTTGGGTGAATTTTGAGTTTATTTCTCCAAGGTATAAATTGTCTAGTGTCTCTCGGAGTTTGGTGCTTATTTGTTCTATAAGGCGTTTTAGTATGGTTCTTACGCCGATAGTTTCTTCTTTTCGGTATAGGTGTACGAGTATTTCTTTAATTGATATGATGTTGGGTATGGTTGGTTTTTCGCTGAGTTTCAGGATTTCTTCGACGGCGTTAGGATAATTATCTTCTATTAGTTTAATTTGCTCTTTTATGTCAAGAGCAATAAATTCGGTTAGTGCTCCATTTGTGTTTGCAGTGGTTTTACCTATAAGGCTGTTGCCTGCTCGGATGTTATATTCTATGTTTGGTAAGGCTTTTATTCTGCTTCTGTCGCTGGAGTCGATGTCTTCTATTAGGCTGAGCCATATTCTGAGTTTGGCTATTTCTACGGCGTTAGGGTCTTTATCTACTCCGTATATGTTTGTGATGACGACATGTTTTTTTAGTTCATAATTGTCGATGGGTTGCCCCATTGCTTGATAGAATATTAAATTTATTTTTACAAGCCTGTCTAGTGCGTCTTTTAGGAAGTGTCCACTTCCACAGGCTGGGTCTAAAATCTTTATTTCTTTTATGACGTTGTCGTACAATTTTTTTACAGTTATAGGATTTGGGGGGAGGTTAGAGAGGAATAGGTCTAGATTTTCGTAGTCTTTGAGTTCTGATTTTTTCCATCCTTCTTTTTCTAGGAAGTTCATGCTTTGCTCGAAGATGTAGCGAGTTATGGTTTCTTTGCAGATATAGCTTGTTATGGTTGTTGGTGTGTAGTATGCTCCTTCTTCTTTTCTTTTGTCACTGTTTGGGTCTTGAGTAATATAATTTATGGTTTTTTCAAAGACGTTGCCAAGTATATCTGGGTCTAGGTCTGTTTCTTGTTCTTTTTTGTTTAGTGTGAAATTGTATTTTCCTAGAAATTTTGTTCCTAATATAGTGTATAATATGTCGTTGTTGATGTCAAAATCTTCTTCGTTGGGTATTTCTGTTTTGGAGAATAGACCTCCATTTAAGTATGGGATGTCTTTGAAAAGGTGGTGGTTTTTTATGAATGGTTGTCTTTGATCTTGGTTTTTGTTGAATACCTCATAAAAGAGAGGTTTTAGGTAGTGAACGTAAAAGGTTTGTAGAGGGGATGATTGTGTTTTGTACTCGTCGATGAGATGTTGAAGGAAATTCTTTTCTACTATGTCTTTGTCTTGTAGGAATTTTATGAATATTATCCTGTTCATTGTTATCAGGCTGAATAGGCTTTTTTCAAATTCTGTTGCGTTTTGTGCTTTTATTTCTGATACTAAAGAAGTGGTTAATTTCTGATCGTTTTCGATGCCGAATACGTATCGCATGTATTCTTTATAGAATTTTTTTGTTATAATTTCTTCTTTTGTTTTTAGGACGTAATTGGTTTCTTCTAGTTTGTCTAGTATATGTTTTTTTGCGAAGGATATGTAGAATTTGTTAAAAATTTTATGCAGATCGTCTGTGTCTTTTTTTTCATTTTTCAGAGCATAAGTGTAAAGTGAGGTTAAATCGGTTTCTTCTAGTGTGGAAAATCCTTTTGTGTTTTTGTTGAATTTTATTAATATCCATTTTATTCCATTTGTTGCGAACCCATAATCCCCTGATCTTTTATTTTCTAACCATTCTTTCACTTGATTAATTCCTGTATTATGGTCTGTTAGATTTTTATTTAGAGGTTCTGCTTCTACTAAAATAGGTATTGCATCTATGATTATTTTATAATCTGCTTCTCGTCTTGTTTGTCCTGTAGGGATATTAGTTGCTCGATGTATTTCTTTTTCAGAATACCCCAAGAATCTTAGAATTTTATCAATTATTTTTGTTCGAGTATAATTTTCAGGGGATTCTTTGTTTTTTAAGTGATCTGATTTGAGCGTGACTTCGTTTAGTAAAAGATTGTCTATTAAAGTTTTGTTTTCCAAGTCTTCTTCTAAAGTTTTGATGATTTCTTTTAATAGGCTCTGGAAGTTACTAAGTAATTCTTTAGGTATTGACTTTTCTTTAAGTTCGAAGTAGGTTTGCATTTGGATTCAGCGTTTGATTTTATATAATTAGTTTGTGGTGGTTTGTCTAGTGTCCTGTGGTTTCTTCCGTTTTTGTCGGAAGGTTTACGGTTTTTGTCCTATTTCTTCTATGGTTTCTTGGGGGTTTTTGAGGATGTATATGCTCTTCCTTGAGTCTTTTGGGTCTCGTTGAATGGTGAGCCATCCACAGTTTTTTAGGTTGGAGTAGAGGTTGCTCGGGTTCTGAACGCTGTTAATGACTTTCTTGGCTTCGCTGGATTTGAAGGGCTTATCCTTGAATTTAGCCCATAGTTGGGTGTAGCCTTCTAAGACCCACTTGGCGGGGATTTCGACCATAGAGCATATATGAATAAGGTATTATATAAAGTAATCGGATATTCAATATATAGCTTACAGAACAACAATATTTATATATTACATACACTTATCTTGTATTAGATATATAACAAGGTGAACGAAAATGGAAGAACTAACCGAGCAAAACTTTAGGAACCTGACACGAGAACAACGAGGAGTCTTAATAGCCCAGAAATACAGGATAACACGCACGGATAAAGGCTATGAAGTCCCCTCCCAGTTTAACAAGGGCAAATACCTAGTACAAGTCAAGTATGACAGTAAAGAGTGCAACTGCCCCGACTACGAAGTCCGCAGACAAAAATGCAAACACATCTACGCCGTCGAATACACCCTCAAAACTGAAACAGACCAAGAAGGCAACACCATAATCACCCAAACCGTCAAGAAGACCTACCCACAAAACTGGAAGAGTTACAACCTCAGCCAACAGGCTGAGAAAGAAAAACTCATGCAACTACTCGCCGACATAACCAGCAGGATACGCCAACCTGCCTACACTTACGGAAGACCAAAAGGAAACCTCAGCGATAACATCTTCGCCATGATCTTCAAAACCTACAGCACCTTCTCAGGACGAAGATTCGCCACGGACATGAAATGGGCATTAAGCAAAGGCTTTATCGAGAACAAAGTGCCATACAATACGATGTTCCGCTACTTCAAGAAGCCGGAACTAACGCCCATCCTCGCCCAGATAGTAACCTTAACCTCATTACCCCTAAAGACTGTCGAGACAAAGTTTAACACGGACAGCACCGGATTCGGAACCAGCAACTTCCAAAGATGGTACTCATTCAAGCACGGCAAAGAAATATGCAGCCGAAGATGGGTAAAATGCCACTTCGTAAACGGCGCAAAAACCAACATCATAACCTCAGTCAGAATAACGACTGAAAACGACGCAGACTGCCCCCAGTTGCCTGAGATGGCTAAAGAAACAGCACGAAACTTTGATATGCAAGAGTTAAGTGGCGACAAGGCATACCTCAGCAAAGAGAACTTTGAACTCGTAAACAGCCTCGGAGGCACGTTCTACGTCCCATTCAAAACCAATAGCCAACCAAGCGGTAACGGCATGATCTGGAAAAAAATGTACCACTACTTCATGCTACGAAACGAAGAATACTTACAACACTACCACAACAGAAGCAACGCAGAAACCACCGTACACATGATAAAAAGCAAATTCGGCGACAGCGTCCGCAGTAAACTATGGACGGCACAAGTCAATGAGGCCTTATGTAAAGTGATCTGCCACAATATTGTATGCGTAATCATGGAAACACAGAACTTAGGAATAAATCCCGACTTCCAGTTACAACACTAACCAAAGATTCCTGCTTTATACAGCATATATAAAATTATTAGAGCAACAGGAATCCATAAAAGTCTGGAATCAACCGATCCCTTCTTTTTCCCGAGAACTTTTTTCATCATTTCTACCAAACCCTCCTCATTCTTAAATCCTTTCTTCTTTAAAAATTCTTTTATTTTTTCAAGCTCCTTTTGAACCTGATTCAAGATGAATATCAAAATCAACAACAAAGCGAAAATTGAAGAAAGAAAAAACTTTAACAAACCACCTAAAGAATCAGCCACGACGAGATCAAGAACCCATATAAATAATTTGATAAGAAACCCAACAGAAAGAACAACTCCAACACCCTCCCACCATTTCACAACCCAATCCTCGAATAAGCCATATTTAAACATGACTAACCACCACCCAAGCGTAACATCCATTCTGCCTCAAAAGTCACCCCACCTGCCCCAAAACTCGGACTTATGAAAGAGTTATGAGGCAAAGCCAGTATCACTATATGACCGTTCAAAGTAACTAATTAGTTTTTGTGCTGCATAGATT
>ERZ1292644.1404-Hain-H14-01um-R2-1404-length-12571-cov-5_pt1 | contig 12571 bp, 7 predicted proteins | sample MGYA00564402_ERZ1292644 | MGnify/ENA primary metagenome ERZ1292644 (study PRJEB36523, sample SAMEA6512644) | groundwater metagenome | collected 2019-01-09 | study: AquaDiva: Metagenomics assemblies of 32 groundwater samples | reverse complement strand
GGTTTAAATAACTTTGCATCTTTGCTTAGAGTGCCAGAGTTACAAGTATTTGATACAGAATACGATCGTGAAAGTTTTAGAGATGCCGTTATGGGAGGTCTCTCTAGCTTCTTACTTGGTAGTACAGCTCAGGCTATCAACAATCTTGTTAATGCAATCACTCATACTTTACCAGAAATCAAAGAAACATTGTTTGAACAATGGATTCTAGGTGATTCATTTTTGCACAATAGTAAATTAGATTTATCTTACTCTTCACTTGAAAAAGGTAAATTTTATTTAGCACCGAAGTTTGAAAATTCAGATGCTCTTAATTTGCCATTTAGTTCAAACTTCAATCTAGAAGAAGGAACTTTTTCTACTTGGCTCAAAAACGGCGCTGATGTTGTTGATAATAGCGCAACACTAACAGTATCAATTAAGAGTGATGGAGATTTCGCATCAAGTACTTATATTCATCTCGGCGCTCAAGAGTACCATCCAGAAGAAGACGGAATATTTACTATTAGTAAGAATAGTATTGTTCCCGGAGCCCCGCAGCTTACTAAGCAAGGAGTTTTTCTTTACCTTGAAGAAGAAGATGGCTTTGAACGCTGGGCGATGCTAATTACAGCTGGAAGTATTTCTTCGGAACAAATTGAAATAAAAATAGATAGTAACTACAAAGTTTACTCTGTTAAAAAAGATAATACAATGGATGGTTATTTGACCACCCGACAAAATGGTTTTACGTATAAAATTACATCAGCACCCAGTGGAGATTGTAAAATATCTTTTCTTGCTCGCGAAGAAAAGTATATATTTGATACTAACAATGAAAACAAAAATCGAATGTCTTTGTTTTTCGATGCTTTTGGATTTCTTACATTCAGAGTATATGATAAAAAAGGCAAGTTAGCTAGTTTGTCAACAGATTGTAAAAATTGGAAATCAGAAGATCTACATCATATTGCTGCGGGTTGGAAGCTTAACAGTGTTAACAATCAAGATGAGATGCATTTATTTGTTGACGGTCAAGAAGTATCAAATCTAAATTATTGGGGAGAAAATTATGATTCTATTCTCGAAAATAGATTTAGATCAAAACATTTAGACCGTTATGTTGGAGATTTTGATGCTGACATTGTTGGTGGAGATGATCTTGTTACCACGAATGGAAGTAATACTGTAACGTCATCTGTTAATTTTGCCATTTACAATATTCAAGTAGGTGATATCATTTATATTAATGAAATCGGATTTAATCCTTCTGGATATTCAATTAGTAATATCAATGGGCAAGAGTTGACTTTAACTCTTCCTATGCCAACAACTTTTTCAGATGCCAAGTATTCTGTCAATAGAGCCAGTCTTGCTTTAAAAACCAAAGATTGGTTGTATCCAAATATTTGCGTACTTAAAGCAGAACAAAAGTTTGTTGATTTTGGAACAGTAAATGATAATTTTTTGATTATTCCTTCTGATTCATACAAAAATATAGAAATTGAAGATTTTATCAAAATAGATGGATATGTAACACAAGTCAGATTAGTAGGAGAGAATGCTGTTCTTCTAGGATCAAATCTTCCAGCGATGAGTAATATTCCTTTTTATGTCTATTCAAAAGATTTAGTAGAACTAAAAAGTCCTGAAAGTATCAATCCAGAATACTACATTGAAGATGATAAAATTTTTGTTACAAACAATGTTTTGGCTGGAGAGCTAGTATTTGCTAGCACACTAGGTATTAACAGTGAGAGAAATATCGTTAAATATTACAATTGGACTAATGACGGCGAAAACATTATTAAAACACGTCTTCCAACTCCAATTGATTTAGATGCAGTTAAAATCAAAAAAATTCTTAAAACACATGCTATTACCAAAGACACAGTAACTGGTTACAATAGTGGCGATCATAGTTTTGAATTTACCGATAACAGTTTTAATGGATTTACATCTGTTTCTGATACAGGAAGAACTGTTGATTTTACCATGGCTGGTAACAATATTGATTTTAGTCAGCCATTAACCATAGATATCAATGGAACAGACGGCTATGATAATTATGTATCTGAAACATTAAATTTTTCAGAAGTAGGTTCACAAAGTACAGTCAACAAATACAGAGTTATTAACGAAATGCTTATCCAGGGGTATTATTTGGATAATGGCAAGAATTATTTTGGACTAGTTGAGGCTTTTGAACATAACGACTTATTTGTTCCAGAAGATAGCGTCGTATATCCAACATTGAAATATAGCTATGTTATCAAGGATGGTTTTGATCTTGAAAGTGACGGCTATACTTTTACTGATGGATACATGTTTTTCTCATATGGTGACAAAGGCAATCATCTATATATAAATTCACCTTTGGCTGCTGCCGGCATTTATGAAATTTTGGAAGTAGTTGATAATCATACAGTTGTTCTCGATAGTAATCTTAATGAGGTTTTCACTGGTGGAAGATATCAAATTGTTAGAACCACTGGAGATAAGACCGGTTTTCAAAATGGATATTTCACATTTGAGCAAGCAGAGCAAATTGGTCAAAAATACTTTTTAAATAAAGGTGACTATCAATTTGACTATTATTCAAAACTAAATATCGATTACGAAACAAATGATTTAATTGTTATTGGTAACAATTTTGATAAAACAAAACCACTCCAGGGCACCCTTGATCAAATCAAAATTGACAATGTCTTGTTTACAGATGTTCGAATTGGCGAAATTAAAACAATAAAAACAGTAACATCTGAATTCAATAGTTTGAAACCACTGAAGCCATCAGAGTCGACTCTATTTTTGTTGCAAGATCTAGTAAACACTGCCAAGTTCTATGATCGTAACAAAAATAAAAACTTATTTTATACCAATTATCGCATCAATGAAAATTTTGGTGATAGTATTCATGTTTTACAACCATTGACTATTGAAAATAATGGTATTTTTAACTCTCGAGAAGGAACAATTAGTTTTTGGGTATCTCCTGTCAATGATAGTTTTCATGAGAATAGAATGACAACATTTTTTGACTTCTACGGAGCCATAACAGAAGAAGTAGAAACAACCAATAAGAATACTTTGTTTCTAAAAAACAAAGTCTCAAAAATTCTAAAAGTTGAAACATTTGGATCTGATAAAGATTATTTTACAAATGGAAATGTTTCATATTCTTTGGATGATACTATTATTGAAGAGGTTAATCTATCACCAGCCGTTCAATTTGTTGAAGTAAATCAGCCTGTTCAACAAGTAATTAGTGTTAAACAAAAAGATTTATTTGGTGCTCCAGATTTATATGGCACTCTTGGATATGTAGCTGATGATCGTCAGACCATTTTCCTTGAGAGATTTGTTAATGGAAATTATCCTGGTGAAGTTATTTATAAACCATTGGGAATTGATAATAAATTAAATAAGCAAATTGTTAACCTCGGAACACCGCTACCAAGTGATATAATGAAGGTACGTGTAACTTATCTTCCCGAAGGAATAAAGGGAGATCGTATGGCTCTGTATAAGAACAAGGCTGGAAGCTTAGTTTTTAGAATTGAAGCCAGCAATGTTGTAAATGAAATAACTACTCCAATTAATTGGACTGCTGGTTCATGGCACAAAGTTAAATTATCTTTTAGTATGAAGAATACTAACACTGATACTATGACAATGTGGATAGATGGATACCAACAGCACAACACTTTTGATTACGATACAACGTATATCAATTCACCATATGATGGATATGTTGCTGCAGATTTTGGAAATGTCGTGAATTACAATAATATTTCTAAGAATATAAATTTTACTGATCAAATTCAAACTTTGACTTTTGGATCACTATTTGATGGTACTCTTAAAAAAGAATTTGTTATAGATGATTTGAAGTTTACTAATAAGTACTCTGAAGGATATTATTTTGCTGGTGAAAGATTTGATCTGTCTTACTCTAAAAATCTTAACTCCGTTATTCCTTCAGTAAACGATTTGTATACAACATACTTATTATCAGGCAATACAAAAAGAACCCTTACAGAAAACTTTTCATATCTTAGAGGCAAGAACAGCGTCAATAATGATTTTTATCTTAACATCTTTGATTCTTTTGACATAGTTAAGAGTAATGATAGAGTGAAATTGATCCTTGAAAAGCTGATAAAACTCATAAAACCAGCTTCTTCTAGAGTGTACATTAAATACATAGGTTAAACATGAAAAAAGCCATTGTTTCCACATCCCAGAACATTTTTTATGATGGAAAACAAGTAGATCACAATGATCTTACTTTGGAACAGCAGTATAATGATGTAAGAATTGGTTCCACAATTCAAAATGTTATAGGAAATGGCATCATTCAAGACGCGCTAGAAGATAATGTTCTTTATCTTGGTAGTGGGGATGATATTGTTGATCTAATTAGTAATGTTAGAGATACATTAGAAGGTAATCAAATACTTCTGAGTCTCACTGGTAGCGAAGCTTGTGGACAACGTCGAGTAAAGGTATTACTTATTGGATTAAATCAAAAATTAGAATTGATATATGATCCTATATATTTGACGAATAATGAAACAATAGTAACTAAAAGTCACTATGTAAAAGTTTTAATTTGTCATATCAATGATATTAGCGGTGATCCAAATGTGTCCATGAGGCTTGGTGGTACACTGGTTGTTAAAGAAGCTCCAAGTTGTTTTCTTAGCAAACAGCTTATCACGGATGAGACTATAAATCCTACTATTTTTATTAGAGATTTATATACAGCCGGCGGTGACCCATATAACTATTTTAGTTCATATCTCACAGATTATAATATGTCACAATTAAATTGGAAATATAGTCAATCTGATTTTGATCGTGTACAGAAACTTCAACGCGCTGATTCATTAACCCAAATCGGTCAGAAATTCATTGCAAAAAGTAACAATATTCAAAAAGTTACTCTTTTGCTCAGTGTAGAAAATGTTGATGATCCAGGTGATTTAGAATGGAATGGTAGCATTACTGTTTCAATTTATCCACTTCAAAGTACTGTAAGTTGTATCACTGATATTATTCCACAAAATAAATTAGATTATCCTCCTACAGCTATTCCTTTAGCTCAAGTAACTCTTAATTATTTCAATTTATATGACAAAGGCTATGAGCTGGATGGCGATGCTCAGCCGGTTGATTTTATATTTTCTAATAGTAGTGTTGCTAACGGTAGAACAATAAAAGTTGGGGAAGCATACGCTATTGTTCTTAATCGTAGCAGTAGTAGCGTAGTAGATATCAAAATGGTTAGCGCACAAAATAGTGACGAAAATCGCCAGCTAACAATTTTTACTGGTAATGGCTGGGTGAATGTTAGCACAGAATCTTTGTGGTATCAAATTCATAGTGATAGCTCTAAAATTTCTAGTGGTCAATATTACAATTATGGACAAGGCTTAGTTGTTGAAAAAATCAAATATGATACTTCATTAGGAATGAATGTTGATTATTCATTAGATGGATTAGATTTTGCAAACAATCAAATTTATCGCGCCCTATGTGAGAGCAAGTTACTCAAGCACAAACTTGAAGAAAATCCGCGTACTGGTGACAATGTCAATAGTCAAAAGAAATCTATTCCAAGTATCAGATTACTTTCTCCATCTGAATTTAGCGCCATTAACAGCGGAAATGCACAAACTCAAAACCTATTATTAGGAGCTATCAAAGATACTAATAAAAAGTATGAGAATAACGACACTTTCAATTTTAATGTCTATGCTTGGGGAGCTATCGAAAACAAATTGTTTATTAGAGTAGCCCCATCAAATGCTGCCGACGACTATGATCAGTCGATCATAGATCTTAAGTCCATGATTGTTACTAATGAAATTAAATCAGCAAAAATTGTCTCAGTTAATGATTTTCATTTCAGAGTAGCAGATGCTAAAATTCATACCATTCAAATTGGTAATTATAAAAATACAACTATTGACTATGAAGATCTAGCAGAATTTAGAATTTATAAAGATCTAGACTTTACAGTTACTCCGGCTAATGGACCAAGCTCTATTACATATGATCCAAATCCACCGTATCCAGTTATTTATAATCCTGGTTATGACTTTTTGACTAAGACTAGCTCAGCTACGTATACTGGTATTAATATTTTAATGACAGATGATGAACATGTAGAACTTGATACTTCTACTGTGGATTTCGGTCCTTTGGACCCACTGAATGGAATTTTCACACTTTATAATTCCAGTGCTGATTTAGCTGCTGAAATGGCTGGAGCTAATAATCCTTATATTTTTATTGATGATGTTTCATTACCTGATTCCTTAAGAGGAAGATATTCTGTATTGTCTAGCACAAGTAGCACCGCAACAATCAGAAAACCAATGCTAAACAAAGATTATCTAAAAGCATTTAGTTTTGATATTGATGGTGATAGAAAAATTACTGAAAATGATGGATACTTAATGAATTTGTATCTTGATAAGAAACCATATACGCCATATGCTTCTCCATATCCCACAACCAATCCTTATCTTAAGATGAATAAACCTTATGAAATGATTGAGTTAACATTGGAAAGATTCCATGATCGTCATGATGATTATACTTTGGGATCACCACGAGGCGAAGTTCTTCATCAAAGAATTGATTCATTTCATGATGATGAAATTTTTAGAACACCAAGCTATCCAATTAGTTTATCTCTAACTAGACAATTAGACTGGATCTCAGGTGATGTTTATTGTTCTTCAGAACCACGAGATGTGATTGGAGTGTATTCTGATTTTAAACAAACAACTTTAGATCAAGAACCAAATGTCTATCCCGATCCTTTAGAATTTGAAAAGAATGTAAATAACTATTACAGTCCTGGTAACTTTCTTTTAGATGGAAATGTTTTAACTAAAAACAAAGCTCCTCATAAATTGGATTTTGAAGTTAGCGATATTATTTTGGATATTCCTGAAGGCTTAGATGGCTATGAAAAAAGTATTGCCATATTTGATACTTTTGTTTGTGAGTCACCTTCGTCTGACGCTAACGGTTTAACTTATATTGGTTTCCCTGCTCTTAAATTTAGTGATGGCACCTATGTACAATCTGATGCTTTGGGCAAAGAGCAAGTTAGATTTTCAGCAGCAATTCAAAGTTTTGTTCCAGAATTAGACGGGGAGTATTTTGGTGATGATGCAATTATTGTTGATGGTAGAATGGGATTAGCAATATCAGATGCTGGCATTCTTAGTTTGAATTTTACCAATCTTTATAATGACCCTGCTTATGTAACCGGAAATACAAAGGTGAAGATCAGTGTATTTCTAAAAAAAGCAGGTTTTGCTAACAAAACTTTGTCAGTAAACAGCGTTCAGGTTTTTAATTTGCTATCCATCTAACAGTCGTTATAGTTAGACCCATGAGGATTTTATACTATGGGTATGCGGCAAATAATCACAGTTGGGGAAGTGTTGCTCAAAACTTCTCTAGACAATTTAAAAAAATGGGACATCAGGTAGATATCTTTAGCACAAATGGACTAAAGCATCTACCTGCTGATTTATCTGAAAACATTATTGGTCATCACCCAGATAATGATTTTGATCCTAATCATATTTCGGGCAAACTACCTGAAAAAAATTATGATATGAGTTTCTCATTTACTATGATGAGGAATTTTCGCAAACATCTTCAATATAGCGAGACAAACAAATTTGGTATTTGGTGCTATGAGTGGGAAAACTATTTTCCGCCCGGTCTAGTTAAATATGAAGAATTTGCAGATATTATTTTGCCTTGTTCTGAGCACGCCAAGAAGGTATTTTTAGATGCCAAGGTGCCAGAAGAAAAACTAAAAGTATTACCATATGGTGTTGATAAAGAATTCTATCAATTTAATAATTTAGACTTAAATACTAAAAAAACTAAATATCTAACTGTCATGGCAAGTACTGATGGACGAAAGAACATTGAAGGATTGTTCGCGGCGTGGTCTCAGGCATTTACCAATAAAGATAATGTAATTTGGATTATTAAAATACCTAAAACGGCTAAAATTCAAAAAGAATTTTATAGCATTCTTAATTCTTATAAGAAATCAAATAAAAACATGGCAGAGATCAGGGTCATGTCTGAATTCATTGATAACATGCAAGATTTATTTTTTGCCTCTGATATTTACTTTTCTCTTAGTAAAGCAGAGAGTTTTCTTATTCCAGCACTTGAAAGCGTATTGGCAGGTAAACCTGTAATTGCTTCTAATCACGGTGGAGCTCTAGACTTTCTTAATGAGAATAATAGCTGGCTCGTCGATGGGAAAATGTTAGTTGCGCCTCAGCATGAGGTGTATTATGCTGAGGGACACTGCACTGCTAGATGGTTCGAGCCCTCAATAAAGGATGCAGTAAAAAAGCTCAGACAGTCCGCTATAGATTATAAGGACAAGACCGAGCACATGAAGCAATTTCATGATAGTTATAAGCAAAAATACGACTGGGCAAATCTTTCTTTAGACTTTTTAGGATACTGCAAATGAATTCAATTATTATTCCTGTGTACAACAACTCAACTTTTACAAATCAATTACTAAATCAAATCAAAGATTTTAACGGAGAAATTATCGTTGTTAACGATGGATCAACAGACAATACGGTTGAGGTCGTGGCAAGATTTCCTAAAGTAAAGCTAGTAAGTAACGAAAAAAATCTTGGCTTTGCTAAGTCAGTCAATATTGGATATGCTAACTCAACAGGTGAGAAAATTTGCTTCCTAAACAATGACGTCAAGTTTACTGGTAAATCTCTAGCAGACATTGATAATCTTTTCTCTGCTGTAAAAGAAAATACTTTGTCCGGTCCGACTGGCGGATTCGTTAATCCTAAAACATTCTCATATGAGTACCATACTGATGCCATTAATAAAAAGATCAACTATATTTGTGGCTGGTGTTTGGTTGGAACCAAGCCAACATTTGATAAGTTTATGAAATCAGGTGTCGGTCCATTCGTAGAAGATTTTGAAACTTATTTTGAAGATACATATATGGGCTATGAAAGCCTAAAGCTTGGAGTGAAGTTTAGAATTATCCGGGCTCCATTTACTCACTTTGGTAAAGTGACAACATCGGGTCTAGATCTTAGAACGATGTTCACTAGTGCAAAGGAAAAATTTATTGAGAAAGTGAAACAAAATTTCACTGATGACGAGTTGCAGCGACTTGGTAAAAGAAATGGCTTCGAGTAAGCCCATGCTTATACTAGCTAGACAACCAAGCAGCTCGGTCTGCTCATAAAAGGAACAAAGTGCCTGAAGGTCCCGAAATAAAAAGCAGCAGCATCATCCTTAACAGCTGGATTCAAAACGACAAACTAGTTGAAATTGACCCTGCAGACATTGCAGGGAAGTATAGTAAAAAAGAAATTAAAGGATTTTCTTTAGCTGGTGGCTTCATTGGAAAAACCTGTGAAGAAGTTAGGTGTAAAGGGAAACTATTGTATTTTGCCTTTGATGAGGATCATGCTATTTCCTGTAACTTCGGCATGGCTGCTCAGTGGAGCAAAACAAAAAACAAACATACTTGTTTTTCTCTGACTTTTGAGCAAGCTGGAAAGATCTATTTTAATGATATGCGACACTTTGGAAACATAGAGTTTCTAGATAAGAAAAAGTTAAAGTCCAAACTAGATGATTTGGGAACCGATTTTCTTGCTCTAGAAGAAAGTGAAGTAGCAGACGTTTTTTACGATATTGAAGATGCACTGGGAAAAAGCAAAGAAATAATTGCTGATGATTTGATGAATCAAAAAATCTTTTCAGGTGTCGGAAATTACATCCGAGCCGAAGCTTTGTACATGGCAAAAATTGATCCGTCACGATATAGTTTTTCCTTAAGTGATAAAGAAATAATGGAATTGTGCTTATCAATTTCTAGTGTAATGAGAAGAAGCTTGAAACTTAAAGGTGCCAGCATTCTTACTTATAAAAATTCAGATGAAACTCTTGGAGAGTTTACATTCAAATGCTATGGTCGAGATAAAGACGATCATGGAAATGAAATACTAACAAAGAAGACAAAAAATGATAGAACTCTCTACTATTGCCCAGAAATTTACAAGTAACAAAAAATATATTATCAGTGCTGTTGTTGGCGTGTTAATTGGATTTCTGGTTAGTCTTGGATTTTCCTCTTGTAATAATCAGCAACCTACGGTAATCATTGATCAAAAAGTGATTGCTGACGACGTGACTCGCAGCCAGACGCTTGTGGTCCAAAGTTTGGAAGAAGAGCTGAAAAACAAGCAATCCAACTATGATAAAATTCTCAAAGATATGGAGGCTTTGAAAGCTGAATTAACAGCCTTTCAGACGATTTCTACCACGACCCCCGGCAAGACAGTATCTGGAAGTAAGAGTGACGTTGTAACGCCTGTTGTACCCAGTACGGGCGATATCTCTCCAACCAATCCCGATACTCCAGTGTTGGATCCTTATGGATATCTTTCTAGTACACAAACAATCTTCTTGAAAGATACGTTTGGAACCAAAGAAGTCAAGATTGGAGAGGCTAGCTTCTCCGGATTTCGAGAAAGTCCTTGGGACTACAAGATTCTTCCTAAGACCTATAATGTAACTACTGTTCTTGGCAAAACCGAAGATGGAAAACAAGTTGCCTATAATACGTTTACTGTCGAGGTAGAAGGAAAAAAGTACTCACTCCCAGTTACTGGGACTATTATGCAAGAGAAAAATCAAGATAAATTTTACTTTTGGAATCCCAAAGTTGGCATGGCAATTGGAGGAGGCATCACTAATGATCTCAAGGGCGTTTACTCAGCTAGTGTAATCTTTACTCCAATGAGTTATGGCGAGAAAAAGAATCCAACTTGGCTATTTGCAGGTCTTGGTATATCAGCTAGTAATAGAGTTACCCCAAGTTTAGTAGTAGCACCCGTTAGTTTCAACTTAGGCAAAATCAATAACTTTACAAATAACACTTATATAGGACCTCAGATTCATACCAATTTTGCTAACTCTCATAGCATTCAATTCGGTGTGATGGTAACATTCTAATGGCAAAAATACATATCTTAACTCTTAACTGGAATGGTCTTGATAAGTTAAAAGAGCTTATTCCTTCAACATTAAATTCAATTAGTAATCTTGACGCTACCTGGTATATTCGAGACAACGGATCGACTGATGGATCTATTGAATTTATCGAACAGTTTCCGGAGATCAAACTACTTAAAGTAGATCATAATCGCGATAACTTTTCCAAAGGAATGAATACACTATTTAGTCTAGCTAGTCCAGATGATGAAGATTTTGTATTACTTCTCAACAATGATGTGGTATTCAAAGATACTGGCTCCATTAAAGAAATGATGAAGCGATTTGATAATCCAGATGTTGGTGTGGTGGGAGCCAAGCTATTTTACAAAGGCACCAAGAAAATACAGCATTGTGGAGTGGTGTTCAATAGTAAAGGGTTACCTTACCATCTCGATGATGGTAAACCCGAAGCAAAACATCACAAGAAAGACCGAGAATTCCAAGTAGTAACTGGCGCTGTCTGGCTAACTAAAGGAAAATACTACAAGCAAGCATCAGATACTGGAGGGCTAGATGAATCTTTCCATTGGGCTTTTGATGACGTTGCTGCGTGTTTGCATATCAAATACAAAGCGGGAAAGAAAATAATCTATTGCGGTAAAACCAATATAGAACATGAGTCAAGTGGCTCCCTAAAAAAGAATCCTGTTAATAAACAGTATCTAAGCCAGAACTATACTAGACTCAGAGACTTGTATCGCGATTATATTAAATGCGATGAACGAGCATATCTTAATCCTGACTTTCAAGTAGTCTAAGACATTCAAGAAGCATAGAATTAAAGTTACCAGAAATAAAATTAGTCAAGAAAGTGTTATCAATTCTTTTTAATCCATTGAGAGAATTTAGCATTTCCTTGACTGTATTTTTGCCGTTGACGTATTGAAAAAATAAGTGGCACAGCGCCAGAACCTGCTTAACATAGTCTTGTGTAAACCGACTCGTGTCCATGGTGAAATTAGAGTCCTTCAAATTTTTGAAGGAAACAACACCACTAGTTAGGTAATAGATAGCCGCATTAAGAATAAAAAGAATTCTTTTAATCAGTTGCAAATTTTTTGACTTAAATCCAGGGTTAAGATAAGTTATATCTATTGGAGCAGGAAAGTTTAATGGCTTGGCTTCTTGCTGAGTTGCAGGGTCAACTTCTTGAGCAAATCTTTTTAGTAGCCAGTTTTTCATAAAAACATAGGAAATTATGCCGACATACAACCATCGCTGTGACTCGTGTGAGCACGAGTTTGAATTAGATTATTCCATTAAAGCCGATCCTCCCAAAGTTTGTCCAGAATGCAAACAAGAAACTGTTCGTCGAATGATTTCAGGCGGCGGCATGAGTCGAATGGATCTTACTGGAGAAGAGTTCCTTGCGAAACTCCCTGAAGATAAACGCAAACTAATGAAAGAAATTGGTTCAAAAGAAAGTACTTTTGCTAACATGGTAGGTGAGATAGTGATCAACAGTGGTATAGAATCTGAGGTG
>ERZ1292644.1398-Hain-H14-01um-R2-1398-length-12587-cov-4_pt1 | contig 12587 bp, 9 predicted proteins | sample MGYA00564402_ERZ1292644 | MGnify/ENA primary metagenome ERZ1292644 (study PRJEB36523, sample SAMEA6512644) | groundwater metagenome | collected 2019-01-09 | study: AquaDiva: Metagenomics assemblies of 32 groundwater samples | reverse complement strand
AGAAGAGACGCCGAGGCCCGATCGTATTGGCAAACTTCTCTAACCGCCTCTTGAAAAAGCGGGTCGACATCCGTTAGCCCGGGTAACTGCGCCATTCCTGACTTGGTCATCGTAGTAACATCCTCGGTGTATTGAGGGGTTACGCCTTGGTTCTTAAGGAAGGTTACAAGGGCATCTATCTCTTTATCCGAAATAAATGCTCCCTGTATTCTTATCGGCTTTGCCTGCTCGGGTGGTAAATAAAGCATGTCTCCTCGACCAAGAAGTTTCTCCGCCCCTTGGGTATCCAAAATGACTCTTGAATCTACTTGGGAAGAAACAGCAAAAGCAATTCTGCAAGGGATATTTGCCTTAATAAGTCCGGTAATGACATCAACGGACGGTCTTTGTGTCGCCAAAACCATGTGAATTCCGGTGGCCCGGCTCATTTGGGCAATTCGGGTTATTGCATCCTCGACCTCAACCGGAGAAAAAAGCATAATATCTGCAAGTTCATCTATCACCAAAATTATATATGGGAGAGCTTGAAAACCCGACATTTCGTTATAACCGTCTATGTTTCTGGCCCCCGCTTGGGCAAAAAGTTTATATCTTCTATCCATTTCGCTTAGAATCCAGCGTAGCGCGGAGATAACTCTTTCGGGGTCAACTATAACCGGAGAAAGAAGGTGAGGAACGCCGTTATAGCCGGTTAGCTCCACTCTCTTTGGGTCAACCAAAATGAATTTAACCTCGGAAGGAGCTGCCCGAAAAAGAATCGACGCCAAAAAAGAATTTATACAAACGGATTTACCCGAACCGGTCTGTCCCGCAATCAAAACATGGGGCATTCTACCAATTTCGGTGACTATCGGCTTTCCGGAAACGTCTAGCCCCAAGGCAACCGCTAGCTTCGAGGAATGTTCCCTCATTGCATCCGACTCCATCATTTTCTTAAGAGGGACAAACTCGGGAGAACGGTTAGGAAGTTCAATTCCGACTAAATTTCTCCCCGGGATTGGGGCTTCGATTCTGATTGTTCCGGTTGGAGCCGCAAGAGCTAGCGCTAAATCTCGTTCAAGTGAGGTAATTTTCGAAAGTTTTGTTCCGAGGGCAACCTCAAGGGCATACTGGGTTACTGCAGGACCCAGATTAACCTCCACTACGCGGGCGGTAATACCAAAACTCTCCAGAGTCTTCTCGATAGTTGCCGCGTTTCCTTTGATGTCGCCCCTGTCCGCCTTTCCCCCTTCAATATCACTCAAAAGACTTAGAGGCGGATATTTCCAAACCTTTTCCTCTCCGGGAATGTTGCTTACAAGCTTGGGTGCCAATGCTTCTGTGAAGGTAGCGGCTTGGGGTCTATTTTGATTACTTAGCGAGCCCCCGGAAACTTTAAGCTGGCCGCGGGGCAACACCTTATCAAATTTACTTTCTCCGAAAATATATGTCCGTCCTTGGTGAAATACGGCGACCAAAATTTTAAATACCGCATCAAAAGAAGTATTAAAAAGAATAATCAGTCCAACCATAGAAGTTCCGAAAAGTACAATAAAGGCTCCGGCCGGGGTGACCAGAGATGAAACACCTTCCCAAGCTAGCTGCCCGGCCTTTCCAGCCCTGCCCATGCCTGCTATTGAAATGAAAAAAAGAAGACTGCCGATTACAACATTTGGCTGCGAAAGCACAATTTTGATTTTGGAAAGCATAAAAGCAAACGAGAGGAAAACGAAGGGAAGAAAAATTGTTGCCCAGGAAAAGGAAGAAGTCAAAAAATCATTCAGTCTAACCAAGATTAATCCCTGCCTGGAAAAGGAGATTATAACTAAAAAGGCCGAAGCAAAAAAGAATGCTTGAGCTATAGAAAAGACGGTTGCTCTTTTAAGTTTAAGTTTGAAAGCTCGTTTGGTGAATCTTCTTCTTCTCTTCATGGCAAATACATTATATCGTCAGACTTCAACCACTACAGGAAGAACCATGGGGCGCCTGCCGGTTTGGTCGAAAAAATACCTTTCCAAAAAATCAATCGAGGAATCTCTGGCAATTTTTGAGTCTAGTTTCGGCTTTCTTGCCAGTTCCTTGGCAAGAAGGCTTCCGGCCATAACCAAAAGCCTTTTGTTTTTTCCTTCATAAACAAATCCGCGGCTAATAACTTCAGGCTCGGAGATTAGTTTTCCTTCTTGTCTATCAAGCGTTAGAAGTACAATTGCTATTCCGTCCTTAGCCAAAATCTGTCTATCTCTAAGAACAACATTCCCAACGTCTCCGATGCCTAGCCCGTCCACCAAAACGTCCTTGACCGGAATCCTGCCAATAACCCTCCCCGCCTTTCCTTTAAATTCAACAACTTGCCCGGGGGTGAGTTCAAAAACGTCGCTCGCTTTGGCCCCCATATTTTGGGCAATTTGAGAGTATGCGCGCATATGTCTAATGGTGCCACCTATTGGAATAAAGTATTTGGGCTTTAAGAGTGCAAAAAGCATTTCGATGTCCTTCTCGCTTCCGTGCCCCGAAACATGAAGATCTTCCTGCATGTCGTAATAATGAATGTCGGCATTTGTCTCAATTAGCTTATCTACAACAAAATCAACATTGGCTTTGGAACCGGGCGGTGCCGGATCGGACGAAAAAATAACAACGTCGTCCTCTTGTAGAGTTAAGAAGTCGTGTTCTTTAAGAGCCAATCTATAAAGAGCACTTCCCGTCTGACCGTAACTTCCCGAAATGATATACATGATGCTATTTGGGGGAAGCTTTCTCGCTTGTTTGGGGTTTATCATAAGCTGTCCGGGATAATGCAGATACCCCAGGTTTCTTGCAATTTCTGCCTTTTTTTCAATCGAGCGGCCAATAAAAACAGCTTTCCTTCCGAGACGGGTAGCAACATTGAGAGCTTGCTGCATCCTTGAAATGTTCGAGGAAATTGTTGTAAAGAAAACTTGCCTTTTTGCATGACTAATTATTTCTTCGACTCGTCCTTCGATTTCTCTTTCGCTTTCGGTATATCCCGGGGCAGTAGCTCCTATACAATCGGAGGCAACAGCCAAAATTTCTTCGCTGGCTAAAGCGGAAACTTTACCTATATCAAACGGCTTTCCGTCAACAGGGGTCCAATCAAACTTATAATCAGGAACATGGAAGACTCTCCCTTCAGGGGTATCGATGGCAAATCCAACCCCATCCGGGACCGAATGCGAAACCCTAAAAGGCGTAATCCTGAAGGCTCCGAATGTTAAAACATCTCTTTCCGGATCAAAAACATTGACTTTTAAACCCCTCATTCCATAATCCAAAAACTTATCTTCAATAAATCCGGCCACCAATTTAGTCGAATAAATCGGGGCTTTAATGTCTTTAAGAAGAAAAGGAAGTGCTCCAAGGTGATCCTCGTGTCCATGGGAAATTAAAATTGCCCTCACCTTTTTGGAATTTTCTCTTATATATGTGAAGTCAGGAATTACCAAATCCACCCCATACATATCTGCTTCGGGAAATCCCACGCCGCAATCAACGACGATTAAATCGTTTTCATACTCATAAAGATATAAATTTTGGGTGACTCCGGTCGTACCGGAGAGAGCAATAAATTTAAGACTCATACGAGTTGCATTTGTTTTGCATCGATTTTCGAATCAGTTTCCTTTAAAATATCCGGAAGTTTATCAAAATCTTTTTCTATTTGTCTCATTACCTCACCGCTTCTTAGTGCTGCCGCAGGGTGGTACATCGGTATAATTTTAATTTGCCGTCCATTCCAGTTTACATCGAAAACTTTGCCGTGAACAATACTGATTTTGACTTCAGGCAGAAATTTAGCCATAGAAAAGCGACCCAGAGTTACAACAACTTTCGGTTTTATAATTTCTATCATTTTATCTATATAAGGTTGGAAAGCCCCTATCTCTTCTGGTAAGGGGTCTCTATTACCGGGTGGTCGATAGCAAACAACGTTGGTAATAAAAACACTTTTTCTTTCCACTTTAATTGATTGAAGTAGTTGGTTTAAGAGCGCTCCCGCCTGACCTACAAAAGGCCTCTCTTTGACATCTTCCCAATACCCTGGACCTTCTCCCAAAAAGAAGATGTTGGCATCTGGATTTCCCTCGCCGAATACCAAGTTTGTTGCTCCCTTTTTTAAAGGAAGGCTTGCTTTCTCCATTTCGCTCTTTAACTGCCTTAATTCTTCGTTCTTACTCATTGGGTTATTGCGATATAAATTCCTTTATGTTTTCCTTTGTAATTCTGTAATTTTGTCCTTTACCTTCGACTATCAGTCGAGCTATCTTTCTAACGATTGCCTCAATCGTTCGCTCTAGGGTTCTTATTCCGGCATCATATCCCAAGGGCCTAACGATAATCGGCCAAATATCTTCATCAACTACCAGTGCGCCTTCGGGAATTCCCGCCGCTTTCATGACCCTGGGGAGCACATAGTCAACACCAATCGAAATCTTTTCGCTATCTGTATACGAAGGCATCGTTATTGGCTCAAGTCTGTCAAGAACAGCCGTTGAAATATTGGTAGTATTATTCGCCGTTGTAATAAAAAGTACTTCCGATAGGTCAAAGGGGTAATCTACATAATGATCGGTAAAAGTATGGTTTTGTTCGGGATCCAAAAGCTCAATTAATACTCCCATAATTGATGCCCTCCCGAAATCGGTTACTCTGTCTATTTCGTCGAGTAAAATAACCGAATTCTTGCTTTGAGTTGTCTTTAGGGCTTTGATTATTTTCCCCGGCTCCGCTTCCGGATGCATTCTTGACTGACCCCTAAGATCCAAGGGGTCGCCCATTCCTCCAAATGGAATTCTTGCAAATTTACGATTTAAAGCCTCGGATATGGATTGGGCAATAGTAGTTTTTCCGGTTCCAACTAGCCCGACAAAGCAAAGAATAGGAGCCCTAAAAATTTCCTGCCCTTCGCCTTTTTCCTGCTTAAGCTTCATTACGGAAATATATTCCAAAACACGATCTTTAATTTCAGTCAATCCTTCATGATTTTTATCTAAAATTTCTTTTGCATGCGCCAAGTCTAAGTTGTCTTGCGTACGAGCTTCCCAAGGTAGGGAGACTACCCACTCTATATACTTTGAAATTCTGTCAAATTCGGGCAAAAAGGTCGGTGAATTAACAAGTTTAGAGAGTTGTTCCAATCGGACTACTATTTCTTCGGCTAATTTTTGAGGAAGATTAGCAGTTTTTAATTCGTCTAAAAGTTTTGTTATTTCTGAGGCGGCATTGTCCATTTAAACTAAATCTAATTTATCACGAAGTGGCCATTTGAGCTAGAGTGAGGGTTATCTAGAAAAACGTTTCTTTTGGGAATCCACAAATCTGCTTGTTGGGAAATGTGGCCCGGAAGGGCGCCTACGACCAAAATCTCTTCCTCTAAAACTGTGCTCCCCTCCTTCCCTTTCCCTACCCCTCTCTCCTCTGGGTTTGTCTTTGGAGGGGTCAAGGAGCATAGAAAGATTAATCCTTCCCAGGTTATCTATTTCTTTAACCCTTACTTGGACTTTATCTCCAATTTTAACGAGCTCGCTGGGATCTTTTACAAATCCTTCGCTCATATCGGAAACGTGCACCAAACCCTCTTTTCCGGGCAAAACTTCGACGAAGGCTCCGAACGGTTGTACCCTTTTGACTTCTCCTTCGTAAATTTCGCCGGGTACCACATCTTTGGTTAGTCCTTCTACACGAGACACCGCCGCATCTACCATCTCATCTGTCGTACCCGTAATATTAACCGTGCCGTCGTCTTCGACTTCAACCTGCGCCCCTGTCTCGGCAATAATTTTTCTAATGATTTTTCCTCCGGGGCCAATGACCTCGCCAATTTTTTCAGTTGGAATTTTAACAACTTTAATCTTGGGAGCGTGAGCAGAAACTTTTGCACGGGGATCACCTAACTCTTTAAGCATCACTTTAAGAATATGGGCCCGGCCTTCCTTTGCCTGCTCTAACGCCTTTTCCAAAATTTGGCTCGTCAAATTTAGGGTTTTGACATCCAGCTGAAGAGCGGTTATACCCTTTTCGGTTCCGGCAACTTTAAAGTCCATATCCCCGACCATGTAATCTTCCATTCCCATAATGTCGGACAAAATTACATAGTTTTTGGGGTCCTCCATAACTATCCCCATAGCAATTCCCGAAACGGGAGAGGTTATCGGAACCCCCGAATCCATTAAGGAAAGCGTAGAGCCGCAAACCGAGGCCATGGAAGTTGAACCGTTTGAGCTCGTTACCTCCGAAACAACTCGAATCGTGTAAGGAAACTTCTCTTCGGAAGGAATTACAAATTCAAGCGCCCTTTCGGCCAAGGCCCCGTGTCCAATTTCCCGTCTTGATGGATAACCCACCCTTCCGGTTTGGCCGGTTGCATAAGGAGGCATTGAATAATGATGCATATAGCGTTTTGAAGCTTCTCCTTCGGCCGATTCTATAAGTTGCTCCAAGGATGGCGCGCCCAAGGTCGTAACTGTTAGCACTTGTGTCTGTCCCCTTTGAAAAATTGCACTACCGTGAGTTCTGGGTAAAACCCCAACCTGAGATGAAATGGGCCTAATTTCGGTGGGGGCTCTCCCGTCGACTCTACTGCCCTTGAGGGTTAGTTCTCTCGCTTTTTGTTTGACCAGCTTTTCAATTGCGGCAGAAATAACTTGGGGGTCTTCTTCAGCTAGTTCACCGATAACCGCCGCTTTTATTTCGTCGAGTTCGCTAAACCCTCCTTCATGCCCGGCCATATTTCCAATCAATCCCTCGACTTTTCCCTCGAGAAGTTTTTTGATCTTTGATTTAACAGCCGATGTAGCCGCTTCATCGGGCATCGGCTCTTTTTCCATCCCTACTTCCTTAGCCAAGCTTGCTATCACCTCGATAATCTTTTTTGCCTCTTTCTGGGCAAATTCGATGCCGCCTAAAATTGTCTCTTCGCTCGCCTCTTTGGCCCCGGCTTCAATCATAAGAACGGCCTCTTTTGTTCCCGAAACCACAAGGTCCATTTCGCTAAAAGGAAGCTCAGAATCAAGGGGGTTTATAAAGTATGTGCCGTTTTTCTTGCCGACCCTAACAGTACCCACCGGGCCTTTCCAAGGAATGGCAGATACGGCAATTGCGGCAGAGGCTGCAATCGCGGAAAGAATGGTGGGGTCGTTTTCGATATCAACCGAAAGAACTGTAACCATTACTTGAACGTCTTTCTTGTAATTTTGAGGAAAAAGGGGGCGAATTGAGCGGTCAATTAGCCTTGCCGAGAGTATATCGTCGTCAGATGGCCTTCCTTCTCTTTTTACCCAACGGCTTCCCTTTATTCTACCTCCTGCATAAAGCCTTTCTTGGTACTCAACAGTAAGGGGAAAATAACCCAGATATTGTGCGAGCTTAGAAGTTGCAACGGTAGCCAAAACTACAGTTTCTCCATACGAAGCAAGAACCGCACCGGCTGCTTGTTCGGCTAAAACTCCTGTTGTGAGGGTTAATTTTCTTCCTCCCAACTCAATACTTTTTTCTATTTTTTTCATTTACTTCTCTAGTTTTAAATCTTTAATGAGGCTTTTGTAGCGCTCCTCGTCGCGCTTTCGAAGATAAGTTAACAACCTTCTTCTTTTTGCTATCATTCCAAGAAGACCCCGACGAGAATGTGTGTCCTTGGTATGCTCTTTAAGATGGCTTACTAATTTGTCTATTTGGGCTGAAAGAAGTGCAATCTGAACCTCTGGAGAACCAGTGTCACTCTTCTCTCGAGCAAACTTTTTAATTATACCGTGTTTTTCTTCAATTGAAAGCGCCATAACTCGTGTCTAACAAAGTAAATCCTGAGCGACTCAAAGGAGTCGAAGGAAAAACCTTGTTTACATCAATGGGAATGGTACCATAAATAAATTCAAAGTTCAAAGGCAAATTAACTTACGGATGTTCCTTTATATATTTTAGGTTCTAGCCAATCTTTTGGGGCTTCTTGGCTTTTCTCTACCACTGTTTCTTCGCCGACAGTAGCGCCCTTGGGCAACCTTTGACCTCCTGCTCTTAAGAGTTGGGCTATAATCTCAAAAGTCTCGGGCCTAACGTCGGGACCTTTAAAATCTCTGCTTCCCTCTTCTATTCCCATTAAAAGATTTGTTGCTGTATCCTGGTCGAGTTTATAACCGCTTTGATTGATTAAAGTGGCCACAAGCTCGGATGTGGAAGATACAGGAGCCGCGAAGGATAAAACTTCTCTTCGGGCTTCTGATACTAATGCCCTAGTTCCTATATGAATAATTTTTGCTCCCTCTAAATCTTTTGCAGAGAGCGCCGGAAAATGGGTTTCATTTGCACCCCCAATAAGTATAATTGTGTCGGAAGAAATCCCTTTATACTCAAAAACTACTTGTTCTTTTTGGGGAGAGGCGAATCCTGACTTAGGAATAACGGTTAATTTAAATTCGCCGTTTTCGATGTCATAACTTACTTTTTCTATCCCGCTTGCCTTGTAATCGGCAAACCTGATCGTCAAATTTTTATTTCCAAGCTCGGAAGTTACTTTGTTAACCCCTACTAGGCGGTTAAACTCAACAAGCATTGGAGACGGACATATAACATTTGTGTCTTTCGTTTCCCTAAGAGCAAGATAAAGTGCTAAGCCTGCCGCCACCTGATCAAAATAAGGTTTAGTCGGCAAAAGAATAAGGACACTCTTGGATGAATCAATTACCGAGCTGAAAGAATTTTCGTTCATTTGCGCACGGATATTAACACATCTCCTACTTCAAAATCAAGCTGGGGTTCAAAAATAATGCCGAATTCTTCACCCCCTTTTGCTTCCGTAATTTCTGTTTTTTGTTTCTTCATAGATATTGCCTTAACTTTTCCAATTTCTTTTTCTCCCCTTGCAAGTATTAGGTTGTCGGTCTTAACAATTCTTCCTGAAGTAACTTTGCAGCCCGCAATTTTCTTGTTGTTAAAGGGGAAAGACGTTATGACTTGCGCCTTACCCAAAACCTCGACCTGGCCTTTCTTTAGAAGCTCTTCCAGTCTTTGAAAAAGTTCATAAATTATTTCGAATCTTTCGATATGCACCCCTTCCATCTTTGCAAGTTTTAAAACCCCCGCCGGGACATTTGATTCGAATGCAAAAATCCAAGCGTTTGAGGCTTTTGCACTAAGAACGTCCGATTCGTTTACATCACCCACACCTCCACCAATCACAACAATATTAGGAGGCAAGCTTGCAACAAGTGCTTCCAAGGAGCCGCCGCTTCTGGCTTTTAAAATTACTGCTATTTGCCCTTCACTTAGTTTGTCTACTTTCTGAACTTCGTTCTTAACCCCACCCCCGGCCAAAGATCCCTTATTGGTAACTTTGGCGCCAACCGGCGGAATTTCTTCAAAACCGAGAATTTGGGCAGGTTCTCCCGGTAAGACTTCCTTTACCGATACTCCTCTACTGTCAAAAATGGCCCTAATCTTACAACCTACATTCTCGGCTTGAATAAGATTTCCAATTCTTAGCGTACCGTTTCTAACAACCATGTTTGCGAATGTACCTCTTTTGTCTTTGGAGCTTTCGATAACAACCGCTTCTAAATCTCCCCCTGGATCGCCTTTTATTTCGTGAACTTCTGCAACCACAGCTATCGTTTCTAAAAGTTCCTTTATTCCTTTTTCTTCTTTAGCTGACACGGAAACGACTGGAGTATCCCCGCCCCGACCCTCAAATAAAACTCCTTCTTTTTCTAACTGCCCCCTTGCCCCCTCGATATTTTTAGAGGGCAGGTCAGTTTTTGTAATGGCAACTATAAATGGTATTTTCGCCTCTTTAATCAACTCTAGTGCTTCCTTGGTCTGCGGCTTAACCCCGTCATCTGCCGCAACAACCAAAACTGCTATATCGGCAACCTCGGCTCCTCTACCGCGCATTTTTGAGAAAGCTGCATGTCCGGGGGTATCGATAAAGGTTATACCTTTGCCAGCTGCGCTGGTAAAAGAATCTTTTTGTAATTCTATTTTTGAGGCTCCAATGCTCTGAGTTATTCCACCAACTTCTTTGGTAGCAACGTTGGTTTTTCTTATTGCATCCAAAAGCGAGGTCTTACCATGGTCGACATGGCCTAAAACCGTAACTATCGGAGCTCGAATATTTTTTTCCATAAAAAATGCACCCTACAAAACTTTTCATTCCTCTAGTTTTTTCGCCGGAACCGGTTTGGATTTGGCCTTTTTTCTAGCTTTTTTGTTTTCTTTAGTTTCTTCAACCGGAATTCCTTCGATTTCTATTCTTAAGCCCGTTAATCTTGCCGCAAGTCTGACATTTTGTCCCTCTTTACCAATAGCCAAAGAAAGCTGATCTTCGGGGGCGAATACCTTGGCAATTTTTTTCTCCTCATCCAGGGAAACCGAAAGATTCTCTGCTGGAGACAAAGCGGATTTAAGAAGTTCGGAGGTATCCTCGCTCCAAAGAACAATGTCGACCCTTTCTCCTCCGAGTTCGTTTGTAACCGCCTGAACTCGCACTCCTTTTTGGCCTACACAGGAGCCAACCGGGTCAACTCCGGAGGCCATTGAGGAAACTGCTATTTTTGTTCTGACTCCGGGCTCTCTGGCTATTGCTTTTGCCAACACCGAACCGGAAGAAACCTCGGGAACCTCCCTTGCAAAAAGCTTCTCTACAAAAGCCGGGTCGGCACGTGACAATGTAATTTCTTTACCCCTTGGTCCTTCAATTATGTCTTTTAGAAGAAAGGTTAGCCTTTGATTAGGGGAGAGCCTTTCATTGGGAATTCTCTCTTCGGCCGGCATTATTGCTTCGGTTCTACCTAAATCTACTCGAACGTTGGGGCCATCAAAGCGAAGAATCATTCCAGAAATAAGAGTTCCAACTCTACCGGAAAATTCATCCATTATTGCACCCTTCTCGGCCTCTCGAATTTTCTGATGAATAACCTGCTTGGCAGTTTGTGCCGCAATTCGGCCAAAACCGGGGGGCGTAACGTCTTTCCTCTCTTCGGGTTTTGCAAGCGGCCAAACAAAAATCTTTGCCTCGCCGTTTGTGGAATTTATCTCAACGTCAAAGTCCATTTCTTCCGTCTCTTCGCCACGCTCCTTTGCATCTCTTCTATATGCGGCAATAATTGCCTGCTTTATTGTGTCTAAAATCACAGCCGGGTCAAGCCCTCGCTCGGTCGCGATAGCCTTAATTGCCTGCGCAAATTCGGTTCTTGGCGTTTGCATACCTTATTTACAAAAAATGGCGGGTATCTCTCCCACCATCCACTAACCTCTAATAGCTAGTTTCTAATCTAGAAGTTTACCCCAGAGGCCAAAAGAAGTCAAACAACCCTTTAGCGCTTTCTTAGTCTTCCAAACCAACCTTTGGGTCTCTCATAAAACTTTTGGATTTCGGGGTTTAAGTCTTTTAGTCTATCTACTAAATCCCGGGCTGGGTCGATTACAAAAACCTCGCCAACAGAGTTTGTATATCTAACCCAAGCATGGCCTCCCAGACCTGGAACGAAGTTTCTGTCAACAGAAACCGTTCCTCCTACCTTTCTATCTTTTCGCAATCTCTCTAGAAGGTAGGCCGCTAAAAGAGCTTGGTGCCTACAAACTCCACCTTCTTCTTTTAGATAAACGTCCAGTGAGACTTTTTGATCGGGCTTAACGCTGTATTTCCGCGCCACATTATTAACTACACCCGGCTTATAAGGAAGCCTATTTTTAACCAAATCGAAAATATCACTGAGAAGAGCGGCTTTAACATGTAACCCTCGACTTGATTTCTCCTGCATCGTATCCAAAAGTTCCCTATAAACTTCGTTTAATCTACTTCTGGGATTCCTGTCATCAACTAGTATTGCTTCTCTTTCACCCCCACCCACATAAACCCCACCATTTATTGGGGTTTCTCTTCCTATGATGGGTCTACCAAGATAGAATCCGTTTTTAGATTCCCTATCTGCTTCTTCATATAACCCCTTTTCTTTAAGTCTTTGTGTTGCCAAGATCGTTTTGTCCCATTCGGGGTATAGACTAGGGGAAGATTTTCTCGATGACTCTTCGCCTACTTCGCTCATAAAAGTCAAAACATTATAGCATCCAGAGAGATTAAAGACCCTCTTCTTCCAGCTCTTCGATTGCCATTTTTTGTTCTCTATTAAGTTTGTCTGGGATAAGAATGTTTAGACGCACATATTCATCTCCACGGCCCCTGCTATGGATTTGCGGTGCGCCTTTTTCTCTCAATCTAATCATCGTTCCCGACTGTGTTCCAGGGCGAATCCTAATCTTCATATCGCCATCAACGGTCGGAACTGCAATCGTTCCACCGAGTACCGCCAGTGAATAGGAAATTGCCACTCGCGCGTATATATCCTCGCCATCTCTTTCAAAAATCTCATGCGGACGAACATTTACAGATAGCAAAAAATCGCCAAAATTAATTCTTGAGCCTTCATCTACTCCGGCCGGAATTTTTATTTTTCTCTTTTTGCCTCCGACACTCACTTCTTTGGCAACCCCCTTTATGGCCTCCATAAAGTCGATTGTTATTGAGTAGCGGGGGACTTGCCTTGCTTGCCTAAACGGGTTTCCCCCTCCGAAAAACTGTTCAAAAATTTCAAAAGGGTCAC
>ERZ1292644.1397-Hain-H14-01um-R2-1397-length-12594-cov-8_pt1 | contig 12594 bp, 30 predicted proteins | sample MGYA00564402_ERZ1292644 | MGnify/ENA primary metagenome ERZ1292644 (study PRJEB36523, sample SAMEA6512644) | groundwater metagenome | collected 2019-01-09 | study: AquaDiva: Metagenomics assemblies of 32 groundwater samples | reverse complement strand
CTGGTTCGGCTGCGCAAGCGACGAGGACGGAGACGAATAGAGCTAGCGTTTTCATCTGTGTTCTTTCTCGTGGACAAGCCACGGTGCATCGTGGGGACTCCAACCCCGAGGCCGCTACGTCGGCAGACGCCTTTTTCGCGATAGAGCAAGCGACACCTGTGCCTACAATGTCGTGCCGCGGTCGATCGCGCTCTGAAGAGCCAGCGCTCCGACTTCGCTGATCGAGATCTCCTCGTGCCTGGCGAGCTTGCGTACGCCTGCCTCTACTTCCGGCGTCACGCGGACTCGGAGCACCATGCTGCGGCGATCCGCAGCCGCGAGCGCTGGGCGGCCAGGACCGCGCTTACGTTTAGCCACGCTCAGCGACTCCGCTCGTCCCGGCCTCATCGCATGCCGAAACGACCGCGCACGCAAGGTCGGCGATGCTGAGATCGTGCTCGCGGACGAGCTTGACGATCTCCGACGATGCCCAGTTGTCGAGAGCGCCCCACGTGACCAGTCCGGTGTGGCGCGAGTCGGCGGACGGTACGAGCGTCACCTCGCCGGACACCGTGACATCCCCGACCGTGACATCGACGTCGAAATCGTACCCCTCGCCATCTGGGAGGCAAGCAGTAGGTGTGCCGATGCTGGCAGTGACATCGAGGGCTCCTACTTTGATTCCGCCCTCCTCGAGAATCGCCCAGATGTAGAGCACTCCAGCATCATCATCCTCGATGCAGCCTTCGCTACAGGCTGCCACGATTCCGGCCCGGACCAGCGCCTTGTAGGCGCAGGCGCGGGTATTGCGATCATCAACTGTCGCAACCCAGCCATCGGGCTCCCCCTGGTTGGGCTGCCAATCCAGCACCACGCCTATGATGCTGTCCAGGCGGACGGCTGGGAGGATTGCTGCATTCACGGCCGTCTCGTTTGTCGTCGTCATGGGTATTGTTGTAGCCACTTAATTCGCTCGTGTCAATTGTTCGGCCACAGAAATCGAACAACAGCTCAGGTGACGCGCCGAGTTACACCGTAACCGCTGGAAACGGCTACTTCATCACGCGCTCCAACTGCTCCGGAGTGAGGACCGGCTCCAAGATGACGCGCACGAGCCGCGCGCGCTCCGCCTGCAGCGCGACCACTTCGTCCAGCGCCGCAGCGTAGCCGTCGAGGAGCTCGCGGAGGTGGTTGCGCTGCCACTCGGCGGCGGCGGAGAGCTGCCTGCGATGCAGCACCTGGGCGCATGTCCCGTCATCCGACCTGCCAAGGCAATCGCATTCGGGCTCGTCCGCACGGATCGCCGCATCGTGCGTAAGCGCCTCGGCGATCAGCTTGCGCTCGTCGCTCATCGTCCACTCGCCTTGCGGTACGCGTCCATGAAATCACGCGCGGCCCACTGCGGCCAGTACCAGCACGCGTACGGGATCGCGAGCAGGAGGACGGCCACGCGCCTCACGCGCCACCGTCCGGCTTGGGCGCGAGCGCAATCCCGGCACGAACCACGACATCCTCGATCGCGCGCTGCGGGAAGTCGTCTCCGCTGCGCTCGGCATGCTCGGCGAAAGCGGCGCGCACCATTTCCATTACCCGATCCCTGCTCAGCACCGAGGCTCGCGCCTGGTCTCGCTCGCGACGCGCGCCATCTCGCTCGGCAAGCAGGCAACCGATCTCTGTGGCGACGAGCATCGCATTCGGGACGAGCGACCCGTTGGCGATCTTTAGCCGCGCGACCTCCGCCTCTAGCTCCATGACCTTGCCCCGCAGGGCGTCTCGCTCGACCACCACCGTGTCCACCATGGCCCGTGACGCCTTGCTGAGGTGGTCGCCATCGTGCGCGGTAGCGTGGTCGAGCTCATCGCGCAGCCGATGGACCTTATCCTCGGCATCGTCACGTTCGTCGCGCAGCCGCTCGACCTCGGTAAGGAGTTCGGGGACCGCGGCGACGACCAGCATCCGGTATCCGATCTCGGGCGCATGTTCGTGCCGCGTCAGCGCGTGCAGGTGCGCGATCTCCTGCAGTCGCTCTGGGGTCATGCAGTCACTTTCGCTCATCGTCCTCTGTCCTTTCGTGTTGCAAATCTCAGCACACGCCACATCCGGCGCTCACACACCGCGCCGAACTCGTCGGCGACGCGCGCGAACAGCACGCGCGGAGGTGTCGGCACGCGGCCGGTGACCTCGAGGAGCAACTCGCGCAGGATTGGCGTCTCGCCGGTGAGGCGGCGGCGGGCGGCGAACTCGATCATGACCACGCCACCTTCCATCCGCCCGGAGCCCAGCCCTGGCGGACGATGGCCGCTATCGCCTGGTCCTTTGCCTCGTCGAGCGAAGCGGCAACGGAGTTCTCTCCGCCGATCCCTCTCGCGTCCCACGTGTGCCATGTGGCCTCGCCGGATCTTGCGACCCAGATCGTGGCGCGGTCATGGCGCATCGGATCGACGAGCTGCCAGCAGCCGACGATGCCGATGGACTCGCTGCGGACCTCCTTCCATCGCCACGGCTTGGGCTTCACCGCTTGCTCCTTGCGCGCCACTCATAACCCCGGGCACCGCGGCGCGATACCAGCCGAACGGCGCGGCGGTACTCCACGAGCTCGAGATCCCCCATCACCGCTAGTCGGTTGCACAACGCGGTCTGGCTCGTCTCGTAGCCTTGGACGCGAGCGAGTCGCGGAAGGATCTCCGCGGTCGTCGCCCAGCCAGCGCCGATCGCTCGCAGCGTATCAATCTCGACCTGGGTCAGCGCTCGCTGCCCGGTGCCATTGCACGCCTCACAGGAGACGCTCACGGCGCGAACCCCGGCGCTGGCTTCCCGTCGGTGTTGGGAGACCACACCTCGCCTCCGGTCCTGTACCAGAGGTCGACGACGAACGCGCCCATCCCGAAAGACCGGCACAGCGCGCCTGCCACCGCGAGGTTGCGCCCGAGATGCGACTCGCAGAACTGCTCCCACCGTGTGCGCCGGATCTCTCGGTCGATCCACTCCGCCCCTTCGCGATCGAACGTCACGGCCGCACCAGCCCCGCCGGTGCTGACCACCCCGGGCAATCGCGCTCACTCTCTCCCCAACAGATCGGACTCATCTTTCTGGCCTCCTCGACGTTCGTGTATCGGAAGTGCGCCGGCCGACCGCATCGCGGACAGGCACTCGGTCTGAGGTTCGGATCGCTCACGGCCTCACCAACCCCGTAACGACCCACGACAACGAGAACATCCCGACCGCGAACATCCCGCGGCCCTCGCCGCGGACATCCCCGCGGCCCTCGCCGCGGATCCCAGTCCTGCGCCGGCGCAGCATAGGCACGCGATGAGCGCGAGCGTCCCGAGCCAGGCGAGCAGGTTGGCGATGTTGTCGGTCACCATTCGGTGCAGAACCATTCTCCGAGGTTGGCCTCGGATAGGCGGATCGTGCCGCGCTCATCATCGGTGGCGCAGCGCTGTTTCTTCTCGACCTGCCCCGGGGTCATCTCGACCCAGTTCAGGTCGTCAAAGTCTAGATCGAAGTCTACTCCCTGCTCCTTGAGCACGAGCTTGGCGTGGTCCATGTCGCTGGCCACGACGAACCAGCTCGCGCTGCCGTCGATTGCCTGAAAGAAGCGCTTGGTGATGCCGTCGGTCATGGCTTGCTCCTCATCATCATGAGCAGTTCCGCCGTCTCCGACGGAGACAGCAACCCGACATCATCGCGCGCGCCACAGATCCGGAACAGGTCCCGTGCGAGTCCGGGATGCGTCGCGGCGCACGCCTCTGCGTACGCTCTCAGCGCAGGAAAGGCGAATGGGTCATGCTCGAGGTCGAGCACGAAGTACGCGCAGCGCTCGTGCCTGCCGCCCGGCGCAGATGATCCGTCGGTGCGCTCGACGCTGTACTTGGCGTAGATGCCGTTCGTCGTGTCGCTCATGGCGTGACCTCGGGAAACGCGGCGTGCTGCGCGCCATCCAGGTACGGCAGCTCGATCACGCCGCCGGCCTTGCATTTCGAGCCTGGGCCGGCGGCGATCACCGCGCGCTTCGCCTGCATGCTCGGCTCTACGGCCTTGCGACCGTGGTCCTCGAATGCAGTGACCGCTTGCTTGAGCCAGAACGGGACACCCGCTGCCGCGCACTGGTCGCGCAGCGAGCGGAGCCAAGCGACGTCGCACCGCCGAGCGCCGGGGCCGCTCTCGCAGCCGGAAATTACCCAGTCGACGATCGTGTCACTCCCTCCGAACCGGTCATCGTGGTGACGCTGTAGCGCGCTGAACCGAAGCCCGCGCTCGGCGTCCGGGATCTGGATCGCGTGGAGATCGACCTCGCCGAGCAATGGCTCGCATGACAGGAACCGCACCGCGGCCGGGGTCGCGAGGAGCTCGGGGATCCGTTCGTCGGCTGCCGCCTGGTTCTCGACGGAGACGCCGAGCCACACGTTCGGTAGCGGCCACAACGTCCCGAATGTCTCCGCGTTTGGCAGGTCCATCACTACCGGGTTGCAGCGACCATCGTCGTCGTCTCCCCACACGTCGCCAGTGCTTGCCTCCCACGCGCACGTCAACAGAGCGCTCGGACCGAACCGCATCAGGTCATACCCATCGCCGTGCCTATCTGCCCAGGCGAACCAGTCGCGCATTCTCCGCGCTCGCTTGGTCAAGCACTGGAACGTGTGCTGCGGACACGCCGCCATCACGCCGAACACAGCCGCGATATGCTCGTTCGTAAGCCGCTCGTGGAACAGGTCGCTCATCGAGTTCACGAAGATGCGGCGCGGCTTGCGCCACCGCAGCGGATCGACGAGATGCTCGGAGACGAACCGGACATCCCCCGTCCAGCGCGCTTCCATGCGCTGCTCGTTGTCGCTGATCACCTTGAGCCTGCGCGTCACAAGCCCCTCGTACGGCTGGCCCGGTCCACAGAATCGCGCGGCTATGCGCTCGGCGTAGCAGTGCCGGCACCCCTCGCTAACGCGGCTGCATCCCCTCACAGGATTCCATGTCGCATCCGTCCAAGATATTCCAGTCTTGTCGCTCATCGTTGTCCCTTCCATTCCAGCGCCGCCGCGATCAGCGCGACAGCAATGCGTCCTGCGATCCACGCGGCGCCCATCCCGATCAGCGCAAAGAACGCCGCATCGATCGCGCCATCAACGAACGTGCTTCTCGCGCTCATGCCTTCCCCCGCTTCCGGTCGAGACGCGCCATCTCCACATGTGCGCGCGCCCTGGCCTCTTCCCACGTGCGAGCGCCATGCAGCCACGGGATATCCCGCACCGCGGTAGCGAGCCGTACGGCGCTCTCGGCGTCGTACTCCGCGCTGCGCTTGTCGGAGAGCCTTCGTGCTCGGAAGTCGCTCGAAACGAGAAACCACACCGCCAAGGCTATCCCGGCGATGCCTGCGGCGGTCAGGATGATCGGCATCATCGCCGCACGCCTGATCCGCACGCCTGATCCGCTGCCTTGCGATCGAACGTCACGACCACACCCCCGAGCGAAGGGCAGGAACGAGCATCAAGGTCCCCATCTTGTAGAGAGCCTCGGTGAACAGATCGGCTCGATCAGCGCGCTCCGCGAGCGACGCCGCTACGCGCAGATCTCCCAGGCATCGGATCGCCCACGTCCCGTCCCACGTCTCCGGCGTCCACATCCACTTCACGACCATACCCCCGGACTCTGCGCCCGCGGCACTACGCTCGGTACCTCGACGGTCATCGCCCGGCGCATGCGGTCGGCGCTCTCCTGTCGCTGCAGCTGACGCCCGCGGGCTCTGCCTGCGATATACGCAGCGCGCGGGGTGATACGCCCCGTCGCGAACCCGATGATGGCGGCTACCAGCGCGGCGGCGCCGACGATGAGCCAGAACGTCAAGTGGTGGGTCATGGCTCATCTCCGTAGCGCGTGGTGAGGCAATGCTCGCATTCGTCGATGGAGACGGAGTAGTTGCAGCCGGTCCTGATCTCTACCTCCACGCCTTGCTCCGCTTGCCGGTTCTCGCTCGCGCGCATCGTCACATCCTCGGTCTCATATGGCGGGATCTGACGGTCCGCGCTCGCGTCCAGTTCGTCCAGTTCGGCGCGAGCGATCGCGCCACGATCTACACTCATCGACTCGATCTCAGCGTGCCGCGCCACCGATGCGGCGACGTCGTGCCGGGTCTGCTCGATGACCGTCGGCATATCGGCCGCGGGGAACGGCAGATCGACTTGCTCGGCGCGCGAGGCGTCAAACGTCACCTGTTGCGCCGGCTCGGTGATCGGCTCGACCGGGTGCTCGGCGTCGTGGGTCACGATCTGCCGCGCCAGCCAGCCGGAGGACCAGTCCGACCACGCCGGCTCGTCATCATCCCAGTCGCGACCGAGACGGTGATCCTCCCAGCCCCAGCCTTCCGACGTCGATGCGATCTCTGGGCACTGCCCCCACCGCACCTCGATGGTGCCCGCATCCGACGCGAGCTCCGCGGCTCGGATCTCGATCTGCACCTCGTTCAGCTCGTCATTGCTCGGGCTGAGCGATGTCGTCAGCTTGCTCGTTTGCTTCGTCTTGCTCATGGCTCCTCCGTTGCGATCACCAGTGCCAGCCAGTTCGCGGGCCAGCGGTCGCAGAAATTCGCATCGTCGATCTCGTTCCAGTGCGCGATGATCTCGAGTTCGGTCCCTGCGCACGAGTTCGGTGGACACCAAGCGGACGCGATGATCCGCGCCGCGGCGATCTCCGCCTGGACGTGCCATGGCTCGTCATTCGCTGGTCCCAGGCCGACGATCTCGCTGCAGCGACTGCAGCGACGGCGCTGGACGTCCTCACCGCGCAGATGATCGCGCACATGATCGGCGCGGCTATAGCGGTGGCGACACGTCACGCGACACCCGCCGATCCGCGAGAGTCCATCGCCTCGCTCCACACCAGCACGACCAACCCCTCCAACGTGAGCATGTCGCCGACGAGCGATGCGACCTCGGCACGCGCGGCGTAGCGCTCCCACATGGGCCAGCCGGTACGGTTCACTTCAGGCCCTCGACGTAATCGAGCGCTGCATCGGCGAGGTCCAGCAGCGTCGGAAGCGCCTCGTGTATCGCGGCTATGAGCGCGGCATCCTCGCGTTCTGCCGTCGTCCCGATGTGGTTCGTGTGCAGGGTCTCGCCCATGCCGCTGTTATCCGGCACGCGCGACAGGAATCGGCCGCGCGCGTACCAGGGTCCCGGCGTGGCACCGGCAAGGAGCGCGCGTAGCTTGCTGATCTCGATCATGTGCCGCTCGCGAGCGCGCGGAGACGGACGAGGTACGGGTGCTCGTCGTCGTGCGTCTCGAGGCAGTCGAGCGCCTCGGTCAGCCCCATCTCCAGCGCGGTCACCCGCCGTGCGAGTTCGGCTGCGCGGTCGGACATCGCCTGGAGATTGCGCCGAGATAGCGCCAGTTCCTCCTTGAGCTCGAGGACATACGCCGCGCTCGGCTGGCGGATGTATCTGGTTGGTTGCTCGCTCACTTGCTCTGCTCCTCGTCTCGCATGATCTCGTTGATGTCGTAGCCGTCGACGTTGGCCCACTCCGACCATTCGCCATCCTCGAAGACTTCGAGCCCGCCGACGTTTGCGTAGTCCGGCTTGATCTTGTTCCGGAACTGGAACAGGTCGTACTTCGCCAGCGTGGCGAGAAGCATCTTCGCATGCTGGACCATGTGATCGACGCGCTTGACGCTCCCCCGCTCATCGGTAACCGGGATGTCGACGTGAAACGGCTCCATCGGAACCTGAGGGATCCACCAGACGCGCATCTTGACCTGGTCGCGCTTGCTCACTTGCCCTGCTCCTTGGCCAGCGCCGGACATCCCGCGAGCGCGGAAAGCTCGGCGGTCTCGAGGAGCGCCCGCAGCTTGGCGCTCTGCTGCACCGTCATGCTGATGCTGCCGTTGCTGTTGCTGACGATGACGCGCGTGCTCGGATAGTTCTCGTCCGGCGAGACATTGACGGCGACTGCAAGCACCCAAAAGAACGGGCCATGACCATCGGCGTTGAACGTCATGACGAGTGGGATCGCGTCGACCTGCTTGAAGTCGCTCACTTCGCAGCCTCCCTGTCCTGGCGCAGCATCTCCGCGACCTCATCGGGGCTTGGTTCGCCTCCGTCCCGTTCCGGATCGGAGTGCTCCTCGGACTGATGATCGATCCGCTCCTTGGCGGCGTACGCAGCTGCCTCGACCTTCGCGCGCGCTGTCTTGTCGAGAGCCGGCCACGCCAGACCACGCGCGGCCTTCAGGGTCGCCATGCAGTCGTCATCGACGCACGCTGCGTACGCCGCGATCAGCTCGGGTCCGGTCATGGCTTGGCGCGGCGCCCCGCCGGCCGCCCACCGCGCCAGCTTCTCGCCGACGTCCTCGGAGAGCTGCGGGTTGGACGAGAAAACGTCGCTGAACTGATCCGGCATCTTGACCATCTCGCGCTCGCCTGGCTCTGTCGGCTTCCACGTCGGCGTTCCGTTCGACCCGGGGTGCATGATCGCGTTGAGCGTCATCTCGTAGACGAACTCCTCGCCCCCGATCGGCATCCATCCGAGATCGACCGGTTCGCCACCCTTGTTTGGCTTGATCTTTCGCTTGGCGCGAAAGCAGAAGACGAAGTTGCAGTCCATCTGAACGATCGAGTTCAACAGGCGGCGCCGCTGTTGTTTCGGTTCCGACCACGCCAGCATCGTGCAGCGCTCGCGCTTCTTCCAGTCGTCGCCCGCTAGCTTGTCAAGCTTCGCGCTGTGCATCTCCAGCACGCCGCCCGGCCCTTCGTGTTCGTGGCTCATGCTGTCGACGATCACGATCTTCGCGCCCTTCGTCACGCAGTGGTCGATCGCCTGCAGATAGTCGACCGGGGAGAACGGCTTCCCGAACGGCACGTGCCGGAACTTGAACTTCGTCGCGTAGTGGAGTGAGCGCTTCTGCTCCGTGTCGACCACGAAGATCTCGCCGCCGGTCACGCGCTGCATGCCGGTCGCGAGCCGCAGCGCGGAGTACGTCTTGCCGGCGCCGCTCGGCGACACCAGCCCGACAAGAACCGGCGTCTGCTCGCGCACCGCCGGGGAGTCAATGAATGCCCTAACCATTGCTACCCTGCGGCTTTCGCGTGCAGTCATTGGCTTCAAGCAGCCACGCCTTTTTTCCGTCCTCGATGGAGACCACCTCGAAAGCTCCATGGCCGTCCTCATGGGACAGCGCCAGACCATGCCGCAGGCATACGGCCCAGATATCCTCAAGAAATGCATTGATCTCTTCACGAGTCTTCATCTAGTTGCTCCTCTCTCGCCAGCGCCCATCCGGGGGCGCTGAGTCGGTTGCCGTTGCTCTCGTACGCCGGCCACCGCTTGTCCTTGAGGCACTGGCCCCACTTCGCGACCGCGCGCGCCCATCGCCGCTGCCCCAGCTCGCGAAACAACCCGTCCGGCTCGAGCACGTTGATCGCGTACGGCCGATGCGGCTCGGCGAAGATGAACCGCATCGAGACGTGCCCCTCGAGATCCGGGAATACCTTCGCGTGGCCGCTCATGTACGCGGCCCACTGGATCGCGTGGCCGAACTCCTCGGCTTGCTTCTCGACGGCACGGAATGATGCGTCGTGCGTCGTCTTGAGGTCAGTGATGGTTAGCCGGTCGCGCGACAGGTGATCCATCATGCCGCGGCATAACACGGGGCCGGACGGCGAGTCCTCGTGCCACTCCATCGCTTGTTCGCTGTCGCCGTCGAGCTTGATCCCGCGCTCTGCAAGTTGGCGCATGATCGCCATCGCCGCGAAGGTCGCCTCCTCGTGGGCCTTGGTTAGGATCGGGACCACGCCATCGTCGTACGCTTGCTTCCGCTCGTCCTTTGCGGCGTTCGTTCGCCAGTCGTCGTGATCGACGATGCGGATCGTCTTGCCCTTGCCCAAGATGATCGCGTGGATCACGTCGCCAAGTTCCATCTCCTTGGTGGGCGTCTTGGCGATCCCGCCGAACGCCGGATGCCCCTGCCACGCGTGGAGCGCGCTCTGCTTGATCAGCGTCTTGGCGCACGAAGCGGAGAATCCCGGGTGCATGTGGTACGCATCCGGATCGAGGTCGAGTAGGCGCGCGGTCATGCCTCACCGCCGAGGTCGAGCCAGTGGGCCGCGATGCTGCGCATCAGCTCGCGCCGCGCCGGCGTGCATCCGGCGTAGTGCGAACCGCTCGTGTGGGACGCATCTGGACGGCTCGCGTCTCGACCGCAGCATGGCATCTTGGTGCGCAGCCGATCGGCGAGCGTCACGTCGTACGGGCACGGCGACGGCGAGCAGCACCACTTGCGCTCAGGCAGCAGGCACCACCCGGACCAGCATCGGCGCTCGGCCGGGATCGTGGCCAAGTCGGCCATGTGCTCGCGTTGATGGTAATTTAACATAGAATCCTCCTTGTGCTTCGACGCTGAAGCGAACAGCACACCAACCGCTCACCACTCTACTTCATGTTCACGTGAAGTGCAAACATAATCATCGATCGTCATCGGAGCAAGTCACCCTCCGCAACATCTCCATTGCTTGCTCCACGTCATCGAAAGTCGCTCGCTCAACGAGGAACCGCGTCACGGTCAGCCGCAGATGCTTGGCTGCGTCCCTCCAAGGAGCCTCTGGATACACCGGCACTCGAGGTCCGCCAGCGTATGACCGTTCGCGGTTCATCGCGCCATCTCCGCCTGATGGATCTCGTCCATCTACGGGCACCGGCTGGCGAGCGCGTGGCGTCCACGCGGCGTGATCGCGATCAGCGCACCGCCATCACCGGCGCGCCGCGCGTCTCCAAGGCGCAGCCACTTGATCATCCCAGCGTGCTCCATCGTCGCCAAGATCCCGCCTGTTCGTCCAGTGAGATCGCGTCCGTACGGCAGCAGCCGCGCGCCAACCGCCGCGACGTCGCACGGTCCAGCACTGAGCTGTTGCAGGATCAACGCCTCGACCGGCGATAGAATGGCTAGCGCGGCACGATTACGGCGCTGCACCGGCGCCAGGTCTGCGCGCGGCTGAGCGTCGATGGCAGATCGCGTGGCTGGTGGGAGCGCTCGGTTGCGGCGCAGCCTGACCACCGCCCAGCCGACGATGTACCCGCCGATCGCGTAGCCAAGCGTGATAGCGATGTCGTGCAAGGTCATGTCGTCTCCTTCGTGGCTCGCTTGACGAGCCGTGGGTGTGCTGGCTCCGCCTCAATGCACTGGTCGCGGAGCTCTTGGATCACCGACGGGTTGCCTCGCTCGGTCTTGACTCCGCCGTCCGAGCACGTCGGATCGCACCAGCTCCATCGATGCTGGTCGTCGCCCCACGGATCGCCTGCGTCCGCAGCGGCTTGCTCGGCGTCCCAGGCTCGCAGCGCCGGCCCTGGCTTCATGGCGACACCGCAGCGAGCGCGGCCTCGTGCGCTGCGATCGCTTCCTGGAATGGCTGGAACAACGGGTTGTCCGCGCTCAGCCAACCACTCGATACGTACGCGTGCCTCGCCTCGCGCATCACCAGCGCGGTGCGGGCGATCTCGATTAGCGTTAGGATCGCATGGTCCGGAACGCCTGGACCGAACTCGACTGCGTGCACCATCTCGGTCAGGCTGGTCATTGCGCCTCGATGCTGTCGATGGCTTCCTTGATCGTCTGCGCGCGCGGATAGATGCGCGCGTCAACGGCGGTGTCTCGAGCGGCCGGCGGGAAGGCAGAGCATCCATGCTGGACGCGTTCGATCGCGGCGCGCAGGACCCTGGCTCCGTACCCAGCCTGGCCGTCTCCGTCATCGCATGCGCGCTGCAGCACGGACGCCGCGAAGGCGAGCGCAGCAACCTGCTCCGCTCGTTTGGCGGCGGCCACGTTCGGCAACGTGATCACCGTCGATGACGGGTGACGGCTAAGGATTGCCGCGACCGGCTCGCAGTGCCCGGGGTGATCGAACTCCAGCGCGCACCGGTGGTCCGTATCGTCGAGGAGATCGCACAGGTAGAGTGAAGTGATCACAGCTTGCTCGCTTTCCGGATCGCTGAGACCTTGGAGTCATGTCGGCTGATCCGCTTGCCGCTCCTCCATGAAATGAACCATACGCGTCCCGACCAATGCACGCGGACGGTCCCGTTCGTAGCGTCGCGCCACCTGCCCCACCATCCGGAAGGAAATCCGATGGCGCGCTCGGCTTCCTTGATTGCGCGCGCGATGAACTCTACGCGGGTCATGTCGTCACCTGCGCGCGTTCCGCCTGCCACTCCATGATCCATCCCTCGACGATCTTGGCGACGGGGTTGATCGCAGGCACATGCCCAGGCGAAATGCCCATAAACAGGCGCTCGGACGGACGTGACGAATTCGGTGTCACGCCATCGATCCGATCGTATCGGCACTCGCGCAGATTGGCGATCGTGCCGACCAAACAGCAGCAATCTCCTTCGTAGTGCGATCCGTCGATCCGGCCCTCGCGGATTGCGAGCAGGAGCCCGGGGGCCTCCGCAGGCGCCAAGTCGAGCACGGAGCGGAAGTCCTCGCGCGCGCCGCTGAGGTTCGCGCGGCTGAGGTCCGCGTAGCTGAGGTTCGCGCGGCTGAGGTTCGCGCGGCTGAGGTTCGCGTCGCTGAGGTTCGCGCCGCTGAGGTTCGCGTCGCTGAGGTTCGCGCCGCTGAGGTTCGCGTCGCTGAGGTT
>ERZ1292644.1394-Hain-H14-01um-R2-1394-length-12606-cov-13_pt1 | contig 12606 bp, 6 predicted proteins | sample MGYA00564402_ERZ1292644 | MGnify/ENA primary metagenome ERZ1292644 (study PRJEB36523, sample SAMEA6512644) | groundwater metagenome | collected 2019-01-09 | study: AquaDiva: Metagenomics assemblies of 32 groundwater samples | reverse complement strand
TTATCAGCCAAGACGGGAAATCTATTGGCCTTGCAGCGAAGCGGAACAACCGAGCTACGGCAGCCAGGCGACGAAGTACCAAATACGGGAGCAAGACATGATTGACGAACGAGTGAGCGAGGAAGCGGAGGGGCCGGTGGCGTGGGTATCTGATCATATGCAAGTGACTTTTTGGCGCGAAGTTACGCCGGGCACGAAACTCTACGCCGCTCCGCCCGCTCCGCCCTCTCAGCCCGGCGCGGTGAGCGTGCCGACAGATGCGATGCTGATTGCTGCGCGCGATTGGTCCTATGCCAAGTACGGCAAGCCGATAGGAGACGAAGCCGCGATTGGCTGCTGGAATGCCATGCTCGCCGCCGCCCCGCGCCAGCCGGAGGCGCAGCCTGCCGAACTCTGTGGGGCCTTAGCCGAAGGTGGGCTTTGCATATTACCAGCAGGACATAACATGGGGAATCTTGACATTCCGAGTAGGCATCAAGCTGCGCAGCCCGCCGAGAACGAGGCGACCATTGCCGACTTGCCCTCGCCCGCTCCGCTGCCTGGGTTCCCTGAGGGATTGGCTACGGGATTCGGCGACCCCGAAACACTATTCAATAGTCGGGCTTGGCTGCGATCTGCACTAGAAGCAAAACAAGCAAAAGTAACCGGCGGCGGATGCGGTTGCGGTCAGGCAGACTTGGATATTCTGCTTGACGGTTGCAAATTTAACGTATCTATAAGGCCAATCCTCGAACCCAGCGACGGAGTAGGGGAACCTTGGATTGAAGAGCACGCCCTACGCGAGAACCTGGAGCAGCAAACAATTTCATATTTACGGCAGGCGCGGGAAGCGAATGAGGAGCTTGCCGCCGAACGCGAGGCCAAGGATGAATACAAGGCACTATACGAAAGTGGATTTCAAACAGAAAGCGACTTGCGCAAAGAACTTGCCGCCGAACGCGCCGCCGCTGTTGCTTGGATTCGCATGCTCGGAGAGGAATGCGTTCTCGCTGGATACAAAGGCGGCGACCGCGATGTGATCCTCGCCAATGTGCGCGACATGAGGTTCAAGGTCAAGGCTATCCCACAGGAGGAGGGAAAATCAAATGACTGACGAGAGAGTGAACGAGGAAGTGCTGCGCAATTTAGCGCAGCAGGTACGTGATAGCCATGAGCTTTTCACGTTACGCAAAAAAATCCACGATGCCCTACATGCGGCAGCCGACCTCCTGCGCCTCCGCGAGCAGGCGGGGGAGGCGGTGGCGAAAGTGGTATTTGACCTCAAATACCACGACGGTAAAGTGATAAACAAGAGCAGGCCACAAATCTTCCAGATCTGGAATGACGACCAACTAATGCACTTAGAGCCAACCACGAATCTCTACGCCGCCCCGCCCTCTCACCCCGACGAGAAAATACCTGCGCTACAGCGCTTCCATGACTTGGGATGCGACGAAACCGATCCCGTAGAGCGCCTTCGCTTTTTCTGCTCGTTGGCGATGCAAAGACAGGACTGGCTGGACGTGGAGCCGTTCTTTGATGCGCTCCCGTCGGGCGGGGAGCCGACAATCCCACAAGACGTATCCGACGCGAGACTTCGCGACGAGTTTGACGAATGGTGGGCTTCGCAAGACACAGAAGGATTATCTGATGCCCCCCGATTTGCTGCCTGGAACGCATGGATAATGAAAGACAGACAACTGCGTTCCGCACTCGTCCAACGCCCTATCGCGGCAGAGCTACAATGGTGCTCATACTGTAAGACAATCGGACATGATGTTGCTGGATGCCATAGTACGCGACCTGTGGGATGGAAACCTATCGAAGCGGATGGCTATTTCGCCCGCCGATCTTCGGCAACGAATCAAGGAGGCAGCGCAATGAAACACGGAACACGCAATGTATGCGCCTACTGCGGCGAAGACCTTGGACCTTGGGATAAATTTTCCAGCAGAGACGATACCTGCGGCGAGAAGGAATGCGAACGCTGGGCGCGTGATCAGGCGATTGCCGAACACGACGAAGCCCATGAGCAACTTGATCGCGATATGGGATGGCGATAAGGCAACGAATCAAGAAGGCAATGAAACCATGAATGCGAAAGAACTGGCGGCGCTGCTAAACGGGCGCAGATACATGCATGAGATCACGAAAGCAGAGGCAGGAGAGGCCAAAGCGGCAGGCCTCGTCGTGCTGTTTGGTGCCAGCGATGACTTGATGGAATTCGAAGGCGCTATCAGCGAGGAGCTTGGCTGCTATAACGGCGGCACTGTGTACCTGACAGCCGCAGGATTGCTTGAGAACCAATGCGAGAATTCCGACTGCCCGTACCACGAAAAAGAGCAGGCCAAGGCGGCGGCAATAGAAGCGGTATGGGACGATCAAGGGCCGTGGACCTACAAGACGGCGATCCAGCACGAGACGTTCGAGATTATCGATGATGGCGAGATCTACTGTCGCGGGATAGCGTTTGCCCTGGCCGACGTGAAAGCACCATGAAACGAATCAACGCAGCACAAACCAAGGAGAAATAAATGCCACGGGAGGAGCAATGAAACCGTTTAAAGCATGGGCGGTGGTGGAGCAAGGACGAATCGCGTGTTGGAATTACCGCGTGCCGTTGTATTGGTTGAAAAAATATGCTGCCCAAGACGCGGAAGGCGAGGGACTAAATACAAAGATTGTCCGCGTCAAAGTATCTGTTATGCGTGGGGAAGAGATGAATTCCTATAGTACCGCGTGGTGGGGGACCCCGGGTTTAACCACGGCGACGAAAACACACATTGCTTTTAACGGTTCCCCGTTATGTGGGGTAAAGCTGGGGAAAGGCAGGCAAGAGCAATTTTGTGCTATCGGCGTCCGTCTTAGCCTGGTCGAATGCAATAGGTGTTTGAGGAAATATAGTGGCGCGAAGGGGAAAAAATGAACCGTGATCTGCTGGGGCATGCCATCGTTGAAAACCCGCCGCGTATCATCGAAGGCGCGGAACCACGTGAGACAACCTATTATCTCGTTGCAAGCTGGTACGCCGCGGGGCGTTACTGGAAGCTTTGGCCTGCCTTGGATTCGCGCGAAGACGCTGAGAATTGGATCAGGCGCAGTCTCGCGAATGTGCGCGGGCATACGCATGCCGTGGTGATCGAGGTGCGGTTGCCTGGGATACGTAAATTCGTCGAGGCATGATGCACAGTACCTGCACCCGCGCCGAGCGCGCGAAGAAAGGAAAGAGACAATGAGCATAACGAAATGAAAGCCAACTGCGGATGGGACCAACCACTTTGGGGTATCAAGTTTCGTGGAGCTGATGGCAGAACGATGCTGCTCGGTCGCATGTGGCACGATCAGACGCCAACGCCATATGACGGAGAACCGACGCGGGCGCTGCTGTTCTGCACGCGCAAGGCAGCGAGGAGCTATTGCTCTGGGAAACACGCCGAATACAAGGGCCGCCAGGATAGTTGCGGCGAGTGGCGGTTCCGGCCTGTGAGGGTGAGAGAGACGGTGAGGGAAATATGAACAAGAAACGCATCGAACGTCTGTGCCGCGATCCAGTCAATAAATTTCGACGGCTGGAATTCGAACGCATCATGACACAGGCAATAAATGAAGCGACCGAGGATGCGGCGATCAAAGTATTCGTTACCCGCGAGGAAGCGCGTCAGGACGATGCACCAGATGAGGGAGTGGATGGATGGCTAGCGATTGCCGAGCAACGTATCGGGGAGTTGAAACTATGAATGCACTGATACGACTCGGGTGGCGTTGCCCTGGCGGCTAGGCGTCGCATTAGGTAGTTTTGAGCGCCCGTTCACAAGCATCGACGAGGCCATCAACGCCGCGAGTACAGGCAGTAGCATTCTGGTCAGGCAGACCTAACCCACCATCGCCGCAATCGCCATCAGGGCGAAGCGTTTTGATGGGGTTGTGTGGTAGGCTAGGGGAATGGACTATTTCTGGGTAGTAATAGCGGTGCTGTGTGCCCCCGTGCTGTACGCTTTCACGATAGCGCTGAGTGGGGCTGCGAGGGAGAATAAGGACGGGTTGCTCGTGGCGATTCCCGTTGTCATCGCTATAATCATCTTTGCCATCCTCATGGCGCCGTAAAGCTCTTGTTGAAAGCAGACATAAGCATACGCTTGCGCTCTGCCAGTCGCTTCTCGGATTCCCGCCATCCCTCGGGCTTGTTCTTCTCGAGCAAACGTTCCTGCTGTCGTAGGCGCGTCAACGTGGCGGAAATGGCTTTGGCCCTTCCGGCCAGCCTTAATTCGGCGGCGCGTTCCTCGCGGATCAGGGCGAGCTTTTGCGGATCGCTGCGGTAGTGCTTGAATTCCTCCGCGGTCGTCTGGACCTTGCGTAGATTTTCGTAGAACTTGCGCTCTACTTGATTTTCCGGTCTCGCGGATAGGAGGATGTTGGCAAAGGGCACTTCCCTGGCTTGGATATCTTCGCCTTGGAAACCCTTGATCGGTAGGCTGAGCATCTGCAGGTAAGTCCTGCCAGCCCCGCCCGTTACTGAGGTTACGGCGAAATCTACGGCCGCCGGGTTAAGATTGATCGCTCCGGGTCTGATCTCGTTGCCACCGCTGATGTCGTTCAGGAATTCGGCTAGCGCCTTGGCCGGCGCGCTGGTTGATTTGAAACCCATCTGGTATTCTGGTTTGGGGACGCCGAACGGTAGCTGCTCTCTGCGCAGGGGGTTACCGGCGAAGTTCTTGTTTTCCGCCCACTGGATGAACGGATCGGCGATCGTCGGAGCGGCGAATTGTAGCAGCGATGCGCTTTGCCCCATTGGGCTAAAGGCGTCCATAAAGGACGCGGCAAGATCCCCTGCGGCCCTCACTGGACTGTAGTTCTTTCGGAACATGGTTTCGCTCATCTTGCGACCCACAGCAGAGAAGAAATTATATCCGTAGGGGAGGGGGATGGTTACGGGTCTACCGAGCCAGAAAACGAAATTCTTGTCCTTGATATATTCTGGCAACTGGTCGTAGTCGTTTTCGCCGTCGTCGTCATCGTCACCCGCCAAAGACCTAGCCAGAACATCGAGGAGGAACCCAGAGGCGATAATCCCCCCGATGATTTTCTGCACGTTGCGGTTTCCAAGGGCCTTCAGAAGCCGCGCGGTCCCCTGGATGGAGGCGTTCATAAACATGTACCACATATTTAATTCAACGCCTTTGGCTCCGTGGCGATTGAAGTTGATGGTCAAGTTCTTCGCGAGCGAGGCAGCTTTAGCTTTGCTCATGCCCGCTTTCCGAGCATTGACGTAGGCGGCGAGCCTGACCCCGTTCTCCACCGCAAGGTTTGCGTCTTCGATTAGTTGCCACCAAGCAGATGCTTCCCGTTTGGCAAGATTCCATTTCCCCGGCCCCATGGAGGCGAGGTCACGCTTCAGTTTATCGGCTCGCTCGCCGATGTCCTTGTAGTGGTCAAGCCATCCGGTTTGCCCCCCAGCGTCTCGGTATTCTCTGGCGTTTTGGGCCCACTCGCCGGAAACTTTCCCACGGGCCATATTCCAGAACCCACGAATGGCTTTGGGAACATCAGCGAATACCTGTTTCTTCATATCCGCAAGTTCGGTATCCGACAGGTTCACAAACGCCGTTTGCAGGTCGCGTAAGAAGTTCCGAGCCACAAAAACAGGATTGGCTGCGGTATTCATGGTCGCCAGAAGTCTGGTAAATTTCCCGACAAGAATCGTGACCTCTCCCAAGTCGCGCGCGCTCAAGTTTTTCATTGAGGCGGCCAACCTCATGGCTTCGGGGCTGCTCTTCTCAAACGTTATGGTGTGCTCTTTACCGTCAATTTTGAGTATCAAAACATTCGGAGCATCCTTGTAGCGAGGGTCGACCCGCTCGACAACCAAGCCAGAAACAGGATCGACAACCCGCTTCATTTCGGCTTGATCGAGCGCCCAGAATGTCGCGTCGGGGTTTGCGCCGACAAAGTCGAACAAGGCGCGGTCCACTATGGATTTTTCCGCCCGAATGATGGCCGCCTCATGCTGGGCCATGACATGGGCGAGAATGTCGGCAACGGCCTTTTGAGATCCCGTCGCGCGCTTGCTCTCTGACCCGCGGATATTGAATCCCTGGCCCACCACGGGGTTATCCCCTCCAACTTCCTCGCGGAACAAGGGAACATAGTGTTTGTACTTCGCTTCCCAAGCGGCAATCTCTTCTGGCGTGCTTAACCCAGCCTCCAGGTAAGTCTGCCGGGTCTTGGCGGTGATAGCATCGATCATCCCAGAAACTCGTTCCAGGGCCTTGGCTTTGCCGTCCTGGGTGGCTTTCCCGATAACTGCCTCTGCCTGCTTGTTGCTCATCCCGGACAGGGCGGTATTGTCGCCATCGAAGGGCTCAACCCCCTGTAGGGCTTTCAACCGCTCGATGGCTTGCGTGTAATCACGGACATTCGCCGTCTTTCTTAACTCTGCCAGTTCGTCGTTCAGCACGCGGGCGGCGGATTCGTCGGCCAGGCCATCCTCGATATCGGCTTCTGTTTGTCTCAACTCCCGGCGCTTGGCGATGTAGTCTTGGACTTCCTCGGTTCGGGCAAGGGCATCCCTGGTTGCGGCAAGATCGACCTTTTGGGTGTCCAGCTCCTCCGCAGTGGGGTTGATCTCCCGCATGGCGGCGTTACGAGAAGGGGCGTGCTTGGCGTGCAGGTATTCCTCGACTTCCTCATATTTCAGTTTGGCCTCATGGATCGTCTTTACCAGAGGATCGACCACGTCATCGTGGAAGTCGTCGATGCGCGCCCTGACCCGGCCTGGATACATTTCCTCGGCCAGTGATGGGTTAGAGGCTTCGGGAACTGGACCTTTTTGCTTCGCTGCTTCGACCTTGCGGCGCAGGTCAAGGAAGCGATCTTGGTAGTTGTAGATCAGAGAATCGACAACCCGATTCAGACGCGGCTTGATTTTGGCTGCTTGCTCGCCGATGCGCTTGGCAACGTAAGCCGGCCCATTCTGCTCCAAGATGTTCGGGCTCTCGGTCTGATCTCCGTATGGCGGGGCGGGCCGGGCGTTATTCAGCAATCCCCCGGAATAATTAATCTGCGTCGGGGCGGATATCGTCATCAGTTGCTGTACTGGTGAGTCTAGGAGTCTGTCGGTAATGCGCAGGATTTCGGACAAGGCGGTATCGGAGCGAACCGGCAGCCCGAGCGCCTTCCTCACGGCAGACACGAATCTACTCCACAGAGTGCCACCTTGGTATGGCACGCTTCCCAAATAATCTTGCATCCTTCTATTTGTGAGCGCCCATGAGACCATTTCCCCAGGCTCGCGCAATGAATTATGTCCTTGCGCAAAGACTCTCTCGATAAACGAGTGCAGCTTGTTCACATCTCCGCTGGCATCAGCAATTTTGCTCTGGATGTGTTGGACTATGGCTATATTAACCCTGTACAAGTCTTCAACATCTTTGTGCATAGCGGTATTGCCGGGTTCTTTTCCAACATGGATTGCAGATTGCGTTACCGCGTGTAGCAGCTCGTGCAAGACAGTCTCATAGGATGTCCCGACTAAACCTGTCACATCGGCACCTTGAACCCATATCTCCGTGGTCTTTGAATCCCATGACCGCCATGTTCCCCCCTTCATTTTCCCGGCAAGTTGTGCGTAGGTTGGTTCTCCGAGATGAGCGACATTAAGATTGAACGTTAACCCCGCCGCCTCGAGTCGCCTTAATTGCCGCGCCACCCGGTAAGCAATCAGACGATAATCCCGACTGGGCGAAGTCTTGGCAATGAAAAGCGCAGCCTCGCGTGCGCTTTTCCCCTCGATTCCCGCTTGAACTTTACTAGCTTCTTCTGCGCTTGGGTCGGTGTCCATCGCGCCAGCAGCATTGTTTGCCAATCCGTATGGCGGGGCGGGTTGCTCGACGCCAACGATGTTCACCAGTTTGTCGTCGAAGAGGACGTAATTGGAATTGCCCTCACCCTTGCCGCGGCTTGAGCCGTCAAGATACCGGATACCGGGGATGCCGATGGAGGCGAGGTAGCGAGATGCGCGCTCCTGCGAACCTGCGCTGTCGTTCATGACAGATGCAACCTGTGCCCACCCTTGATCTACATTCGATGGATTTACGCTGGCTTCCCTGAGCTGATTGTATATTTGAGCGCCAGTCATCCAGTCACGCGGATCAAGAATTTCAGCTGACTCATCGACAGGAACATCTAATCTCGTTACTGGTTCTGATTTTGGTAACGGCAACGCATCCTTAATCGACCGTTGCACCTTCTCGCTCTGCTCGCTCAGCTGTTTGTCCCAGTCAAGGTATTCGTCTTCGGTGGGAGCGAGGTTGACTTGGTAGAGGCGGCCGCGGTTGAATTTCCAACCCTCGCCTTCCAAGGACTTAATGGCACGATCCTGGTCGCTGCGCGTCCACCCGAATTGGGTGCCGTAGGTAATGGGCCTACGATTGCCCATATCCGGTTTCGTCAAGGCGGCATCGTTGAAGCGCTTGACGGTGACGGTTCCGTTGGTTTCGTCGTAGGAGACGATTTGGTCGAACAACCCGCCTCCAGTTTGCCGCACTGCCCCAGGCTTGTAGTACGCCCGCAAAATGTCGTGACCGCGCAGAGTTTCGTCGGCCTTTGTCGCAGATAAACCAATGAACGAATCGCGCCCAGAAAGGGCCTTGCGGTAATATTCGGCGACCTCTTTATTCCCGGCAAAGTACATTCCCCACCCGTAAGCCTGCGCCCCCTCCCCGGTCCCGATCTTCTGCAGGCTGAATCTCTCGAACTCGTGGGGTGAACCGTGCCAAACGATTTGCTCGGCCCGCAACACCCGTTGTTGCGCATTCAACATGCCGACGCCCTGCTTGTCAGGCGTCACCCGATCGCGCCCGAATTTGGTGCCGGTAGGGTCCATGGTATCCGTCACCACGCCGTGCTCGATCAAGGCATCGTAGCGCTGGGGATTTTCAGCGACAAGGAATAGGCCGGCACTGCCTGTTTTGTTCATGAAGCGATGAAGCCGGGTTGCGCTCATACCCACAGAGCCAGCCAGTTCGGATTCGGGGATTTCGGCCAAGGTTTGAATTCTGGCTTGCGCCGAGACCGCGATCACCGTCACCCAGCCTTTTTTGAGCCCCAGTTCCTTGCCGACTTGGGCAAGGCTGATGGCGCTGGAGATCGGGCGCCCAAGCAGTTTATGGGGTAATTCTGGAGTCTGATTCTGCGGGCTCTTGATCGTATGGAGCTTGGTTTCCCCTTTGGCGTCGATCACCGAGAATTCGTTGTGGTCGATCACCACATGACCCCGAAAGCCGGGGAGATTCTCGGCGATGAATTGGGTCGTATCTTCGTCTGCTTGGCTCGGCATGGAAAGCCCGTTCGGATGATTGTGCAACAGCCAATAGCCATCGGCCTTTTTGTCGGCCATCATCGCCTTAATTTCGGCGATGCGCTCCTGTGCGGTCTGCCCATCGTTCATAAATTGAGTGCTGCCGGCCAGTCGGGTAGTGGTCGCGGTATGGCCGACAACGTCATCCCCTCGGGTCAGGAATACCCGCATGGTCTCCCATTGATCGTCGCGCAGGATTTGCGAGACTTGGGCTAGTTCGCTTGCGGATCCGACGTTTTGGCCGATGAGTTCGGCGCCTCCGTGTCGTTCAAATCCAGACCACAGGGCCGAGCCGAGTAGGGTGGCGGCGGGTCCATTCCCCCCGTCGGGTCCCCGTTCGGATCGAGGAACAATACCGAGCCATCCGGTAAGGGCACGAATAGCGGTGTCTTTTTGGGCTGGGGTGGTGTCGGGGCGGGTTTCGATTTGGTCATAGAGGGCTTCCGGGTTGTAGGCGGGTTGAGGTTGTTCGAGCGCAATGCCTTTCTCGGTTTCGCGGGTCTCGATGGTTTGAAAGAAATGATCGAAGGCGGCGCGAATATCCGTCATTTCGCTTGCGGTCTGATACGGATAGGTATTGTCCTTCTCGATCCCAAGAGCGGCGGCGGCCTTCCAGTAGTCCTCGGAAACGATGTTCGCCAGGTAGTCGTTCGAGGCGTTCTGATCCTGGAGTTTGGCGACGACGTAAGCCTCAAAAGACCGCGCGGCCATTTCCAAGCCGGTAGCCCAGTACGGCTTTGAGCGGGTACGATCGAGCTTTTGCGAACGCTTGAGCAGATCCGAGGTACGAACCGTCCGCATGATCTGTTTGAACGCCTCGACCACCTCGGGTCGAACGCCCTCTCCGGCGCGATGGGTTTCGGTGAGAAACTTCGCCTTTTCGCCAGCCTTGCGGGAAAAGTAGTTGTCCACGCCGTGGAACCACTCATGCGCCAGAGAGCCGGCGCCGCGTGCCTTCGTCAGGTTGATAACGACTTGCCCGGCTTCGTAGTGCGCTGATGGGGCGTGTATCCCCCCAGTCCCACGGGCACCGAACGCAAGACCCAACTCGCCATTTAGGGAGAGCGCTTTTGACGGCACGCCGAGCACGCCCGCCAGATCCATCAGGGCGTCGTAGGCTTCGTTCAGGTCCTGCTGCCGGCGCGCCCCTTCCACGTAGTTGCCGAATTGCACCCCGCGAAATCCGAAGGTTTCGGCAAAGCGCTCCGGGGTCACGTCGGCCCCGTTGCGGTGGTCAACCCCCACCCGAGGCGAGTTCGTCTCGCGCCGTTCATAGGGGACATCTTTGTATTGTCCCAGCAGGCGTACAAGCTCAGCCTGATTGGCGTCCTTCCAAGCGCGGGCGTCTTTTACGTTCGTGAACCCACCTTTCAGTTCAGCAACATACGTCCCAATTTTCTTACCGATGAAGACTTCCTTGGAATCGCGCTTGCTGTAGATCTGAAAATCAACCGCCTTCGCCGCGTCCTGTTCCGGCGTTGTTTCGCTCCACGCTTTTTTGAAGTTGGCGATCGCCTCGGCTCGGGTGTCGCCCATCGCCAGCATCTTCGGCCAGTGACTCATGGCAGTTTTGGCAGCAGCCTGCTCGACTGACCAAATCACTTTGGGCGGGTTGTACTCCTTCCCTTGATGGACAGAATACGTCCCCGAAGCAATCTTGATCCCTTTCAGACTTTTCGCGTGTCCGACCTCGGTGTAGAGTTCGACGCGGCCCGAGAGATTTTTGAGCCCTTCGTTCTTGGCGAGCAGTTCCCTCGCCCGCGCCGCGTCGATGCTGCCGTCAGCAAGTTGCATCGTGACGTTGCGTAACAGTTCGACTTGAGATACCCAACGCTTGAGCTTCCAGGATTGACCGGGCTTGTTCGGGATCTCGTCTCGGGCGGCGTGCATGAAGGCTACAGCCCATGGATCTGAGCCGCCATCGAGCAACTGCTGGTAGTCCGGCTCTGGCCAAGATTGGGAGAGCGGCACTGCGGCGATGTCGGCGTCTTTCGCTTCGGCCAGTTTCGCGGCGTAGTCCTTGCGGGCGCCGGCAATCTTCTCTCCGAAATCGTCTATCCCGGCGGCCGGCTCTTGTATTGGGGTGGGGGTTGACTCTTGTTTTGCGGCGTTTTTCTCAGAATCGAGCTTGTCGGCGGCGGCGCGAAGTAGGTCGGCGGGGGAGGATTCGGCGATGGTCTTGGGGTGCGCGGCTTCCAGGGTCTCGGCGGGGGCGGGTTCGGTTGGCTTGGTTTGTTGTGCCGTAAAATACTTAGGGACTTCGCCATTTTGCGTATGCGCCTTATAGACTTCCTGCCATTGCGCTTTTTCGACTTTCGATAATTTGGTTAGGTCCGTGCGCGGTAAGTTCGCGTGAATCACGGCGCGCACAAAATCTTTAGCGGCAGCAAGACTGTCCAACTGAGCGATACGCAATCCTGTCTTGGCGTCGGTGACGCTATGGGCATTTAGTTCGTAGGCTGGCGTCTTATGAATGAACAGGCCAGCATAGTCAGTTCCCTCTATAGTGAACGGTTCGCCCTTAGCGCTATTAAAGGTCAACGATTTCTTTTCGCCTTTCGGCATCTTAACTTGTCGGATAGCCTCGAAATATTGCCGCCCTTCTTCAATCCTTCGTTCTGTTTCCGCTCGCTCTTTTTGCTGCTTGGCTTCTTCAGCCGTCCGTTTCGCTTCCAGTTCAGACCGACGCTCGTCAATCTCTTTCTTCGCCGCGCTGGTCATAGCGATGATGTTATCCTCGCCGTGGCGGGTCGCAATTTCTACGGGATTGCCGCTCTTTTCTCCTTCGCGTTGCTCCCTGTTGCTTCCGTCCCCATCAAAATTGGTGCGATAACCCTTCTCGTAGATGACGTGCTCACGCGATGTCCCAAGCGTAAGTATCGCTGGTTCGCCCTTGGCTTCCGCCTCCTTCAGTCTATTTCCAACCCAGGGGGCAAACTTCGAGAATGCCTCCGGTTTGGCGACGTGGACGTTCGCTCTTTCTGCTGATGCCACAGCTTCTTCTGTGCGCGCGGCCTCCGGCGCTTTGGCCGGTTCGGCGGGCTTGGGTTGAGGATGTTCGACACTTCTCCATGTTCCATGTCGATATGCAGCTTCTAGATGTTTCTTCAAATCAGCGATTGCGAATTCCTGGGTCACACCAGTCCCGTGCATATTGCCAAATCGCTCATCAAATTTTGTAGCGGTGTAGGCTTTTACGACGTCATCGAAAAACACTCTGATCGAAGGTTCTTTGCTAGACTGGGCTGGTTGTGCTGGCTTGGCGGGCTTCA
>ERZ1292644.1392-Hain-H14-01um-R2-1392-length-12607-cov-6_pt1 | contig 12607 bp, 17 predicted proteins | sample MGYA00564402_ERZ1292644 | MGnify/ENA primary metagenome ERZ1292644 (study PRJEB36523, sample SAMEA6512644) | groundwater metagenome | collected 2019-01-09 | study: AquaDiva: Metagenomics assemblies of 32 groundwater samples | reverse complement strand
ATCCAGCGGCATATCTGTATCTACATCATGCTGGGGAAATAAGCCGGTTCCGAAAATACAGTTTTGCGGTAGCCGTATATGTAGCACTGCCGCACTCGCAAATGGTGAATTTCACCTCATAGAATGTAATGCAGATTCAATGGATGTAGTAAAGAGTAGATTTTTTAATAAATTAACGGAAATGTTAAATAAATTGTAATATGGAAAAGCAAAGATTAAACAAATTTTTACAGAGCAGGAATGAAATCAATGCCTGTACGCAATTATTAAAAGACAATAACCTTATTGAATCAGGATTGGATTGCAAGAATTTTGACATTGCCCATGTAGTGCCGTATATGAAAGATGGCGATAATATGGTTGATTTAGGCAGCAACGGGAGTTATATCTTACAAAATGCTGTAAAATTAAATTATTCTGGTCGCAAGGTAGGTATTGATTTAGGAGCGCCGGAATATGCGCCTACCGGCAATATTGAATATTTCAAGGGGGATTTAATGAATACACCTTTTGAAAGCAATAGTTTTGATTTAGTTACGTGTTTGTCGGTAATTGAGCATTCTGTTGATTATTCTTTATTAGCTAAAGAAAGTTCACGATTATTAAAAGTCGGCGGTCAATTAATCGTGTCGTGTGATTACTGGAACCCGAAGCCGGACACTTCTTTAACAAAATTATATTCACTTGATTGGAATATATTAGACAAGAATGATGTTTTAAGATTGGTTAATGAAATGTCAAAGGTTGGTTTGAATATAACCTCTGATATTGATTGGACTACATCAGAAGCCGTTATAAATCCGCAATATTGCAGCCCCGTTGCCGGTGTTTCATATTCGTTTGGGATATTCCATTTTATAAAACAATAACAATATGCAGTTTTTCAGTGATGATAAACAGGATATGTTCGTTGCCAATCTTTTAAAATTCAAAAGGAACGGATATTATCTTGATATAGGCAGTTGCGCCAGTGTTGGGTCTAATAATTCCTTCTTCTTTGAATCTTTAGATTGGCAGGGAATATGTATTGAAAAAAATCCGATGTTTAATGAATCATACAAAACAAGAACATGCAGATATATAAACGCAGATGCTTTAACAATAGATTATGAAAAATTATTAGCATACGAACACTTCCCCTGCTTCGCGGATTATTTATCTTTGGATATAGACCAAGAATCTACAATGGCACTTAAAAAATTACCTTTAGACAAATACAGATTCAAGGTGATTACCATAGAAACAGACAGTCATGTTTATGGCGACTTATACAGGGCTCCGCAGAGAAAAATATTGAGTTCTCAAGGTTATTTTTTATTGGGAGAAGATATGTTAAATCAGTCAGGTCGTAATATAGGAGCAGAACACGCTTGGGAAGATTTTTGGGTGGATTCTAAAGAATTTGATAGAGAATTTTTGAAAAAAATGTATTCTTGCAGATTGGATGTTGGTCAAATGATAGAAAAACTTAAATCTTTACAATCATGAATACTCTCCAGATTTGTGGTATTTATAAAATTACATCTCTATCTGGTAAAATTTATATTGGACAATCCCAAGATATATATGGAAGATTTGTAAAATATAAAAAACATGATTGCCAAAATCAAAGATATTTATACAATTCCATTAAAAAACATGGGTGGGATGCCCATAAAAAAGAAATTATACATGTACTTAGTGATTACAATTTGGAAGAATTAAACGCACTTGAAAAATATTATGGTGAATTATATAATTGTAATGACCAAAAAAGCGGATTGAACATTAGAGAATGCGGAGGGAATAAAGGAAAGCATTCAGAAGAAAGTAAGAAAAAAATAGGAGAAGCAAGTAGTGGCAACAAATATGCTGTTGGGTATTATCATACAGAAGAATTTAAAAATAAAATGAGTGAAAGATTAATAGGGCATCCATTTTGGGGGAACAAAAAGCATGCTGATAAAACAAAACAAAAAATTAGGATTGGGAATCTGAATAAAATAATTTCTCAAGAAACAAAAGAAAAAATAAGAAAAAAAGCATTTGGCAGAACCCATACTTCAGAAACAAAAGAAAAATTACGAGAAGCTAATTTTGGGAAAATTCATACTTCAAACACAAAAGAAAAAATGAGTAAATCTCATTTAGGAAAAAAACATACACCACAAGCCATAGAAAATATGATAAAAGCTCAAAATAATCCAATTACACTACAAAAAAACAAAGAATCTAATTTAGGGAGAATCGTTTCACCAAAAACAAAAGAAAAATTAAGCAATATAATATTTAATGTTGAGACGGGTATTTTTTATTCTGGGATACAAAGTGCTTCTGATTCTATAAATATGAAATACCCTCTTTTATTGAATAGATTATTGGGAAATACAAAAAATAATACATCATTTATATATGTTTAACACGAAAACATCCTGTACTATTATAGTTTATCATTACGAGGCAATGCCTTTTTTAAGAGCGTGCATCAGAAAAATACGGGAATATTGCCACGAAAATATAAATCAGCATATTATTATCACAGAACAAAGTTGTGAGGGAACACGCAATCAGGTAATATCCGAGTTCGGCACAAGTGAAGATATAACCATTGTTCCTATGAAACCACTTTGGTCTGGGTATGCTATTGACTATGTTATGCGTTTTTGTGATATTAAAACCGAATTTGTGTGCGGTATAGAGCCGGACGTGTTCCCTATACATAAAAATTGGCTGTATTTATGTATAAAATTAATAGAAGAAAATAACTTTAAATTTGTAGGGGCACTTATAACAGAAACAAATGGCACAGAACATATTTATTATCAAAATAACCATTTTTTCTGGATTTCACAATGCCTGCGGGTTGGAAGGACGGTAGATTATAGAGAATTAGCTTTGGAGGGAGGGTTCACAAGGTATCACGGCAGAACAACCCAATTCCATAATAAAATAGAGATGGATAAACCTTTGGTTTGGGGTAATGATGATTGGGATAAATGGGCAAAAGAAGATTATTATAATAGGGGGTCTGATGATGCCGTTGTTGCCCACTGCTGGGAAGATAACCATAGAGAACATGACAAGTGCACATTCGGCATTACGCATATAATGGGTATTCCACCAGAATCAGGTTATGGGAGAATAATTGATGGGATAGTATTTCACTTTGGATTTCATAGAACATCGGTTGGAGTAGAAAACGCAATGGGCAAAAAATACTGTGAATGGAAAGAACGAATAAACAACGGATGCGATGATGCACTCATAGAGGAGATGCTGAAGGACGCATTAGAACATCCAACGGGTGTAAATGATAGAAGGACTTGGGATGGAAAATTAAAAAAAGGTAAACCGCCTTCAGAAGCGTTGAACAAACGAATTGAAGAATTGAAACATGAATAAAATTGTTGAAGTCAGTACACCCGATTTTTTTACTCAAAAGATTAAGGTTGGAGAGGTAAAAGAACACAGTTGGGTATATTGTGAAAAATTATGTGCTGATAAAAAAGTGCTTCACATAGGATGTTCGGATTTCCCTTTATTTACTCCAGAAGGCAATTTACATTTACATTTAACAAAATTCGCAAAAGAAATACATGGCGTTGATATAGTTGGATTAGATGAGTTAAGAAAATATTATGACGGCAATTTTTTTGATGATATTTTGAGTGCCGATGAAAGATATGATGTGATTTTAGTTCCTAACATCATTGAACATCTTCCAAATCCTGGTGATATGGTAAATGAATTATTTCTAATTAATTTTCAAAAAATGTTTGTTTTAGTTCCCAATTACAAAGTTTTTGAGCAATCTACATACGAGAATGGGATATTTACCGAAAAAATTCACCCCGACCATTTTTGTTGGTATAGCCCTTACACGCTTTATAACTTATTCAAGAAGGAAATAGAAGCCGGTGGATATGAGTACGGGATGAATTTCTTTGATAATCAAAACATGATAAGTATATTAATTACTAAAACGTAATTGACCAAACACAAAACCCATGAAAATCGCTATTGTAGTTGTTTTATTCAATAATCCAGACCTGATACAAAAGCAGGTTGAATGTATTCGCCGTTTCTGCAAAGACGAACATGATATAATATTGGTTGATAACAGCAGGCGGAAGGAAGCTATTGATGCTATTCTTTATTATAATCACAGTTTGAAATGTCAATATTACAAAACTGAATCTGAAATAGACAGTAGTTACAGCCATGCCTTTGCTTGTAATTTTTCATTTCACAAATTGAAATACAACTACGACTACTTCCTGTTTCTTGATCATGATAATTTTCCGGTAAAGGAATTTTCAGTAAAAGAAATACTACAAGACAAGATTATTGCCGGACTTGGGCAGGTACGATTAGATAAGCATTACTTTTGGGCGGGTTGCGTTATGTTTAATCATACTAAAATTGAAGAAAATCTTATAGATTTGTCGCCTAACAGGGAATTTGAACTTGACACTGGGGGCAATTTATATAAGGTCGTGGATAAATACGGCAAAGAGGCATGTGGATTTTTTAACGAGGTTCATGTTCAGAATCCATATTTTGATAAATCGTATTATAACTTTTACAGTATGATAAATGATGGTGTTTTCATGCACTTTTTCAACAGCAGTAATTGGGCTAATGCACTTGACGACACAGAGAGGATAAATTCTCTTTTGAATATTTTAAACGAAAAAATGAAAATATGATCTTAATAACAGGCGGGACAGGATATATCGGCGCACATATAGCAATGGCAATTAAAAAAGATGTTGTTGTTTTTGACTGGGAAGAGAATAATAATACGGTGCTGGCTGAAAATGGCATAACTAACTATTACGGAGATTGTACTAACTATACGGATGTCAATCGTGTTTTTAAAACATATAATATTACTCATGTAATCCATTTGGCGGGATATAAGGAAGTAGGCGAATCTGTGAAAAACCCTGTTGATTACTTTTATAATAATATTGTTGGTCTAACAACGCTATTAAAAATAGCAAAGGAACGAAAGGTTCAAAATTTCATTTTCAGCTCTACCTGCGCCGTTTATGGTGATTGTGAGGGCGGCGATGAGCAGACACCGTACAACCCGAAATCCCCGTATGCCTTGTCAAAAAAGATATGTGAAGAGATACTTATTAATTCCGGCATTAATTACGTCATATTGCGATATTTTAACCCGATAGGTGAAAGGGATGGGATTAGAGATTTTTCAGTTGATAGTATCCAAAACAAAATGAAACAAACACCATTTTATATTTACGGTGGTGATTACGATACTCCTGACGGCACTCCTCTACGGGATTATATTGACATTGAAGATTTGACAAAGGCGCACATACAGGCGTTAAAATGGAACAACGAAATAGTGAATATAGGAAGCGGGAAGCCAAAGAGCGTTATGGAAATGGTAATGGGGAGAAATATCAAATACGAAATTATCGGCAGAAGGAATGGCGATGTGGGCAAGATGTGGGCAAATACTGACAAGTGGAAGAATTTATGCGAGTAGGAATATTATTAATCAGCACAGGGAACTATGGTATATTCCTTCAACCGCTTATCGCAAGCATTGATAAATACTTTTTTATAAATGATAATATTGAAATTTACCTATTTTCAGATAAAAAGCACGATATAAAAAAGAGCGACAGGATTAACATTAAAAGGATAGGAATAGAACATAAACCCTTCCCGTACCCAACTCTGCATAGATATAAATATTTCACGCAAGCAGCATACATAATTAATTCAGATTTCCTGTTCTATCTTGATGTGGATATGTTGATAGTTGGAAGCATAGGAGGGGGGATATTGCCTAACGGTTTAAATACTTGCGGATTAGTCGCTACGTTACATCCTGGATTTTATAAAGGGGGCGGTTCATGGTGTGAAAATCCGCAAAGTTTGGCTTTTATGCCAAAAGAACTACATAATAAATATTACGCTGGGGGCTTTCAAGGGGGCAAAACAGGGGAATACCTTGCCGCGTGCAAGATAATGGCAGAGAACATAGAAATTGACGAAAAGAATGGTATTATAGCAAATTGGCATGATGAATCGCATTGGAACGCATATTTGAGCAATAGGGAGGCAAAGGAATTGACACCGGAGTATTGCATGGTGGAGGAAAGGCATTTAAGAGTGGCATGGGGAATAGATTCCTTGTCTCCAAAGATTATTGCACTTAAAAAAAACCATGATGTAATGAGAAATAAATAATGTTTTATGACTGAAAGACAAATAAAAATAAAAGACATTTGCATAAGAATTTCAAATGTCTTTCAACTTGGTTTATCACATAATGACCAGGATTGGTTTTATAAGTTCATTATAAGAATGGATGAAAAAGATATATGGCACGCCACCCTTTTTTTTGAATTAGATTTCATTGATAAGGATTTTCACGAAGAATTTATAAAAAAAATACATTCCAACATATACCAATATAATGCACAAAAATGGATAAATTTTTTTGGTATAGAATATTTATTAAATAGGCAAGGGGGGAGGTATGGCAAAAATCCTTTAACTATTTATATAAGTCATATAAAAAATATATTGAAAGATGAATGGATTATAAAATACGAGCATATTTTTGATGATACTTGTCTTTCTTCATCAAAAAACTCATATTCAAATAGAGAAAAGGAATCGGCGTGGTTTTATATTTTACAATCTACCTCTATTTCTGATATAATAAAAGAAATGTATAAAAATAAATCTATTTATATTGATATATATGATAAAAATGGCAATGCTAATAATTGTAGTACGGCATATTATAATTCATCATATTCAAAAATAGTTAATGGATATAGGGCTTGCGGAGCGTCAAACAAACTGATTACTTCGGTGGTCAGTGATGCTGTGAAAAAAGAAGCAAACAGCTTGGTATATAAATTTTTGAAATTATGTAAGTTTTGAGTTATGAAATAGTTTATAGCATTACCGCCCACGAACACATTGAAAGCGTTTATGGATTGTACGAAAACATAGTAAAATTCAATGGTGAATTAAATTGTCTTGTTGTGGTTCACTGTGAGGATGAATTGTATAATTTAAGAGATTCAATACCTGCCAGAAAAAACTTATTTTTTAACCCTATACGAACAAAAAAGGAGAGGTTCTCATCGTCTATATTTTTTGCCCATTTTGACAATTATAATTTAGTTAGGCAGTATGACTTTAATTTTTTTTGCACGCTATCCTCTAATAACCTATTTGTCCGTCCTATTAATTTTGAGCAAATTAAAACAGAGACACCATTTTTAAATGTTAATAAAACAGGGTACAGCTTGGGAGACAAGGATATGTGGATGTGTGATGAATTTATAAAGAATCGCGCACTTGCCCATTTATTCTACGATTACGAAATTGCGGTAAATGTAGCGCCACATCCAGGAACATATTACCGAAAGGAAGTGATAAGTTTTATGGATAAGTTTTGCAAAGACATTGGCATAAATAAAGAGATATTCGTAAATGATGTGTTTGGTGCAGAGGAGGTAATGTTCCCTTCATTAGAGAAATATGCAACTGGTTACGTTTCTAAAAGATATGCCGTATGTCTTTACGGGCAAACGTTACATGACATTAAGGATGTTATTAAAAACGGCACTTGTCGGAAATTGGTTGGCAATCATTATATTATGGTTAGGGTGGATCGCGACCCACAGGACGAATTAAGGAAATTTATTACAAAAAAAATATGGTAGGATGCCGTCTTAATGGTGGAATGGGCAATCAGATGTTTCAAATAGCTGCCACAATCGGATTAGCCATTAAAAACAATACCGATTACAAAGTGCATCCGGTTAATCTTGCCTTTAATCGCAAAAATATTTTTTCTCACTTTCCCATCTTGCAGGATAGCGAGATAGCATTCAACTACAATGAGCCGGCTTTCACCTACAATGACATTCCTTATCAGGACAAAATGTGTCTCAATGGTTATTTCCAATCATATAAATATTTTGAGCATTGCCGTAATGAGATTTTAGATGCCTTTAGATTGAAATACGAGATGAATAAGGGTGTCGTTTCTATTCATGTCCGGCGGGGCGACTATCTTTGCACACCAGATTATCACCCAGTTGTAACAGTGGCGTATTTGACAAAGGCAATGAATTATTTTATCAAAAAAGGATATGAAAAATTCATGGTGTTCTCTGATGCGTTAGATTGGATTAAATACAACGTGGACGCTAAAAATCTACCGCTATGTAATATTGAATATTCAGAAGGTATGACGGAATTACAAGATATTGAGCGACAAGCAAATTGCGAACACCAAATCATAGCTAACAGCAGTTTTTCATGGTGGGCGGCATGGCTCAACCAAAATCCTGAAAAATTCGTAATTTCGCCTTCATTATGGTTTGGTAAATCTGCAAATAATGATACCAAAGATTTGGTAATGGAAAAATGGCTGAGGTTGTAAAAAAACGGGGTAGAATCTTGCTTGTCGCAAGTGGTATGCAGGAGATCGGTAAAAGTTTCCTGTCCCTTAAACAAATGATATGGCAGGCGTATAGTTCAAAACATAAGAGCAAGGGTCTCATCTTTGATTCCAACAATGAATATGGTAACTATGTCATTGATGGCAAGGCATACAAGATTAAAGAAATATCTCCAAATGACATTATAAGGTTCAGTAATCATACTAATTCAGAGGTTAGGAGGATCGCTCCTTATTATAAAAATGGTGCGCCCATGACAGATGAAGATACTGAACAACTGATTTTAAAGGTGCTGTATGAGTTTAGAGGCGGCGGCTTGATAGTGGACGACCTCAATACGATATTCGGGGATAATTTGCCGGATAGGGTTACTAAGGCATTGTGTAACGTGAGGCATAAGAATTACGATTTAACACTGCACGTTCAATCTATCGGACGTATTTCTACTAAAATCAGACAAAATGCAAAGGTAGTCCGGTATCATTATCAACTTGACCCAGTTTTGGATTCAAAAGATAAATTAACCGGAGAACTGGAAATATACCAAATTGCCGAAAAACTTGTAAATAATCAATTCATTTCAGGCAATAAATACTTTGTAGTATATATTTTTAGAGTTGATAAAAAAATTAAAGGGCAATTCTCACCTAAAATGTTTTCAAATGCAATACAGGAATATATATCCGAAAATACTAATAGATTATTAAACCCTTTGAAAGCGAAAGTTAATAAGGAAGGAAAAAAAATGTACACACACGAACAGGCATTATTACTGAAAACTAAAGAATTTTTTATTAGGTATTACGGGAATTAGGATTGACCAAGCATCCTATCAACTCGTTTCTCGCCATTCCCCGCCTGGCGTAAGGAATGTATCTTTTATTGTATCATTATTATTCAATGTGTCATCCCTAACCACATCATGTGCTGCCGCCTGGGGTTTACCTTCTTTGCTTTTCTTTTCTAATGCAGTGTCTTTTAATGATTGAACAATACTTTTAGCTTCTAAATGTATTCCAGCAAGCAAGGACCCAGTTACCGCCATATCCTTTAAGATTAATGACGCAAAATACATACCATCACTCATTAATACATTATGCTTAATGAGCAAACGGGTCAATGGCGGAGTTCCCTTTTCAATTAATTCTGGTTTTACCTTAACCCCATCTATTGTAGTGTTGCATTTTACAAAAAAATCATTTGCGGAAATTGATTGATTACCAGCAAGGGGTAATTGTTCATTCAGGTCTATTTCTCCCTTTAAATGGAGTTTTGTTAGTTTGGGTTCATTAATTTTGAAAAGTTGTTTTAGTCCAGCAATAATCATTTTATATCCATCCCAAATTGCGTCAGCAGTTTGGGCCGCATTACTTTTTATTTCCTCTGGAGTGGGCTTGTCTGTGGCAGGAGATGATGGTGATTCAGTAGAGGTTGATGAATAACCACTGCCTTTGTCTGATGTCGCGCTTGTTGGTTCATTGGGAATAGCTGAATATGCCTTCTCATCTACCGCGCCGTCCAATGGTCTTATTTCCTGAACAGGGATTTTATCCGAAAATATATCTTTTGGGATGGTTCCCGAAAAAGCATTATTTGTTTCGGACTTAAATTCCTCTGTCGGGGTATCTGATCCATCACCAGAAACGGGTGGCGTTTCTATGTTTGCACTTTGTTCCATAACCTCTGTTTTTTTTCTATTTTATCAATATTTTTTTTTGGCGACCTCTACCTCGCTTTGCCACTGTTCAATTCGGTTGCGAATTTAGTGATATTTTGACTTATGTTTTCTAAATTATTAATAAAATCTTTTTCGTGAAAAATCTTACCGTAAATATCCCTGCCGTCATATCGTGTTTTTTTTGAAAATGAACTCAACCGATGATTAACAGTTGCCGGAGTTGTTCTTAATATTATGGCTATCTCGTTTTGCTTATCTGTTAAATGCTTTTTAAGGAGTATCATTGTCATTACCCTTGCACGGGTAATATCCCCCCTTTTTTTGGAGTAAATGAGTATTTCGGGTGCAATGCCATATACAAAGTTTATTTCTTCAAAAATCTTATTCAAGATAAGGGTAGGAATGTTTTTATTCTTAACCACGTCCAACTCGTTTAGTTTCTGTTTGATTTTATGTAACCCGAACTTTTTAATGCCTTTATTAAAAAGATGTACGAATTTTGAAACTTCGGTATCTAATTTGACTGATCCAATCATTATTCACCGCCCGAAAATCCGACCATAGAAACCTCCGTCCCCTTTTTTAACTGAAGTTTTCCCAGTATCACCATCTTCTGCCTTTTCAATTTTGGTTTCCTTGTCCTTTTTAGATTTTGCGGCGGCTTCCTTTTCGGCGTTAGCGGCTTTTTCTTTTTCCTTTTTCATATCATTTTCTTTTTCAGTGTTTTCTTGTAAATTTCGTTCAATCCAGTCCTGTATGCTATCAGCTATTTCAACAGAAAAAGCAACCATTTTTAAGGTTATATCTGGGTTGTTTTTGGATTTGCCAGACATAATCTTGAACCCGTGTATTTTCTTTGTTATTGAATGGGGTAGATCGTCAAAGTTAATATTTTCCTCTCGGATTAAATCCTCGTGAGCAAATTTGGGTAAAACTGTGGTTTCTTTCGTTTCCATCTTACTTGATTTATTAATTTTCCGTGCAAATATAACGTTTTTTTAAATAAAAAAATTATTTTTTGTATGTTAGTTTTGCCGCTTTCATCGCATCCTTTAGTGATAGTTCAGGATTGTCTTTTCTGAATGAGGCAAGATGTTCACGCCATTTTTTTGTGGATTCCTTCCAAGCAAGCGAGCCGCCTCGCTTCTTTTTCCCGCCTCCATCTTCTTCAACTTCGGTGTAACCTTCAACTTTATTTTTCGATAAAAATTCTTCTTTTATTGAACCGCCCTTTGCCATTTTTTTATTGAATTTCTTTTTTAATCCTTCAATGAGTTCTCTTATCCCATAAATAGCATCTTTGACATCTTTGGAATCATATTCATCTCCCATTACCTTATGGAAATCATTTAAAAACTCTTCCATCGACATTTCTAACCTTTGAAATGCCTCAATATGTTTTTTCGGGTTGGCTGCTATTTCTTTTGCAGGGATTGTTTTAATTGCCTGCGTAACCGCTTGCTCCACCTTATCTGTTATACGTTCAAAAACAGATTTTGTCTTATGTTTTTTTGCAGATTCTATTGCCTTTTCACGCCTTCCTGCCCAAGCCGCAAGCAATTTTTCGCAGTAATCGGCATCGGAACTTGATATTTCCTTACCGTCAATTACTACACTTTTAGGTGTTTCCTTAATTCTTTTATTTTTAGGTACTGCCGCCTTCTTTGCCGGTCTCCCACGTTTCTTTTTCTCTTTTTCCACTTTGGGCTTTTCTTTAGCTTTTTCTGGTTCCGGCACCGATTCCTTTGGCTTTTCCTTTGCCCTTAATTCGTCAAGTTTCTTTTGCATGGATGCCTTCATGTTTTCCGGCATCTCTGCTGGGCTTGCAAGTGCTGTTTTAAGCGCACTTATCTGTTTTTCTACTGTTTTCATAATCGTTTATTAAAATATTCACGGTACTGATTCAATTATTGTTTCAATGTCTCCCTTGTCTTGTTCAAAAAGTAAGCAATTTTCGTATTTGTAAGTGTTAAAAGTGTCGTCTCTCTCATAAACGTTGCCCCTTACAATCACTTGTTTCAACAGGGTTTCGTTCTCGTCCCTTACTTCGGTTACTATTCCTTGTAACCCTACAACAACCTTTAAACCATCTGTGTTCATCGCATAATTATTTTTGTACTAAATCCTTCATTGTTTCTAATCCCCTAATAACCTCTTTTATGTTTTTTTTCTCTTTTCCTTTAGCTACGTCCAACATTATTTTCATGCCATCTATTGCGGCAATATAATCCTGTTTCGTTAATACTGTCTCCGGTGCTGGCTCCTTGTATGTCGGTAATGCCTTTGGGTACTTGTTTAAAATTCGCGTTTTTATCTCTCTGAAGAGTTCATCAGTGTCGTCTATCAGGTCAGTATCGGGGTTGTTAAGTATTTTATTTTTAATATGAGTTGATTCTTTTTCCGGTAACATGGATAAATTTAGAGATTGAAAGTATGATTTTATGGAATGACTATCAGTTGCGGGTAATGCCCCGCCTTTTGC
>ERZ1292644.1391-Hain-H14-01um-R2-1391-length-12611-cov-8_pt1 | contig 12611 bp, 15 predicted proteins | sample MGYA00564402_ERZ1292644 | MGnify/ENA primary metagenome ERZ1292644 (study PRJEB36523, sample SAMEA6512644) | groundwater metagenome | collected 2019-01-09 | study: AquaDiva: Metagenomics assemblies of 32 groundwater samples | reverse complement strand
TTCCCTGTATGGCAAGAAGAAGTGTGTTGTTTATGGAAAAGCCCAAAAATCTTTCCGAGATGTTAAAAAGTAACTCGACTACTCGTCGAAGTGAAACTTAGCGAGATTCGCTCAAAATACGAGGAAAGTTTCGAATTTCTTCAAGCCCGCAAACGCCGACAAGTTCAGCAGTTAGTTTTGCTTAACAATCTCAATAGAGGCGACCAGAATATCGCGTCAACGCTTTTACTTTCACTTTTTAATAAGACTCTCTCCGCTCTTTATGATGACAAAATGCAGATTAAGTTCCTACCTTCGCAAGGAATTCTGCAAGATCAGATCAATTCATACAACTCCTTAGCCCAATCCGATTACTTGGAAATGGGCAAAGCCAAACTGGACTATGACTGGTGTTGGGATACATTGTTTTTCGGTCGTGGATATTTAGAAACTTTAAGGTTCAACAAGAAACAAAAGATAATAGAGCCATCAGTGATCAATCCTTTAGTTTTTGGCTATGACCCTTATTTTGAAAATGTCCAAGATTGGCGTTATTACTGGAAGTGGGTGACTAAAACCAAATGGGAACTCAAAAAGCTTATTAAAGCGGGTGTGATTGACGGCATAAAAGATCCTAAAGAGATACCCACTGGAGTGGATACTTATTTATGGGATTATAGAGTTAAAAGAGATGAGGCCAAAAAAGGCACGCCTATGGCAACCGACACTCAAGCGGGGGATGTTTATCAAATCCTTGAGTTCTATGGATATGATGACAAGGGTAATAAAAATGTCGTCTGGGTTGATAAGGATTTCACCAAAAAGCTCTTTCAAATGAAACTGGATTTGGAAGATGGAGAACAAATCGTGGCTCCTGACGGAACATCCATTGATACTGGTTCCAAATGGCCAATCGTGGTTAAAGAGGCATTCAGAGAACCGCATTCTTCAATCACTTTTTCCGTGGCCGATCTTTTAGAAGACAAGCATCGAGCCAAAAGCGTATTGCTTAATTTGGCTTTTATCGCGGCTAAAGATCGTGCCAATCCGATTTATGGTTATAACCCCGATAAGGTTAAAGATGTAACCCAGTTCTTTTCACGTCAGATAAATCAACATATTCCAATGGATGATGAATCAGCGTCATGGCCGTTAAACAAAGAAGATCCAATGAGTGCCGGACTTATCAACTTTATTACTATGCTACAGCAAGAAGCCAACGCGCCAGTAGGAACAGGAGTAGCTTTACAACCCGAAACGGGAGGCCAAGAAACTGCGACTGAGGTAGCCATACAACAGCAGTTAAACGATATGGCGCAATCGCTTCAGTCAAAAGTTATGCAATTCGGTGAAGCAGAATTTTGGAGCCATTGGTTCCACCGCTATAAAAAGTATGGAGAGGAACTTGGGTCGAAAATGGCCAATATAGTAGGAGTTAAAGGAGTTAAAACAGAAGAGATACAGTTATCGGATTTTAAGACTGACTTCCCGCCCGGAGTGCTGGTTTATTCGGCCAAAGAAGCTGAATTCAAAGAGCTGGTCTTACGAAGAGATCTTATAAATCTTTATCCGCAGTTAGCCCAAACTTTAGGCCCAGATGGTATGAGAAACTTTAATAAGCATGTTTTCTTTCCTAAGTTTTTGCAGGATCCATCATTGATTGATATAATGTTCCCAGAGACGCTAGACGAAATGCACGCACAAGAAGAAAATGAAATGTTAAAGGATAATAAATATCCCCAAGTATCCCAGACCGATGACCACACAGCCCATATTTACATCCACCAAATGGTTATGCCCAAGACCTTAGCGACTTGGTTTCATATCGCTGAACACAGGGAGTATGCAAATGGACAAAAATATGCTATAATGAATGAAGAGAGTGTGGAAACATCTGTTGATAACTCCCAAACAATTAACAAAGAGCGTCTATCTCCACAAGGGGCAACAGCTCCCTTGAAACAAGAGATGAAGACAGCTCAACAAACATTATGAACGCATATGCCCCCTCAACACCTAAAGGGAAAGATGAGATGCCAAAAGTTGGTTATGTCCCAGCTAAAGTAGCATTAGAAAGTAACAATGATGAAAACGCTTCTGTTTCTTCGGTTTTAGCTTTTACTCATGATACGACAGAGATTGAAGTTACTGCCGTGGGCCAAGGAATAGCTGGCACATGGGCAGCCAACCAAGCCACTAGCGTTGTAACAGCCACTGGGACTGGAGCTAATTTTGATTTTGTTGTTCCCTCAGGTGAAACCAGGAGATTTGTTATTCCAAAAGAAACCGCTGGTTCATATGCCAGTGTTCAAGGAGTAAATAGAGCCGAAGGATTATTCACAGCCATAGCCTTCAAAACACTTGCGGGCAATGGCAGTGTATTAACTTCAGAATACTAATGCCAAAAAAACATAAACAGGAATCAAAAATTCCTAAGAAACAAAAAGATATTTTACTAGAAATACCAAAAGAAATAGAAGTTGAAGTATTCGCCAGTGGCCCACGAGATAAATCAGCCCCCAAACTTGGCCATATTGACCTTGAGTTTGGCAGAGAAGATCTTAATCAATTGAGGAGCAAACTTAATGAAGTAATTGATTTCATAAATACCCTTTAACCAAAAAATAAATATGTCAAAACGTGGTAAAGGTAAAATTCATAAAGTATTGAGTGAATATAAACATGGAACTTTGCATTCAGGTAGTAAAAAGGGTCCAAAAGTAAAAAGTAGAAAACAAGCCATTGCCATCGCACTAAGTGAAGCACGAGAAGCTGGAGCAAAGATTCCCAAAAAACGAAAAAGAATAAGTAAGATAGTTGAAAAGCATTTGGCTAGTAGAAACTTTTCGTAATGCCTTAATAGGCAAAATCTCGACACCTAAGGAAGGTTCGCCAGCTTCCCGGTGGGTTTGTCGAGATTCCCGCCGGGTAGCTCGCCGACCTTCTATTGGGTCGGTTTTGCTTATAAGGGGTCGAATAAGTTTAATTTAATTAACAAAATAAACCTATGAGTATAAGATTACCGTTACAAAATGTCTTGGATGTAAACAACAGCGCCATAAATGCTACTGGCCCAGCTTCAACGGCAGGCGGAGTGGCAAATACTTTTATTCTTCCGCAAGACTGTGACAACGTTGTTGTCAAACTAGAAGCTTCGGTCCTCGCGGGAGGGGTTTCCGCTGTTCTGCAAACTAGCGATAATGGCGGCGCAACTTGGTATGATGTAGCCCGAACAAGCATTGTGTCCAATACTGGCGGAAGTGTTTTGGCTGAATGGCTTAACATACCAGTTGGTGGATTTGGATTTAGGCCGACCGCAGGTGTGGCTTCAGTTGGAACCGGAACTGCGGTCAGTGTTTTAAGCGTTACCGGTGGAGCGGGAGCTTCGACTTTAGCTCAGAAAGATTTCTCAGGGCTAGGGATGATGGGTCAGTATGGCCGTGTTTTCTTGCGATATACGGCTGCCGTTACTTCCATTCTTAATGAGAGAGTCCAAGTTTTCACCAACACCCAGTCAGGTGGAAGATAGTGCAGCAAAATGAACAATTCTAAAATTGTTTATGAAAATTCAGAGGAAGATGGGAAAATATTATTTCTTCAAAAGCAGCAAGGTGAATTGACTCAAGTAGTTGAAGCGATTAACCAGGTTGAATCCGGTGAAAACTGGCAGAAACTGAAAAAATTGCTGTTAGATGAGATAGTAACAAATCTCGAAAAGCAATTAGCGTTAGAAGCAGCAAGGGATGAAATAAATCCGCCCAAGATTTACAAGCTGCAAGGAGAACTTAAATGGGCAAAAAGATATTCTGATTTAAAAAAACTATCTGAGGCCAAAAGGCAACAGATAGAAAACATTAAAAATCAAATAAAAGATGAAACAAACCCAAGGGACGGAGCCCTTTAACGCTCCAGAAACCGAAGTCAAGGTTGAGCCGGTGCCAGTGTTCACGCCGCCTCCACCGCGACATACTATTGAAAGACAGGGTGGATATACAGAACCGATGACGAGGCGGCTGCCCCAAATCAGGGGCGGTGTCTGCGAATTCTGCGGCATTTTGGACAAAAATGTTCCATCACATTTTCAATATCAACTCTGTCCTCACTTTAGAGGATTAGGGGAAATGCGCTGTTCTTATTGCAATGAGGCCGTAAACCCAATGGATGTGATAAAGCAAGGAGTTTTAAATGTCGCGGAACACCCGGACAACCCGGACAAACTGGTTGTTTGGTGCAACTCGTATGTGTGTTCTGGCAAACACATTGCCCGATTTAGAGTAAATAAATAGGGCATCGTGCGGCTTCCTAGTCAGAAGTCAGCACTGAAAATAGACTAATTCGTGGGATAAGATTCGCCTCTTATGCCGCTGTAACTATGGCTGATGAACTCGACTTAGAACAACTTGACACAGAAATTGAGAAAGAGAATAAAGTAGAAAAACGTATTAAAGACCTTTCAGAAAAAGTTAGGTTAACATCGGAAGAACGCGATGAGCAGAAGCGTATTTTGGGCGACCGCGATAAGAAAATCGCTGAGCTTGAAAGAGAAAACTCCTTCAATAGCGGGTTTGTGGATGTATTGGCCAATCATTCCGCGGCCAAAGACCATAAGGATGAGATAAAAGCCAAAGTTCTTTCTGGATATTCCATTGAGGATGCTACATTCGCCGTCTTGGGTAAGGCTGGAAAGTTGGGTCAACCAACTCCTTCGCCTGCGCCTAAACCAGAAAATCCCGCCGGTGGATCGGCTGTAAATCAACCGATTACTGGAGGAGAAAAAAAACTCAACGAGTTAACTCGCGAAGAAAAACGAGCCAAACTTCTTGAGGCGGAAACTCGCGGCGACATTTCGATAACCTAACGATTCTAAAAGATTAAAGCATGCCTGTAACAGTAAGGGCTACTACTTGGGGAGGTGGGCCTTCTAATATCACTGATCTCTTAGTCGGATATATTTCCGATGAGATTCAAATATTAGAGCCAGATCTCCAGTATGCCAAGTTAGGTAAGAGACGGGATGCCCCAAAAGGGTATGACCGTATTATATTCCCACAGACCAACCAAATTCCGGTTCGGATAAACGTGTCTAACATCGGAGCCATTGGTTCGCCTTCAACCTTTGGCGGCGGTTCTGTCTTTGGAGCGACTGGTTCCATTCAGGGTGGCGCAGCGGCCACCGCCGGTGGATTTCCAGTGTCGTCCACGCAAGGTGTCGTGGCAATCGCAGAAGGAACCAATCCAACCTCAATTACTTGGGGTGCCACCTCATTTAGTTCGGGTCAGGCCCAATACGGGGTGTTGGTTGAAATTTCAGATTTATTAGTCCACAGTTCAGCTATTGAAACGATTGATGCTTGTACGATGCACGTCAGGAACGCTTTGGCTCGTTTGGTAGATACAGCTCTTCAAACGGTCGTAAACGCAGGTTCAAATGGAGTTATTTATGCTGGTAACAAGACGGCGAGAGCGGACATAGCGGCTGGCGATCTTTTGACTCAAAGCGAAATGCAAAGAGCCTACAAGACTTTAGCTGCTTCAAACGCGGCAGGCGCGAAGTATTTCGATGGTTCTTATTTCGCGGCCGTAATTCACCCATATCCAGAATCAGACTTAATGACTAACTCTCAAACCGGCGCTTTCGTGGATGTCGGCAGATACACTTCTGTTGACGACCTAAAGAAGGGCGCTTTGGGAGACTTCCGAGGCATTCGCTATCTTCGCAGCGCGTGGCAGAACTACTTCAACTCAACGGTTGATGTATTTCCAACCACTGTCTTGAGCGCGGATGCGTTCGGTTGGGGTTATTTCCAAGCGCCAACCCCGACCTTGGTTACGACTCCCGATTCGAACGATCCATTGAATCTTTTCACTTCAGTCGGTGGAAAAGTAACCTTGGGAGCTACCAGGTTCGAAGATTCTATCGGAACAGTGAGAATTGCGAGAGTTGAGAGCACAGCGTCTAATACCACCTAATAGCTAGGTGAGCTTCAAGGCCTTTACGGGCCTTGAGCTTAATTAACTATTATGCCTGTCGTATCGGACGCTCTAGCGTTTGCCAGAACTCAAGTCCAGACCGATATCAATGGCCTATCTAATGCCAATGGTTTGATTTGGGCTAACGAGGCATTGGTTGATTTTAGAAGAAGATTGATTGCGGCTGGAGTTGACGCTTCCCAGCTTCAGGAAGCCTACCGTGATGGAACAGTTAACGTAGGAACATACCTTTATCCGGCAGATATGTTTTGGCTTAAAACTATTGAACTTAACTACGCTAATTCAACGGCTGCGGATTACAAGACGGCTAATCAAGTTGATGTTTCTAACATTCCCGGGGGTACATCATTCGGTTGGTTGAGAACAAATGCTGCTACCAATACTCCCTGGTTTGATGATCGAGGTGACTGGTATGAGATTTTTCCAACCCCCACTGCATCCCATAATCTTACTCAGCTTATTAGAATATTTTATTACCTGGAGCCGACCGAATATACGGCTGTAGGTGATACTATCGTATATCCTGAAAATCTTGATTATCGGAGTATGGGTTGGCGCATTGATTCTAATTACTTGTATTCATTGGGGAAAACCGAAGAAGGAATTGCTTTTAACTTAAAATACGAAGAAAGAGTTAAACAGATAATAGCCACGCTATCACGTGGAAGCCAGCAACCTATCCAGGCAGTTGGAATTCAGTTATCGGGTTTCGAGTTCTGATACATATTAAAAAATAAATGCCATACGTTAATATCGCAAAACCAACCGGAACGCCTTATACCAGCCTGGCCAAGCCTGGCGGGGTAACAATTAGGGCGGGTATGAAAAACATGTTAATGATGCCACTTACCAGATCCAGACCGATAATTACAGGAGACTTAGTGAATATACGAATAAGTAAACCAACTGGGACTGGCTATACGAACGTGGCCAAGCCCACGGATTAAACACTATGCCGAATAACTATACTTTTTTTGACTCAGATGGTTCTATCCTAACCGCCCGTTCAAGCATTGTAAGCGGTAGCGCCCATGATCCATATATTCAAATCAGCAGCTTCCTTTCGGTTGTTCCCACTACTCCGTCAGGGAACCAAAGCGTATCAGGGACTGTTAATGTTGGAAACGCCCCTAGTGTATACGGAAACATATCGGGCTCAGTCTTATCCCAACAACTTGGCACACGCATTAATTCAGTCATAGGCAGTGTTCCTTCCAGCTTACTTACTGGAGTTCATGGCCACAGAAACGATGCCCTTGCTTCGTATTTGGGAGGTAACTTATCTTGGAGACCGATAACCACCGATTCGGCTGGACGAATAGTTACAAAGCCTTTTTCTCCTGAAGAATCAAGAATTGAAGGTTATGCTTCAACAGTAAATGTGAGTGTTACCACTTTAGTAGCTGCCGCTGGTGTGGGATTAAGAAACTACATTACTGATGTTTGGCTTGCCAATACTGGAGCGGCCACAACCCTAGTTACGTTCAGATCGGGTGGAGGAACTTCAGTTTTGGGTTATACGATAGCCCCTACTGCTAGCGGATCCAATCTTCCAGGACTTATAACTCCCATGCGCACTTTAGCTAACGAAACCTTTGACTTTCAGGCATCAACTGGAACTTCGGTTTTATATGCCACGGTAAAAGGATTCATAGCACCATAAACTATGGCAGTAGCTTTTGATGCTGCAACAAATACAGCATTTGATACAACTGATACTAAGACAACAAGTCATACTGCAACTGGTTCTGACCGAGTGGCTATTTTGATATTCCGTTCAGCGTCTACTGCCGCCCCAACATCAGTAACTTATGGGGGAACCGCGATGACATCTTTGGGTTCTAAGACTGATGCTGCGGGGAATAATGTAGAGATTTTGTATCTTTTATCTCCTGCTACTGGGGCGCAAACAGTTTCTTGCACAGGCGGAACGACTGGGTGGACATTTACATGTTGCACATATACTGGAGGAAATGCTGTCAATAATTTCCTTGGCGCTAGTGGTGGTGTAGGTACATCATCAACAGTAACCATAACTTCGGCAACGGATAATATCGTAGTAGGAGGTGTCATGTTAGAAACAGTAGCAGATGCCAACATTGCTGCTGGTGCTGGACAAACATTAAGAAGTGCAGCTTCAAATAGGCACGCTTCATCAGATGAAGCAGGAGAGGCATCAACGGTGCATAGTTATTCTTGGGTTGCCAGTCTTTTGTGGACGACAGCAGGTTGCAATATAGCGGCTGGCATACAAGTAACTGCATCCAACAACTGGCTTTTAATGGGAGTTTAAATATGGCAAATCCATTAGTTATAACAAATTTTGGCGGCCCACTGACGAGGAAAAGAACCGGAGATATTAACTCCGGTTTGGCAAGGTTTGAAACCTCGTGGGGTTATGATCCTTATTCAAAACCAGGGAATCTCACATGGCTTGAGCAGCCTACGAGTATTCTCTCATGGACTGGTTCTCAAGGCCCAATGGCGGTAATGAAACAAAGAACTGAAGGGGATGTTAACCTTGTTTATGGCGTGGCCAAAAGTGGGAATTTATATCGTATTACCGTAAACTCCGCCACCAATCCCAACTTGGATTCTCCTTCCGTCATATCAGCCCTGGCCGGGGGATTTGGAAATGACCGTGGGGCGGGAATGGTTTTTTATGGCGCCACTGAAAAAATCTTCGTGGGAGATAATACCAATATCCAACGGGTCAACTTTGATGGTTCAAGTCCAAGTGTGGTCGGTTCAGTTACTTCTACGGGAGTTCCACGGCCGATGATTACTTTTCTGGGTAAAATATACTTTGGCAATGGCAATAATATCGGAGAAGTAGATTCATCAGAGCTGATAACAACTCAAGCCAAACTAAGTCCCGCTTTGCCTGCCGGTCTTTTTGTCAGGGATTTGGATGTTTCAACGGATGGCAATTATTTGCAAATAATAACTTCAAGAACCAATGCGGCTTATCCGCAGGGTGATTCAAATGATAGGACATCATCTGGCGCCGCTGATTCATTTAAGTTTTATTGGAATGGCATTGATAGTGGGGCTACCTCGTTTGAAAACTATTCTGGTATTGTACTGTCAACCAATGTAGTTAAAGCTGACCAAGACTTTACTTTTGCCCATGATCCCAGTGGGGCAGCAATTTTTTCAGGAACAGAAAAGATTTTATCTCTTCCAAGAGCACTGGCTCCCCATACAAATTCCGCTTTTTTAAGCGGAAATATACTGGCATTTGGCACTGCCGAATATGAAAGTTCAAGTAGCCGGTTCAGGGTGGGGATATTTAATTATGGGCAATACGACAGCGAAACTCCAAAAGGACTGTTTAGACTGCTTCGACAAAATGCCCAAGTTGAAGATGATGTAACTGCTGTATCTGCCTGCATAGGTGTGTCTAACAGAATTTACGCGCCATCAATATACGGTTACGCGAATAACATCTCCGGAACCGGAAAAATTTACTATTCAACGCAGGAAGAAGACTTGACTACTACAAGTTTTGATCAAAGATTGTGGCGTTTTGAAACTGTTTCGAATGGGGTAGGAAGCATTTTGGCTGGCGTGTATGAAACCCAAACCCAGATGTTTTCAAAAAAGGTTAAAGTGCCAGAAGTTCGTATTTATACCGAACCGCTTATTGGAGGCAACGACTTTGTGGTTGATTTGATAGGTTCAGGCGGAAGCGTAATGGCGGGGGGAAGCCAAAGGTTTCAAGTGGCTACCGGCAGTGTGACTACTGGTACTGATATGGTTCACTTTAATCCGGCTATGATCCCGACTTATGCTTTAGGCGTGAGAATAACTAATTCTTCCACTACAGGTGTAGCCAATTGGACAGCCAATAAAATAGAAGTTGATTACACGGATGGCGGCCGTTAAATATATGTTGGATGACGAAACAAAAAAACAAGTAGAAGAAATAGCACAAAAAGTTATGCAAAGTTCTTTTGGATTTATTGAACAGAAAACTTCGGATACGCCAACAGACGCTTTTTCACTGGTAAATCGCAGATTCGTAACTTTGAGCAGCAATATAGGAGCGCGGCCCGTATCATCGGTTGCGATTGTCGGCCAACCTTTCTTTGACACCACCTCGAACATACCCATGACTTATAGCGCGGGGGGTTGGAGAAATGGCGTGGGTAGTTTGGTCGCACTAAATAACTGATTAAAATTATGCCCACATACGAAGAACAGCAAAAACTATTAAGAGTGCAAGTTCCAAAAGGCACGGCAGGCGCCGCTGAGTTGGAGTCACAAGGTTTTACTGATGTCGGACAACCTATAGACGTCAGCCAGCCGTCTCCTAAAACTGCGGAAATCCAACCTCCTTCACAAGAAGGGCTTTTCAAAGTTCCGACTGAAGGTATCGGGCCGAGTGGCGAACAAATTTTTGATATATTTAAGGGTGGCCAGAAATTAGAAGAACCAGAATTTGCCAAAATGGGTGTTAATGTTGCTGATATTCCTGTGGGCCAAGCTCCGGCAGGGTTTATTAGTAAGTTCGCGCGTGGATTTCAACAAGCCAATCAAGAATTAAAAGGTCAGGTGCCAGGTTCAGCTACTCAAGCTAATGAAGTAGTGGAAAGATTTGCACCCCCCAACCAACAAACAAATCCTATTATCTCAAACTTTTATGCGCAAGACTCTTTCATGCAGAACCTGGTTAAGTCTTATCAGGATTTTGTTAATCCAGTCAATCAGAGGGTGTCTCTTAAGGAATCCTATCAGCAGATGATAAAAGAGTCAGGAATTCAAGATTTGGATCTAGAAATTTTAAACACCAAACGTATAATAGAAGAAACCGAGGATTCGATACGTCAAGAGATTCAGGGTGCAGGGGGGATGGCAAATGAAAATCAAATTCTCGCGCTTTCAGCTAGCCGTTCAAAACAACTAATAAAAAATTTCAATGCTTTGCTTGAAACAAGAAATGCCAAGGAAAAATATCTTAACACAGTTTTGCAATTAGAATTTCAGGATCGGCAACTTGCAGACCAAAAATTCGAGCAATCTTTTAATATGGCATTTCAAATTGCAGATTACGGTATGAAAATGCAAAGAAATGCCATTGAATCTCTGGATAGAACTCGCCAAGCTATCGGTTGGACTGGGATCTTATTGGCCACAAATGGTGATTCCTCCGAGATCAGTTTGATAGAGCGCGCATATGGTTTGCCTTCGAATGGTTTGCAATTAGCGGCTCAAGAAGAAATCAGAATTAAAACTCAAGCTGAGCAAGAAAGACAACTAGGATTGGAAGAAAAGCGAGCCGGATTAGCTTTGAAAAAAGAAGAACTTGCCATGAAACCTCTTGAAAGAGGACTTAAAGCCGAACAAATTAAAACTGAACAAGCTCAAAGAGCAAAGATATATGCGGATATTGCGGAAAAAGGTAAAGTAACTGAAAAAGTTAAACAAAGACGTCAAAATATAGTAACCCAAGCTGATACTGTTATAAGCAAGGTGGATGAAGCATTAAAACAAGCTGGGGGTTACACTACGGGGCTTATCGGAAGAATCTTTGCATCTACTCCCGGCACAACCGCATACAATCTAAACAAAACGATTGATACCATTAAATCTAATGTCGGTTTCCAAGCTCTTCAGGCAATGCGAGAAGCATCTCCAACTGGTGGAGCTTTGGGTCAGGTTGCCGTCCAAGAATTAACCATGTTGCAGGCTACAATCGCTTCTTTAGATATTGGTCAATCCGAAACTCAACTTAAAAAGAACCTAAATGAAGTTAAACAAAGATTTGATAATATGAAGGCTATAGTAATTGCTGAAGATGAAGGAAAAGAAGTTACTTATGACGACAAAGGTAATGTAATAATTTTAGAAAACTAATATGCCTATTTTAAGAATGACAAGAGAAGAGTACGAAAAGAAATATGGTCAAAAACCTACAAGTTATGGTATTACTCCAATATCTCCAAAAGTTGCAGAAGCACCGCAAGAAAAAAGAGGTATTGTTGAAAAGATTGGCGGATTTTTAGGTATTGAAAGGTTTGGAAAAGCACTAGGACAAGGAGCATTTCAATTTACAAAAGAAAAAAGAGAATTGGATAAATTATTAGAAGCAGGTCAAATTTCGCCAGAGGAATATGAAAGTATAACTACCGGTGGAATATCAAGTAAAGAAATCGTGGGTAGTGCTGTTAGCACAGGGGCATTGCTTGTTCCTGGAGTGGCCAAAGGTGCGCCTTTAGGCTTAAAAGCATTGGCTGGCGGAGCAACGGGTTATGGATTGGATGTGGGAGCAAAACTTCAAGCAGAAAAACCAACCGGAGAAGCCCTTAAACCTGGTGTTGGCACAGTTGTTGGAACACTATTGCCTGTTCTTGGAAGTATATTCGGTAAAATCAATCCTAAAAGGTTAGAAGAGATTAATTTAAGAATGACTCCAACAGAAAAACAGTTAATGGCTAGGCAAGGGAAAGATATACCTGCATTTTTAGCCAAGAAAAAAATAGTTGGCACGCCAGAAATGCGCTATCAAAAAGTAAGACAGATTTATGATTCATTAGAAGAAAAAATCGGCAAAACCATAAAAGAATCCAATGTTAAATTTTCAAAAAATGATGTATTAAATTCGGTTAGACAAATTCCTGAACAATTCAAAGATGACA
>ERZ1292644.1390-Hain-H14-01um-R2-1390-length-12626-cov-5_pt1 | contig 12626 bp, 12 predicted proteins | sample MGYA00564402_ERZ1292644 | MGnify/ENA primary metagenome ERZ1292644 (study PRJEB36523, sample SAMEA6512644) | groundwater metagenome | collected 2019-01-09 | study: AquaDiva: Metagenomics assemblies of 32 groundwater samples | reverse complement strand
AGTTAAAACAGCCATAAATCACCGTCCAGTTTCGCCGTTGAAAAATTCCTAGATTGAAATCACCTCAAACACAAACAATCGCATCGTGCCCGCCCGTTGTACAACAGATACGTGTGCACTTGAACTAACCACCACTGGTGGCGATACCTTGATTTGTTTTGCTTGCGCATGGGCATAACTAGCCAGATATATACAACCGATTGTTCCCGCCACGGCCTTATCTGCTACTCGCAATTCAATCTCATCCCCATTTTGTAGTGCCCCAACGTCCGCTTTATAAACATACACGCCCGTATTAGTAATTGTGCCGACGATATGGACGGTATTAAGAGTTGGTGTGATTGAACCGTAGAATGATACTGTTGCCATAATTTATATCCTAGCGTGAAATTCCGACAATAATAACTCCAATATCGAAAAAAGTGCTTGAGTGCTGCATTCTTACAGCAATCCGCGATGACGCTGGTATGCTCACTGGAATGGGACCAATAGTGCAAGGATTGAGGGAATTGTTACTGTTGGGTTGATTATATGAAGAAGCTGACAAATCGGGAATAATAATTTTTTCACTTCCCGCTGGACCAATACCTATATCAATAAGAAACCATTCAGTACCCACCCCAACATCATCTTCTGGGACGAGGGAAATGAGAATTTCGCATATATCCTCACTTGTGGAATTCACAATTTGCGTCCAACTCCCTTTTGCATTTGCCGGTGAAGATGCTGGAATCATAGTTGAACGACTCGTACTAGCATTTGCCCCATAAGTTTTCATCCTACTGCCTGATGGAAAATGGGCAAATCCGTGAGATTCAAAGTGAAATCCAACAGAGACAACCTGACTAGCTATACTGCATTGGGCTCGAGCCGAGAGAGCTTCCCCAGCTCCGATTACGTATGGAAATTTATAATAATAACCGTGAGTTTCCCTATTGGCTTGTACGATAAGATTACTCGCTATTATTTGTTCTGCTCCAGCCGTTCCTTTTCCTATGTCAACGAGAAAATTATCGAGAGGGTTTCCTGAAAAATTCAGAATAAACATTTCTGTGGTTATAATATCCGCATCGAACGGCACTGATGGAACCAAATTTTGCCATACTCCCTTCGTATTGATTATAGAATTCGCGGTAACTGTCCCTCCTCCAGTAATTGCGACCGTTCCACCGACTGCAAAACGAGAAGAATCGAAAAATGCCCAATCTGACATTATGATACTCCGTAGAGCGCTATATCAAAAAGCCTATCAGTGGCATCAACATTCGTAGATTGCGCCCGAACAGCAATGCGCGTTGCGGTTGGAATAGAAACTGACATTGGACCGATAATTTTTGGAAAAATATAATTTTCATGAAAAACGAGGGGGAGATTATTGATAAGTACAGTTTCACTGCCTGAACTGCCAATGCCAATGTCAAGAAGCCAACTGCTATTTGCCCTAATGGAATTCGTATCACCACCAATAACAATTGCGAGTTTTGTTATAGGAGATGTAGTATTCGATACGATCTGTGCCCATGCTCCTTTTACACCAGCGATTGCACCGGGATCAATTTGCGTACCACCACTATCGGACATGTCCACGCCATATGTGGTCACTTTTCCTAATGGTGACACATCGGCAAAACCACTACTCAATAAATGTCCCGCAATAGCCAATTTTGCCGAGGCACTACTAGATTGCATCCGCGCCGCAATTCTTGTTTGCCCCGGAATGGCAACGGGAAAACAAAAAGAAACTGAAATCTGATCATTTATCACATTGTCAATGTGGAGATTATTAACAATAACTTGTTCTGATCCTATTGGCCCTATTGCTATATCAACTAAACATCTATTACCAACATTGTAAGGATTCAGGCAAACCATGATTCCATTCGTGTCAAATGGTGAACTATTGATAAGTTCGCCGTAACCTCCTTTTGTATTTATTGCCAATACAGCCAGACTCGTACCACGCGAACTTTGGGTTTGTTCAACAGTCCCCATCGCGCAATATCGACTAGTATCACTAGAAATCCAGTCCGACATATCTATTCCTACAAATTAGGGTCCATACCTTGTACGCGAAATCTCCGATTACCTAAGAGCCAAATGAATGTATCCATAATAATTTGACGTTGATCTGGAGTAATCGCTTGCAACGTTGCTATTATCCCCGACCTTGCGCGAATATCATCTAAGCGATCTATCAAGACCTTCGGTGGGCGTGCGACAAATTGCTGCGTTTGCGCGTTCCACATTTGGTCAGGATCGGGCGGACCACTGATGGGAATAGCTATGATCCCTAGCGGTAAAACCGGCGCGATGACAGAGCCCGTGCTGATGAGACGACCTGTTGATTCTTCGACTATGGCAAACCAGGACATATTTCACGCTCCTAACCTACAAGCTCTTCAAAAATCATCTGATTAGAATATGTAGACAAGGCAATATTTTCAATCTGGGGGATTTCTTTGAAACGGCAGAACGCGGTGAACCAGAATTTTTTCGGGAGTGTATCTGGTTGAAAAGCAATAATTAACTCTTTTTTCCCACCCAAGTAGCCAGCTAAAAAGTTCCAAAATGCAAGGGTGCTCGCTTCGGGGTGCGACGCGAAGTTACAAGAAATTACGACCTGCCGAAATTGGACATCAATCCATACCGATCCGCTTGCTGACTTTTTTATCCGTGAAACCCCAACCGGAGTAATATTCCAGTTATAAACCTGATCGGGAGTTACGCGCACGACTAACCCGCAATAGATATACGCCAATTCGATAAAGTCATTAGTATTCGTAGTATCGGTAAAATCTATCTTGACATGCTGCGCGTTCACTTCATCAAAAACAATCCATCGTACCACTCTAGGATTCTCACCACAATAACGTAATAGTTCAATCAGTTCATTGGTCGGATACCCGCTAGCGTCAGCTTCTTCCGCATACAATCCGCTCGTTGCAAAGGATGGTTCCCATATCGGTAGAGTGCCCGAATCATATTTCAACGGTGAAAAAGATGAAGAGTTGGAAATGCGCACCCGAAACGTTCCATCTTTCGTCATATTGTGGGAGACGATACAAATAGCATTGATTCGATAGGAGTTGCCGAGATCACGAGTGAGGCTGGCGGTCTTCGATGTGCTTCTCCATATTTTTGATCGTTGTTGCTTATAGGTATTCGTAGCCGGAAACGTTGAAACTTCGGTTGACGGGGTGAGTGAACCATGTCCGAGCATATTCCAACGATTATAGGGGAAAACAAGAACACAATCTGGGCTGAGCTGTGGAGCGAAACGATTCACCTGTGCATGCGCCATCATGCTGGTTCTTGCAACTAATCCCGCAGTCCCACTTTGATTTTTTTGTGATGAACTGCGTAGATTCGATATGACTTCCATGAAAACGCTGGCTGAAGTATCTTGCGATGGGTCCGCTGTACTATCAGATCGAATGTCAAAATGCGCCCTTACCCCATACTCCACAAACGGAGGAGGGGGAACAAAAAGCGCAGTATGGCGAATATTGGACATGATATGTTAATCAATTAATCCAAAGTTAAAAGAAGGTCTCCGGGGTCAAGAAAAAGCCTCTGGTTTACGCCAATTGTTTGAGAAGGACTCAGGGAACCGCGAGCATAAATAGAACCTCCCGATGCCAAATCGGAGAAGAAAAGATAGTTTAATTGACCCCAGGAAATCGTCGCAGTAGGAAATTGAATCTGAGTTCCATTGGTGATTTGATTTCCCGAATAGGTGAACCCAACGGTACTATTCGGTATAGCAACGCGGGCATAATTCCCTATCCCCGGTTCCGTCGCGCCAGTGCCAGCTTCGGTAATTTCGGTTGAACTCAACCCCGCGAACCATAGCGGGGGCGGAGTAAACGAAACTCTCCCAAAAACATATTGCAAAATTGCCGCTTCTTGTATATCGGTGAGTGCCATGTTATTCCTCAGTCCACCACTTCCTCAATGAGCATTGATAATCCGTAGGTTTTGAATGCGATCTGAGTATTTCCCGGAACCTGACTCCATTTGCCGTATATCGTTGTCGTATATAGCAATGTGTCACTTCTTTGTATGAGTGATACGATAAATTCACAGTTAATACTCACAAGCGATTCCAGGAGCAACCAATAACTTGTTAAATCCGATTCCGGCTGTGGAGCCATCGTTAAAGTCATTAACGTTTTGTTGTAGACGCTTTTTGACCAATACTGCCCACAGGTAGCCTGTCCATCCCGTACAAAGTCTTCCCGTTGCATTCTCCAATTATACATCAGATCATTGCTTGGTTCAAGAATTTTCCCCGCATATACATATCCGACTTCCATATATCCATTGGCATTGCCAGTATCGTCGAAATCAATGCGAACGTATCGGGCCGTGACTTCTGATGGGAGAGCAATTGCAATGACTTGCTGTTGGATTCGTTTCTGCATATCCGAAATTGGCAAACCATCAGGAAAAAACTCAGAAGATTGAGCGATGTTTATTTCGGGATCAGAATAATAACGCTTTCGTTCCACCCATCCACTATCATATAAATTAGTAGAAAAATCAGCAGTATTCCCAACACGTATCTTAAAAAGTCCATTATTTGTTAAGTTGCACCTGACTAAGCAGACTGCGCCAATTTTATATGTGGTCGTTAGGTCTGCTGTGATAAACGCTCCGGGAAGTCCAGTAGATCGCCACGTCTCCGCCAGAGCAAGGGTTTGCGTCAAATCCGCCTCATGGTCAGTTCTTTCCCCCGATGAACTAATAACGGGAGTTGGCACGGCAATTGAACCGTTCCACCGATTATGAATGAAAAAACGGATTGATTTTGGCATGATCGTTAAATGAAAAGAAGCAGATTCACGAGATTATCGCCGTAGTTTTCTTCATACGCGACGGAGCGCATTTTTCTCCCGTTAAACCACCGAGTGAGAGTTTTTGTGTCTCCAGAATTTTCATCCTTCACGAAGTATGTAATAACAATGATATTGTGTAGTGATGTCTGAAGAGGTGCTGCTGTACACTGGATTGCCACAAGATACCTTTGTACTCCATATACTTCCAACCAATAATTTGCCGCATTTCTGGCATCCGATTGGTTAATGAACCATGTTTCAATCGGTTCTTTCATTTCTTCTGCTGTTTTGTATAAATTACGTCCCGTTGTAGGGCCAGTGTTGGATGCTTCAATACGGAGCGATTGCTTGCTTAACCATGCTCTTCTTGCTCTCCCCGATGCGGTAGTTTCATCGACCGGAGGCGCATGCCCCAATGAATCTTCAGTCTGAATGGTAAAATTATGATCGTATCCCATGATGATCTTAGAAAAAAGACGATCAACTTGACTCGCAACAATAACATCGCCAGTTGCTCCACTATCTGATGTGGCATTTCCTTGAGGGAAAATTTCGGCTGAATCTAATTCTAAAGCTACGATAGTCCCCGCGTCAGGAATCTCAAATTTACCTATGATTGCTTTACCAAGTCGAGAAAAATATAGGTAGCCTAATACCGCCTGAAGCAAGTCTTCTACCACCGATAGAATAGGAGAATCACTGTTGATATAGTACCCTGAATCTCCTGCCATACTGATTCTTGCTGATGTCAATGACGCTCCATCAACATCGTCAATTGTGAGTCCTCCATACGTAGTAATAAGATCATAAATAAAATCCGCTCGATTAGCAGAAAAACTACCAAGAATAGATTTCCCCTGCACATCGCACGTTATTTGACCAACCGCAGGTTGATTAAGCGTAAATTCACCATTCGCAAGATCATTGGTCCATTGACTTCCACTCGTAAGAGCAACCCCAATGTCATAGACATTAGTAATGGCGTTAATGGCATGGCCTGCAACTTTATACGTCAAATTTACCGGGTCTTTTAAGAATGGAGATATATTGTTTACGTAGCCATACGCGACGGGAGAAACAACTTCTTCATCATTGGGTCCAGTGAATTTCGCATCGGGAACATTTTTCTTTTGCAATTCAATAGCACGAGAAAAGACTTCAACTGATATGGTATTATCCGAATACGTCAATTTTCCTAATGTTCCAGTGAAAATGGTAGTTGCAAGGTTGAGAGCAATTTCACTACGATCTCCTGTGAGTTTGACAACAATAGTGCCACCTTCCCATACTCTATTAGGGGGAAGTTTATCGTCAAATTGCCCATCCGCATTATTGATAACCAGTCTACCAAAACTTGGAATAGAAATGCCGTATAGTGCTTCGCTCAATTCTTGCTTAAATGAAGGAATATCCGCGTCGCGGAGAACAGCAATAAATTCAGTATTTGGTGGAGTTTCATTTGCATAAGTATTAAATGCGTGGTTGGATAAGTAGATATTTTCCGTCAACACAGTTGATCCAGAAGCATACCGTAACGTAAGCGTGACTAGATAAATAAGTTTCTTTTTGCGTATCTTGAAAAAATCATTTTTAGTAATACCTAGAGTCACGCTTCCGCTCATCGAAAGAACGCCATCTAATCTGATAAGCGTAGGAAGATTATTGAGGACCTCAATACATTGTTGACTGAAGAGCACTCCCCCATCGGGCATCACCATTACGTCAAGATATTCTTGCGCAACTTGAGCCGCCGTGTTGGAAGGCTCAATCGCTACCTCGCGTGCTATCTGGGTTTCCCTTATGTCAGGAAAAGACGCAAGTGTCGTAGCAGTAGCCGTATTGGAATAACTTGAATTTCCCGCACTATTTGAGGCTCGTGCTCGATAATAATACAGTGTACTATGTGCGAGTCCGACACTTGAGAAACTTACGGTATTGGGATCTGTCTGCGTAATTTCACTAAATGTAGTGCCATTAGTTGATAGCTCAATCTTGAAATGCGCTTCATTGTCAGAATTGTCCGTCCAAGTCAAATCGATTCTGCTACTCGATATTGTCAATGCTACCAAATTCGTAGGTGCCGCCGGGATAGTTTCAGGTGGGATGACGGAATTATATTCATACGCACCAATATCATAAGCTGATCCAAATGGGCGAATTCCGCCATCGAAATCATCAGGGACATCGGCAACAAGTGGGGTCCCCGCGTCAATGGCCGCACTTCCCGCCTGGAGATGAAAGTCCGCACCTGCCGCGTTGACGAAGCTCGGATCAGTGGTGAGATTATTCGATTGTACAGTGCCACTCCCGTCATTGATGATGTTCGTGCCATTTGAGTAGACGATGTTGTTTTTGAGTTGGTTGCCACTCATACCGGATCGCACCTGAATACCGAAGGTCGAGTGGCCGTAGACCGTGTTATTGAAAACCTCATTGTTGTTCGCACTGCCGTACCCTAACTCGATGCCCTCGGTGTTGTTGGCGACGACGTTGTTGTAGACGAGATTTGAAGGGCCAGCGATCATGATACCGCCCCGACCGCTGCCAAGACGATTGTTGTTATGAATATAATTCTTGCGAACAATGTTGTTTGTGGGGAGAGTGGTCGAACCACCGCGATAGAGGTGCACCCCGAAAGCCGCGTTATTGTAAACTTCACAGCCCTCAATAAGCTGATTGGCGACCTCAACGTAGAACCCGTGGTCCAAATTCGCCACGGTGCCGTTGTCATGTACCCGCATGTTCAGAAATTCGATGAACGTCTGCCCGGACGCAGGCCCACTGCCTAGGGTCGAATGAACGCCTTGCCTCTTTGAGTTTTTGACCTCGACGCCCGTAAAGCGCACATGGTGTGCGCCGTTCAGGACCTTAATGCCATAGTCAGCATTCGTGGCGTCAATTACCAAGTCTTTGAACATCACATACTGAATATAACCCTGAGTCATGCCGATGACCCAGCTTGTACTGGACGGGCGCAGGATGACGGTCTCACCAGGATAAGCCGCGATGATCGGCGCATTCGCCCAACTCGTGCCGATTGGAATAGTTTGTACTTGGGCATCGATGCTCTCTATGTATGTCCCTGCCCGGAGATAGAGTGTATCTCCAGCCCCCATCACCGAGAGCCCTTTCGCGATGGTCAGAAAGGGAGAGCCAATCGTGCCTGGGTTGCTATCGCTTCCAGTCGTAGCTGTATAATATGTAGCCACTAAATGTATCTCTTGAGTCCGACCTTGACCCTATTGACTTTATTGCGACTTCATGCTACACAAGGACAATGAAAAAAATTGTGAATCTCTACGATGAGACTTGGCTTAGGAAAAAGTACCTTACACAATCTACGGTTCAGATCGCAGAAGAATTGAAATGTCATACTACTACGATTCAAAAAGCCTTGGCTCGATTTAGCATAGAAATAAAATCGGCAGTTAAATATGCTAAACTTGAAGATGTTGAGTGGCTCAAGGAGGCTTACGACAGGATGGCAATAGGTGAAATAATGAAAATACTTGGATGTAGTAGAGATGCGATATGGCACGCTCTCGTCAGGCACGGAATAACTCGACATGGGCGTAGCGATCATAGGAGGATTGCCATCCTTTGGGACGGCAATCTCCTTCGGGAACTTAGCGAAAAACATACGGTAAGGGAAATAGCAAAAATCTTCAACTGTAGTCAACGTGCCGTATGGCGAGCGTTTGGTAGGTTCGGACTCAAAACCAATACTGGACATATTCCGAAACCAAGACCAGCAATCCGTCATCTTTCGGAAAAGAAACCAAATGGACGAACTACAGTACCGGAACATCGTCTTATTATGGAGAAGGAACTTGGACGTAGCCTGCTTCCCATTGAACACGTTCATCATATTGATGGAAACCCTGGAAATAATTCCATCCAGAACTTGACCATACTGACCCCAGAACAACATACTTCTCTTCATTCTATCAATAGAAAAATTCCATTTATCTGCGTGACGTGTGGCATTGAAGGGATTGGCGGTGGCTATACGACCAAATACTGTGCGCCTTGTCGCAAAATTGCAAAGAAAATTTGGTGGACTAAAGCAAATCATGCTAGAGATACCTTTTGAAACCGGCTTTTAGCGCATTGATACTTCCGACGCTCCACGTTCCCCCGGTGCCTGGATTTGTTTCATAAATATCGGAATGATATGCGTAGTCCGTCTCAATGTAGAGCGGATCGTTGTAGTACTGAAGGGAACCAGAAGCGCCATCAACCGTACCTGGAAACAAAGCATTAGAAAACCCTCGTGTATTTCCATATTCTTTGCGAGTAAATGTATGAACAGCTATTGCAGGAATTGCCCCACCTGTTGCTTCTGCGATATTTTCATATTCGGAAAAGACAACACTTCCTCTCCATGCGGATTGTGAATATAGGTGAGAAGTATCACTATCTGGCGTTATTTCGTTGATTGCTTGATAATGACTTCCCGCACCACCAACAACCTCCATTTGCATATAGCCAGGAACACCACCATTCGGGCGAATCACATCAATTTTTTGTGGCCCAAGAAGTGCGCCATTCGTAATTACCACATCATCGATGTGCATAGCTCCACTTGTGTTTATGGTCATTTCGCCAAAACTCACCATATTTACTCGCGCATTTGATGACATTTGCGTATCTTGTAGGGTAAGATTTAGTTCAGATGCACCACCAATGCGGAGTTGAATCACCCCTGTTGAATTACTAATCGTCGCGTTAAATTCAATATAGTAAAATTTTAACGCGGTTAAAACCGTGGAAGAAAGACCTAAGATAGTGCCATCTCCACGAACAATAGCAAGTCTTCCTGAATCTAATAATGCGAGATATACTTGAACGACTCCCTCGTCACGAAAAGCAACAATGCGCTTATTCTGAAGTTCGGTAAAACGAAACGCAAATCCTGATGTAACCGTACCGGTGTCAGGAATAGACTTATGGACATTCGCTCCCCACTCAAGTAGGAGACCGTAATTTTTTCTTCCAGCAGTAAGAGAAATAATGGGAGCTATAGATTGCTGCCATAGCATATTCCATTTCGTAGTTATTCCCGCACTGGCATAATGATCGAAGCCATCAAACCAAACTACCGAAGGCATTTTAAGTCCTTATCCACTTTTTTTAATTCCGAAATATATACTCGATAAATTACTCGCCCACTGCGAATTATCAATGGGGTTTTTTACCCACACGTCATTGTAATGATACCGATTTTCCTGTGTAAGATATTGATCTTCGCCAAATGCGTTTGTTCCCGCTCGATTAACAACTGCGGCGATTCTCGCAACCCCAGCATTGGTTTTCCTTGCGTACATATTGGGAGTCACCGCTAAAATACTTCCAGCCGGAGTAAGGAGAGAAGAAACACTAAATAAATCAATATCTCCTATGGTGCCGGATGTAATATAATTTGAAGTATCCGGCGTTAAATCATCAACCATATCAAAATGGACCGTTCCTGAACTTGGAACCCATTGCTTGGTTAGTCTATCCCCAATAGGACGTAATCCCTCAATTCTTACGTCACCAATAAAATCATTGTAAACAGTAGAAACAGTAGTATTCGCAATATACACATCGTCAAAACGCACATATCGACCACTGCTACCCGTACCAAATGCCCCCTCTGCTCCTAGCCGAATAGCGTTAATGTATTGATCGGCACTCATTTGCGTATCGCCACCACCAGTAAGTCTAGTAATACCATCAACCTTAACCTCAAATGTTCCTGCGGTATTACTCACTAAACATTTGAACTCGATGTAATAAAAAATTCCAGTATGAAGATAAAACGTGCTTCGTCCGAGCACTGACCCGGATTCTCCCTGTGTAACTTGCAATCGCATGGATGGAGTAATACTAAGAGCAGCCTGAATCGTACTCCCATCCGCTAATGCGAAAATAGTCCTATGGCTAGTAACATTCCCGGTAAATTCTAGACTTTGATTCGGATTATCAAGACGAATCGCCGCTCCAACAATAATCGTATCGTAGTTGCCGTTGAGATGGCGGGTAACGCTACCACGTTGTGTAAAAGTATAGGAATTAGTGAAAAGCCGTAGACCAGTACTACTGTTTCTTCCATAACTGTTACTGATAACGAGGTCTTCCGACGATTCAGACATCCAATTCTCATATTTTCCACCGTTAAGAATAACGGTATCACGGTCATAACCTTCGAAGCTCTCGATGTGAAGCAAACTCATTTGATTAACTCAAGTTACCCGATCAATGCCCAATTCAGCGGCATTGACTTCGGAAATGGTAAACGGATTGCCTGTCGCTGGATTGGTTAAGTATCCAAAAATGTTATCTTTATAAATAATCGTTCCCATTTGTTGCCATGCGGTCTCATAATTAACCCCCCCCTCCCGGTACACACCCTTGAGCATAATGGAACCAGCAGTATTATCCTTATTCATCCCTACTGCGTTTATAGTTACCCCATGAATTGTTCCTGCCGTATTAGCAAGAGCAGGATATTTGTATGTATCTATATTCCCTGCTGCGGTTGCGGTATTATAATCAATGTCATCGTTGGGAGATAATTCATTCACCATGTCGTAATTGAGGGTGCCTCCATCGGATGGTGTCCATTGGCGTATCGCACCGCCATCATTGGGAAGAGCAGTTTCTATCGTGACATCACTGAATCGACCACCGCTGGTCGCAACATAAATATCGTCTATATAATAATTTCGCTGATAGGCGGCGGCGTAACCCAAATGATGAAAAAATCTTATTCCACCAGCATACGCATTAACGGTTGATTGTGTAGTAACGGATTCTCCAGCAAAAATAGCTTTGCCGTCTATCCATAAACTAATCGCTCCTGGGGTTCCAATTGAAGTAGCAACTTCTATGTATGAAAACACTCCACGTTTTATCGGTGGACTATAAGGGCCAACAATTAAGAGCGGTCGATTACGAGTATTGCCAGAGCAAAAAACTAGTTGCTGTTGCGGAGTAAGAATAAGGGAAATTTGCTGCAAAAAATATCTAGTAAATACAGCTTGCGCACTTAATGACGTATCAATAAGGGAAAAAAGTGGCATAATATCCCCCAATTCAACATCATTTAGTTTGATAGCAAACCCAATATTTATATTCGTAATATTTGAAGAAAAATACTTCTCGAACATGACTGAAGGAGCAGTGCCAATAGCATAACTAGTTCGTAAATTATGGCCAACACTTGCTCCGCCAGTCAGAATAGAAGCTCCCGCACCATTTCTTCCGTAAGCTGCACTGATAAGGATATGGCTGTAATCATTAAGCGTATCCCACTTTACGAGAATATCGTTCTGATCGTAATGCGTCCATCCTTCAAGTATCTCCAAAGCCATTTTACGTCCCCGTAGCGATTACTAATCGGTAATCAGCTTGGATTATAAAGCCAGTGAATATCGTCTCCGAAGCAACGGCGGACCTATCAAGAAGAACACCACCAACTGGAGACCCTGTTGTCGTTGAAGCTTGAGAAAAAAGCCCATGTTCACCTATCGTCACGGTATCAGTGACCTCAATGAGTCCAACAGTTCGATATATTATCGACGAATCACCTTCCGCTTGAGTTCCCGATGGTCTGGTATTGATCGGATTATAGGCTGAACCAAATTCAGACCCAAGCGTGGTGTTACTTGCTAATTCTACCGCTGATGAACCACCAACTCCATGAAACCGCATGCTAGAAAGGGATTGTAACCCTTGGAAAGCATCAACTACCCATCCCGCGCCAGTTGTTGTGACCAAACGAAGGGAAACAAGCCCGTAATC
>ERZ1292644.1389-Hain-H14-01um-R2-1389-length-12629-cov-6_pt1 | contig 12629 bp, 20 predicted proteins | sample MGYA00564402_ERZ1292644 | MGnify/ENA primary metagenome ERZ1292644 (study PRJEB36523, sample SAMEA6512644) | groundwater metagenome | collected 2019-01-09 | study: AquaDiva: Metagenomics assemblies of 32 groundwater samples | reverse complement strand
GATCTGGTTCTCCAATGGGCAAATGATTGCCGCTCCACGGCCATCTTCTTACTTCGGAAACATTACTGTATCTTAAAAGGTCAGCGTTTGGGGTATTTATAAACCATACAGCTTCTTTGCCAGGAAATAATTCATCCCAATATTTTAGAATCCCCATTACTTGTGCGGTGTCCCCCATTTGTCCAGGACAAAAAATACCTGTTTTGCCTGTTTTTAAACCAAGAGAAGGTATTAATGTTTTGTTAATTTCTATTAAATATTCATCATTCATATTGCTATATTTTTCTGTTTCTTCTTTTGTCCATGACCTACTTAATTTGTTCTGCTTATCTAAAAAATCAATTATAATTTTCATGTTTTTAAAGACCGCAAAGATATTATTTTCTTGTGAATAATCGTAAACTCGTATAAATATGAATAGAATCTAAAATACGAGAATATTCTGGCACGGGGGGGGTAGTTATCCCTGAATTAATCGCATAATCCGAGTTCCCTGTCATTTCCCTGCCATAAACATCAACATCAATAGCAAGATTTGTAAAGAAATTATAAACCTCACTCATGCCTTGTCCGTAAGGTGGAGCCATACCGTATGTCGCATCATAGAAACAATGGCAATCTTCTACGAAATAATAACCTTTAGCAGCAATTTTAGGAAATAAATGTTTGAAAGTTGCTATTGTGCTTGGTCCCCAGTGATGCCCGTCATCAATCACAACATCAGGATTCCCAATTTTTAAAAGAACAGAATCTATAAACCCTGTGTCGTTTTGGTCTCCTATGAAAATTCCTTCTCCCGCGCAATCAGGGTTGTTATCAATACCGAATACGTGTGCCTTTTGGAAGTATTCTCTCCAAAGCCGTATGCTTGCACCGGAAGCTACTCCAATTTCCAATAAAGTAAATTCCTTATCTCGCAGGTGTCCGATATACCTTTCATAATTATCCAAAAAGCAATGGTGTGTAGATGCTTTGTCTGTTTGGTGCCGAAGCCCCATTTCATTTAGTGTATCCATGTTGAATCTCCTATACGTATTAATTTAAAATGTGGTTTCGGTTCAATAAACCTGAACGGGTCAATCACAACTGAACCTTCAGGAAAATCGTAATCTTTAAATACATCATGTTCTGTGGCGATAAAATATAGGCCCGTACTTTTCGGCTTGTGGAAGTCAGTTGAAACATGCGGATCGTACGGAATCCATTCCTTCAAAAAATGCGTAATCAGTACCGCACAACTCCCAGCAGTTATATTTGTATTTTTCTTGAATGCCTTACCTAAAATAATTACCTTGTCTCCACATTGCTCTGCCAGCCATTTTGTTTGTGATTCTCTGCATTCAAGTAGTTTTTCATAAATGTCATAAGACAAATTAAGATTTTTAGACAGCCAGCTCATGGCAATAGCGTCTCTCGGATGGCAATTTCCTCCATCGCCCATGCCGCCTTTCATGTATTTTGAACTAATTATTCTATCTGTTGCAAGTGAAAGTGCTTTGGTTACGTTGTCGCAATTAGCGTTGCCAACTTTATGACAAACCTCCATGATAGTATTAGCGATGCAGATTTTGGCGGTTAAATAAGTATTGTAAGAAACCTTTATAATTTCTGCTTCTTCGATGCTACAATTAAATAATTCTTGTCTGTGTATTGTAGCATAAAAAGCATTTAAAACATATAGCGAAGAATAAGATTCAACAGTTATAGATTTGGGTGGTTCTGATCCCATTAAAACAAACTCAGGATTCAAAAAGTCGTTTATAGTCGTTCCCATTGCAATAAAAAATGGATTATAAATAACATCTCTTATCGGCAGTATTTCCCTTCGGATAGTTCCTGGTAAAACCGTTGATATAACAACTAATATTTTAGCATTTATAGCCGATTTGACAGCGCGTACCAAGAAGGCGTAGTCAAAGTCCTTCCTTGTATTAGGAAGTGGTGTTATCCCCTCGTACATCGGTTCGTGTGGAGTTTGAACAGCAATGAATACTATATCTGCCCATTCGCATAGTTCACTGGGGGGGTGAAGTGATATTTTTGTGTTTTTTAGTAATTCATCAGCGCCATCCTCAATACAGGGTAGTTTTTTAGTATTTAAAATGTTAGCAACTTCTGGGTTGGTGTCGTACCCACTAACTTCATGTCCTTTGCTTTCTATGGCTAAAGCACAAGACATCCCCAGCTTCCCCAATCCAATTATGGCGATTTTCATATTATGCTCCATTTATTTTTTAAAATTTTTGGCGACCAGCCCGCCTGTGTGTAATCAAAATTTGGTTATAGCAAGTTTGTATTCCATTAAATTGCTCATAAATCCTTTTATTTCTGAAAGTGATTTTAGCAAATACTCCGTTGTCAATTTAACCACTTTCGTCCTGTTTACATACGCTTCAAATATGTGAAATTCCATATCTGAACAATGCTCTGTAATTGTAACCCAACCGTGTGTATCGGCTTCGTGTGTGTAATTGTCTAAATGAAAGTGCTGTTGCCTTTCATTAAATTCCAATCTGTAAGTTGTTTCCATAATCCGTTACATTATTTCTTTTAATTTTTCTACCCACTCGTCTATTTCGTGTTTTTTCTTTTCAAACATTAAATTAGCCGCTGCCCTTCTTTGCTGTGCTAATTGGTATATAGCATCGTCATATTTTTTATCTACGTTTACGTGGAGATGCCTTGTCATTATAGATGGGTCATATTTTATCCGGTCTAATTTTTTATATACCTCTCCAAGCCATACATCATTCCAATCGGCAGTGAAATACGGGGGTAGATAATAGCCGATTATTTCTGCTGCCTTGCGAAGCGTAAAGGAATGAGTAGGACAATTTTTGTCCTGATGTCCGTCCATTCCGTAAAGCAATGAAATTTTATTATCTTTAAAATGGTTTTCTACTATTGTGTCCCATCCCTTACTTTCAAAAATAATATCATCAGCGCAGTGCATTACTATTTTTCCTTTGCCTGCATCAAAGCAAACATTCCATAGTTTGCTTAAAACGTCATTGTGTCCTCTTATAATTGTGGTTTTATTAAAAACTCCAAATGTTTTTGTGTAGTCAGAATCATCGTACCCATCTAAATATATAATGGCGTGTACATTATCTAAATTATCAGCCGTTGTTTTTGCGGAATTAAGAGTTTCCAAAAGACGGTCAGCCCTACATCGTGAAGGTATCAGTAAATCAATCATTTTCTAATAATTCTTTATATCTATGGTTCCAATGTCCTCTAATTCCAATTATATGCTCTTGGTAATATATCTCCTCCTCAGTGATGTTTTCAGGAGTATTGTACCATGATAAATGTTTTGCCACATAAGGTTTTGGACTTCTTACTGCCAGGAAAAAACCATCCTTATAAAACTTTTTAGTTCTTTCGGCATCATACAATGCTAATGTGGTATCTATATCAGCCATATAAAATCCGTTTTTATCAGTCGGCTTTTCCCACCATTTTTTCTCCCACGCAATAACCTCTTTTGTGTAGGCATTATCCGGCAAATCATTAATCTTTAATGATAATCCGCTTTTCATTACTTCTGTATTATTTTCTAATCCAACAAATAGTTTATTTACGAAATCAGCCGGAACAAGGGAGAGGTCTAAATCGTGGTCAGTAAGAATATAGTTTTTGTCTCCGTAATAATCTATGACACCCCCAGTCCATAATCCCCTGTTGTAATGGCTATTCCCCATTTTATGTAATTCATACGGACACTTTTCATACCATTCAAGTAATGGTGGATATGTAGAACCGTTATCCATTAAAATAACCTCGCAGCCATTATCTGATAAAAATTCACAAAGCGCCTTTGCCCAAGTAAATCTGTTGTACATTATAACGAAGGATTTTATTTTACTCATTTTCCGTACATTTTTGTACTTCCCTGCCCCGTTTCGTTGCCGAAATATTTGTCTATGGCTTCAATTAAATCGTTTCTTCTCTTATTTGCGATATTAGTGATACGAGTGGCATCAGCGATTTCTTTATCCGAAGCACCGGATTTGCGTTTAATATCTTCGGCGAACCATACGCGAATATTTTCAATGGTCAAAGAATCAATTAATGAACCTATTTTTATTTCCATTTCAAGGATTATTTTTCAACCATTCTTCGCGTTTCTTGTTATGAATTTCATCCTGTTTTTCTTTATCTGTTTGCTCAATTATTTCCTCTATCATGGAAGATACTAACTGACCTGTCTCTTTCTTTTTAGAAATTTTATCATTATGAACCCGATAATAGAGTAAATATTCCGGCAATATTACGAATTTAAACCTATCAATGCTCCTTTTCCATAAATTAAAATCATCAACGGGAATTTCTTTAGGATTTAACCTTGTACAAGAAGTCCAAAAATTACGTGAATAGCAAAGTACCGGATGCGCTATTATGTTATGACCTCTTTTAAATTCCTTACCAATATTTAATTTACTGACCTGCATATCATTAATAATCGTCCCTGCTCCGTCAATATTATGAAAATTTGAACTAATAATGTCATATCCGGCATCCACGTACTTTAATTGCTTTTCAAATCTATCAAGAGCATAAAAATCATCTATATTGACATTGAAAGCGGAGTCGTAGCCAAGAAAAAAAACTATGTCTAAAAGGAAATTATGCGCTTCGGCATGGTCAGCCAACTTAACACTCATAAAACGGCTACCACTGTAAATCTGTACATTATTGCCTCCGTAGTCAATTTCAAATACATCAAACTTTTTATATGTCTGGTTTTTAATAGATGAAATGCACTCAGTTACCCATTTTAGGGGATATTTCCATGAGTTTTTGTGGAAGATTATGACGGCTGCCTTATTTACCATGATTCCAATAGTTAAATCTCCATGCTATAAGCTCAACGTAATTTACATCCTTCTTTTCAATGTCAGAATAGCCATTCCTCTGCGTGGCGCATAATCTATTGGATATATAGCTTTTGTTCATTGGTTGAATCTCATGCCTTAAATAAGCGTCAAGTATATGAATTTTATTGTTATCGTAGTCAGAAATAATTTTATCATAAATAGAAAAATTATAACAGATAGCGTGTGTGGTGAGGCATTCTTTGGCTTTTAGTAAAAAATCACCTTCCCGTGATAATTTCTGTATGGTGTTAGCGCCTAAATACAACAGATGAAATTCAGGTAATGCTTTTACTTCCTCTATCATGTTTTTGTAATAGTCCATGTCCTTCTCCAAAAAAACAACATCGTCCTCCAATACCAAGATGTTTTTCAGCCCCATTTCTTTGGCTTTTTTTATAATCAATATATGTGATTCCAAACACCCGCGACAACCTATCTCATTTTTGACGGCACTTATTACATTGATGCCTTCTGTAATGCCTAACGATTCAAATTCTTTATATGCAAGTTCCAATCTATCTTTTCGCTCATTCAAATTGATACAATAAATTGCATCAAAGAAATTAAAAAAGAAATTAAATCCATTTGATTGCATTTTAGTATATTTCATTTATGACTTTTTCCAAATTTTTATACCCGAACTTTTCCCGCACCCAAAGATTACCGGCGGCGGCTATTTCTTCTCGTTCTTGTACGTGTACAAGGTAATAATCAATAAGTTCTTGTAGTTGTTCATAAGTATCCCAAAACCGGACATGAACCCCATCAGTAAAGTCCATTTCGTCATTTGGATAGTGTTTCATTAAGCATAAACATCCACTTGCCATTATGTGCATAGGTCTCCCGCTTGTATATCTTGAAAGTTCAATATTACTGCAATCAATACCTATTTTTGCCTGATTATAATTCACATTCATTTCTCTGCGGCTGGCAAACTTACCACGCACCCAACCGTTGCCAAAAACATGAAATTTTTCCCCGTATGTATCTTCCAGGAAATTAACCATGTTCAAACGAAACTTAGACATTGGAAATTTTGTGTAGTTATCTCCAGCAAAAACAATGTCTTTTAACTTGCCTGATTCCATCGGATTATAAACGTCCTCGTCAAAAAGATTAAAATGGTAGCTCGGATAACCTCTTCCCTGCACCTCAATTACATTGTTTTCGCTGGCAAAGCAGCAGATTACGTAGGGGAGAATATCATCGTACCACTTAGGAATTGGCTCATGCCCCTCTGACGACCAACAAAGAAATAAATTAGGTTTAATTTCGTGGTGTATTTTTTTTATGCTGCCCACCGTAATATAACCAATATCATTCCCCTGTATAAAGATAACATCAGGGTTGATTTCTTTTATCATGGGGATAAGACGCTCATTAAAACCATAAATATCATAGTTCATAATTAAGTCCCTATAAACTATTTCGTGGTATTGCGGCACGAATTTTTTAAATGCAGAAGAAAGTCCTTCCTCGTTATTGCCTCCAGTAATATAAAGCAGCTTATTCATGCAAATTTATTTTGATTGAAATCGTCGTCATTCTTATCCATCAAATGAATGATGTACAACACTAAAATACATGCACATATCAACCAACCCAACACAAAAAATATAAGCGACAATGACCCCATTGGCATTTTTAATAAAAAAGGATAGAAAGTATATAGGTTGCCACCTGACCTTAATAGAAAATAAACGCTAAGACACCCTGTTACTAAGAAACACAAGATAATGAAATTTGTCATTCCACGCGGTAAAAACCTGTGGCGGGTAAACGAATCCCACCATCAATATTAAAGGCAACCAACAATTCACCCTCTCTTACGATTGAATAAGACGCGCCATGCTCCTTTAGCTTTGCCTCTATTTGATGGAGTTGCTTCATAACTCCTTGCGTTGCGAAGGCATTCACATCATTGTAAATATCCACTTTGGGAGCGGCATTTACAACTTGTGGTATTACTTCGGGTTCGTAAGTGGGAGTTGGAACAGTTTCGGCGGGGCTTATTTTCTCGCTGATGGCTTCTTTATATTCCTCTGCGGTGCTAATGGACTGCGTATCTACTCCAAGTTTTTCGGCAATATCCACAATGTTTTCGGGAACATCAACCGGCTTTTTCGGGTCCGACATGGTTGCGTTAGGTTGTGGAGTTAGGTTGTTTGGTTCTTTTTCCGTCTCCGATTCGGGAGTTTTATGTTTGACCTTCTTTGTCTTTTTCACAACCAACTCAACCGACTTTTTCGGTCTTCCTCTTTTACCTTTTTTCATAAGATTTAATTTTAATTCGGCGACAAATATAGACAATTTTATGAAACAAGAACAATTTTTTTTTATGACCGCCCACCCCTTTCTTCAATTTAAGTACACACGTAGATAATTGATTATAAACTACATATATAAAACCATATCCAAATATTGTATTTAAAATTGTGCGGCGGTGTTTTTTTTCTATTTTAATTTGCCTCCGTTTTAACCAAATTAATAATTACGATTATGAAACCAATGGAATTTTTTTTACTCGCAGGTGGGACTGCTCTCGGAGTTGCTCTCGGATACCTGTTAGCCAGACAAGTTGAAATCCAGTTGTTAAAGAGGGCATAAGGTGTTGTAACCTTACTCTTTAGTGAAGGAAAGTAAATATTAAATCAGAAATTTATGACAAACTTAGAAAAATTAAACAGAGCGCATTATGAAATTCAGAATGAATTTCTCTCTGCCGATGGCAATGAATGGTCAGCCGATGAGTGGCGTGGTGCAACCGGAGATGATTGGAGTGCAGAGGGGGATCAAGCCCCAAGCTATGCCCTGCGTCCAGCTTCGCAAAAGTCGCCGCCGTTCATCATCCAAATTGTGAATGCAGCGTCAGCGGCAATTTCAAACGTTGATCTTGGCGATTCATTTACGAATCGTGCGGCTTCCAACTTCGGTCAGAACTCCGCTATAACGATTACGTCCACGATAAGTGGTGTAACTTATATTGAGTTTCTGGCATCAACCGAAGCGCAACCGTTCAAAATCGGACGCACAATGATTGTATCAACTTCCGCAGGGCAGTTGGATCAAACCATTGCTGTAACACACCGAAACACGAGGGGTAAAAGGGATGATTTTATTATATCGCCTACGCTTGATCCTAACCAGAATCAGACGGATCGTGTCATAGACGACACGGAATTTCTTTTTGACGGTCAAACCCGCTTGAGGTTTAACCAGATAAATGGAAGCGCAACGGTTACTGTCCGGTTGTATCCGATCAGTGTGTTTAACGCTACAAAGATTGTGGCGCAAACATCGGGGAATATTAAGTTCAGCGAACCTCGCCTTACGAGAACAGCGCAAGTGATGTTGCCAAGATAACAACAGGTTTCAGAACCATCTTAAAAGGGGAAGGGCGATTGTTCGTTCCTCCCCTTTTTTGTTTTAAAAACACAAAGACAGGTGAACGAAAAAAGCAATATAGAACGGCTTGCAATGAATGACGCGAAATATCAGAATTATTTCGCTTGGATATGTACAATATCGTTGATTGTTTCTATCATAACTTTAATAAAACTTAACAAATGATTTTTATGAAACATAATTTAAAAAACAACTATCACAATGCAGAAGGCGTGGGCGATGAGGATATGAAGCGGGAAATTCTCTTGTCTGAATTAGCCAAGTTAATCGTATATAGTCCAGGAAGGGTAGTATCCGCACTTCGGAGAGCCGGTATTTTCGTGCCTGAAAAGACAAGAAAAGCGCAGTTGGTCTCAATGACATCTAACGCCTTATATAAAAGCAAGAAGTTTGCCACGTTACTTGTCAATTTTATCATAGAGAGTAACCTTTCTTTTGGCGCTGGCGGTAATCCTACTAAAAAGAGATTTGATTGGGGCGACCACAGAGCAGAGGGTAATCCTACAACATCAGAAGATATGATTGCCGCCCCGCCACCTGAAAAAGAGAAATTTGACTGGTCTAAACTATTAGCCGATAGCGCAAAATTGGTTAATGGTTTCGGTGTTTTATTTGGTGGCAAGGCAAGAGCCGATGCAGATAGCGAAAGAGCAAAGGCAGATGCCGCAGCTATCAACGCACAAGTGAATAAGGATTTGCTTGACCGCGTAGATGCTATTGAGAGGTTAAATGGAACGCAACCCAATGTAGGGCTGTATGTTGGTATAGCCGTTGGCTTGTTGGTAGTTACCGGTGTTGTTGTTGTTATTGTTAAGAGTGGAAAATAGTTAGTAGTTAGTAGTTAATAATTAAAATTGAAATATTATGGGAAGGTCATATAATACACCAAAATCAACGGCAATTTATGCCACAACCGGAAACGATGAAAACGGGCAAGATGCCGAAAAATACAACATGAATTTGCGGGAGCAAGTGATTACTGATGTAGCAGAGTTTGTATTTGAATACCCTGATAAAGTAATGGACGCATTAGGAAAAACTGGTTTTTATGTGCCAGCAGGCGTTACTGATGAACAGTTGGCGTGTATAGTCAGTCGCGCTATCTTCAAGAGCAAGAAGTTTGCACGATTGCTTATTACGGCAATGGCAAATACAACCATAAATGGCGACCATAATACAATGGGTCCTGATACTGCACCTACTGGCGCATACGCCGCACCAAAGGCAAGTTGGGGAGAGCGTTTTCAAAAGTGGATGCCAACCATTACAGAAGGAATAAAAACAGTAGGTAAGATATGGGGGCAACAATATAATTCTGGTTCTCCAACTGGGGGTGGCGGCGGCTATACACCATCAGAAAGCACAAACCAACAAACCGGAAATGATTTTTTGGAAAAAATATTACTAATGAAAAGCATGAGCGGCAATAACACCGGATTATATATCGGGTTAGGCGTAGCCGGATTGCTTGTTGTTGGTTTGGTAGTGTTTTTGGCTATGAAAAAGTAATAATTTATGACATGAACACAAACCTAAAATCGGCTTTTTTTGACCAAGCTACGGATACGTGGCGTGGTGCTGATGGAGTAAGTACAGCGACAAAAGAGGAGATGGAAAACGAATTTATTCGTAGGGCTAATCTTATTATGACAAATAAGAAAACAGAGGTAATATACTTATTTATTGCTTCTGGAATACCCATTGAAGGACATTTATCATCGGAGGATATAAACTCATTGTTTATGAATGGTCTCGCCAAAAAAAACATGATATTAATAGAGGGCATTGCGAAAATGATGCGTGAAAATACATTTTAAAAAAATGTTGGAATTACTAAATTCAAACGGAACGGCGATTCAAACAAAAGTAACGAGGAAATCCATTATCGGGTTTCAAAATGAATTGCAAAATATGAAGGGGGCTTTTTTAGGGGACAATAAAATGTGTCCGTTAAAACATTCGTTCTGCGATGGTATGTTTATTCGGGAGATTTTTATACCTAAAGGCACATACATTGTCGGGAAAATACATAAACACGCCCATCCCAACTTTTTATTAAAAGGAAAAGTTAAGGTGGCAACCGAAGATGGGGTGCAGATATTAACAGCCCCGTTATCAATGATTTCAAAAGCAGGCACAAAAAGAGCTTTATATATTATTGAAGATTGTGTCTGGGTTGTAGTTCATCAAAACTTATCCAACACACAGGACTTAGGTGAATTAGAAGATATGGTCATTGCAAAAAGCTATGAGGAATACGATGATTATTGTAAACATTTTGGAGAAAATAAAACAAAACAATTAATCAATTAGAAATGGACTTATCAATGGAAATAACGAATTGTGGTCTTATTGCATTAAGAAATATATGCGATTTTAAAAATATATCCGCAAAAACTTTAATATCACTTGCTTCCGATAATGGCACTACTTTGGTTGCTTATAAAGTTCCGGTAAATAAAATAAAGGAAATAGAATTGCCTGCTATCTTTCAATCCACTAATCACTTTTTTTATGTTGGAGAAAACGAGGTATTGCCCGAAATTGAATATACTGGCGTTGTTTTGTCTAACAAGGATTTAAAAAAAATAAGTGTTGAGAATGGGGAATTAAAAAACATAAATGGTGGCACAGTTGCACTTGTAGCGGTGGGAGTAGGAGCAGCAACAGCAATTTATGGCGCCGCCGAAGCAAAGGCAGCGGATGACCGCGCAAGGCAAGAGCGTAGAGACGCATTAGAAAGACAAAGATTAGCGGAAATAGCTTATAAAGCGGAGCAAGCAGCGGCGCAAGCAAGAGCAGCGGCGGCGGCAAAAGCAGAAGCGGAAAGACAGTCAAAATTGATGGGTGTATTATTTGGGAAGAAAGGCGGCGCTGGCACGCAAGGTGGCGGCGGTATTTCAAAACCGTTAATCATTGTTGGGGTATCGGTCCTAGGGTTAGGTGTTGTAGCAGTAATTTTAGTTTTAATATTTAAAAAATAGAATTTATGAGCAAAAAAGCAATTATTTGGAGTATATTAGGATTTATTGTCCTTGTCGGCGGTGGGATAACTGCATTTATGATATTCGGGAAGGAAAAACCGGCAGCTGGTGGTCGTACAGATGGTGGATCAGGTGGTAGTACCAGTGGTGGTACAGGTGGAGCGCCGCCAAGAGGGTTAGACCGCGCACCTCAATTCTCATCCCAAACATCACAATACGCAGGGCATGAAGAGGCAGCATCAAAGGCACGGTATAAAATAACGAGAAACACCAATGCAATGGAGGCATTGCGGTTAGGATATTATCTTCCGATTACCATGAATAGGTTTAATGTTCCTGACACCGCTGATATGGATGGCGATATTCTTAATTGGATGCACCAGATTATTCATGCCGGATGGGCAGGATATGATTCTTGGAAAATATATAAAGGCACAGTACCGCCAGACAGCAAGATGAAGGAATTGGCTGACGGGGCTGCTCATCAAGTTGCACAACATAAGGGATTATTATAGATTATGAATAAGACAGTAATTTGGATAGTAGGGGGCTTAGTTGTCCTTGTCGGCGGTGGAATAACTGCGTTTTTTCTGATGAAGAAAAAGAAAGTCGTATTGCCTAAATCTGCTTATGAGATAGTGCCACAAAAAGATAAAGCAGCAGATAAGGCGGCAGCAGAAAAAGCAGCGTCAGATAAAGCGGCAGCAGACAGCGCAGCAGCGAAAGCAAAATCAGACGCGGATGCAGCAGCAAAACTTCTTCTCAGAGCGCCAATATTTAAGTCGGAAACAACGAAATACTTAGGGACAGGTGGTACGGCAGTGGCAAATAGGGATAGAATAATTGGCAGCACTGGTAAATTTGGGGCGCAAGAGGCATTGCGGTTAGGTTATTACTTGCCATTAACCATGAACAGGTTTGACGTTCCTGATGTATGGTTAGGCGATCAGGCAATTCTTGATTGGATGTATGGAATTGTTCATGTTTTTAAGTGGACAGGGTGGCAATATTATAACGAGATGTCTATTCCAGACAGCAAGATGAAGGAATTGGCTGACGGGGCTGCTCATCAAGTTATGGAAAACCTAAAGAAAGGTAATACATTGTAATATTATGGCTGAAAAAGATAAAATATGCGACACAGTAACGGGCATTCAAAATGGAACGCTTGCGGCACAAATCACTAAAAATGCAAAATTCGTAATGACTGGCGCTGTAATAGGTGGCATAGCAGGGTTTCTTCTCGCTACCGTAATGGGGCGTTGCAAGTTATGTATTGGTTTCTGGTGTGCATTAGCAGGTAGTTCAGTTGGTTATCTGTACGCCCAGAATGAATGTGGTTGTAAAAAACAATGATATG
>ERZ1292644.1086-Hain-H14-01um-R2-1086-length-14932-cov-25_pt2 | contig 12645 bp, 21 predicted proteins | sample MGYA00564402_ERZ1292644 | MGnify/ENA primary metagenome ERZ1292644 (study PRJEB36523, sample SAMEA6512644) | groundwater metagenome | collected 2019-01-09 | study: AquaDiva: Metagenomics assemblies of 32 groundwater samples | reverse complement strand
GATCGGCCCTGGAACAAGTTGAGTAGCCTCGCCGGACTCGGATCGCAGAACATGAATTACTTGGGCCAGCTCGGACAGGGGTACGGCGGCCTATTCGGGCAGACGGCGGGTCAGATGGCGAGTGGGATGGGGAACTGGTGGACCCAAGGGGCCAATGCCCAAGCGGCCGGGCAGGTGGGGAGCGCCAACGCCTGGAACCAAGGCCTCGGGAATATTCCGTGGTGGATGCTGTTCATGAATCGTGGGGGCGGGGGCGGAGAGGGCGGAAGCCCCTAATCTGACGCCATGATCGACCCCTCGATCCCCTTATCCGTGCGGGCCCCGCAGATGCCCGACCCCGTGCAGCAGCTCGGCGCCGTGATGAACCTGCGGGCGATGCAGGAGGACCGCCAGGCGCGAGGCCAGGCTCAACAAGAAGAGACGGCGTTGCGTCAACTCTTCTCGGGCGAGTCCCTGCCCGACCCCCGCGCCATCTACGGTATCGTCGGCCCCGAACGGGGCGCGAAGATTGTGCAAGGCTTGAGCGCCTTGCAGACGGGTCCGCGTGGGGAATTTGAGGCGACTCAGAAGGTGCTGCGTGATGTCATCCTCGGGATGGATGCGCTGCCAGATGCACTCCGAGCGGAGGCCTATCCGAGTGTGCGGCAGGGACTCATCCAGCGCGGCGTGATCGGGCCCGACGATGCGCCGCCGGAGTATGACCCGACCTGGTGGGCGAGGACAAAGCAGTATGGGCAAGCGCCCGCGCCACCCGAAGAGCTCGTCGAAGTGGACGAGGGGGGTCTCCCGATCCGTCGGCCCCTCTCCGAAGCGATTGGGCAACCGGCCTGGAAAACGCCCCCCACCCCGTCTCGCCTCACCTATGGCGCGCCCCAGGCGCAGATCGTCGCAGGCCGTCGCGTGCTCGTGCGTCCGGGATCCGATGGCCAGATGTACGGCATGGACTTGAAACCCATTCCGGCCGACCAGCTTCAGCCTGAACCGCGTCCTTCCGCCGGACAGGTGCTCCCTGCGAAGGACCGTCGCGCGAATCAACTCGCCGATCAATTCACCGCCCATCCGATCGTGAAACGGGCGACGACCATGGCCGAAGGCTGGAGTTTCGCGCAAGCCATCGAAGATGCGACGACGAATCCCACGGACGACATCGGGTTGATCTATGCCTTTGCGAAACTCATGGACCCTGAGTCCGTCGTCCGTGAAGGGGAATATGCGACGGTGCAGAAGTACGCCCAAAGCTGGGCGCAGCAATTCGGCTTCTCGGCCGCCAGGGTGTTCTCCAACACGAAATTTCTTTCGACCGATGCCGTCACGAAGCTGAAGAGCACCATCGAGAAACGCTATCAGGCGGGCCGAAAGTCGTACGACAACCTACGTGCGAATTACGTGACGCAAATCAATCGTGTCACTGGGGCGGATGACGGAGAGGAACGCTTGATTGATTACGCGGGCGCGTTCCCCGCCTCGTCTGGACTCCCGAGCGGAAAGATTCGTGCGCGCGATCCCGAAGGCCGCCTGCACGAAGCGGACGCGGGAACTCCGCTTCCGCCTGGGTGGAGGGTGGAGCGATAACGCATGCCGCAAGGCTGGACCCCCGTACAGGAATCGACAGCCCCGAAGGGATGGACTCCGGTGGCGAACGCTGCTGTACCCTCTTCACCCCCCGTCGCCCGCCAAGAACGCCCCCCCCAACCAGGCCGTGACTTTCTCGCGGGGTTTTCGGAGATGGTCAATCCGATTCCCGCGCTCAAAGCGATGTATGAGAGCGGACGCCGACCGGATGGACGATTCGATGCGCACCTCGCGCTGAAACAGACGGGGCGAAATCTGGTCGCCTCACAACTTCAACAGTTTCAACGCGCTGGGGAGATGTATCGCCAAGGGCGGTTGAGCGAAGCCACCGGGTATTTTCTCGCCGGTGCCCTCCCGCTGATCGGGCCGGCCGCGGCGCATGTGGGAGAAACGGCGGCTGCAGGCGAGGGCGCCCGCGCCATGGGTCAAACGGCGGGGGTCATCGCACCCTTCGGCGTGAGGGCGGGGCAAGGTCGAGCGCTGACCGTCCCGTCGCCCTTTCGCAATCGCGTGCCTGCGGAACGTGCGGCGGTGGCGTTTGCCGGTCGGGAGGGGATTCCGATCGAAGCCGGCACGGCGACGGGCAACCCCGTGGTGCGCGGCTTGCAGTGGGCGACAGAACGCACGATCCCAGGCTCGGTCATTGGTGAAAAAGGACGGGCCCTGCAAGCGACCGCGTTAACTACAACGGGAGAACGACTCGCGGGTCGGATTCATCCGACGCCGACGAGTCCAGAACTCGCCGGGGCGGGCGTCAGGACCGCTGTGCAGCAGACGATCGCGCGGTACCATGCCGAGGCGGATACGGCGTATGCGCGTTTGCGTCAACCGGATATGCTCACGGCCCGCGTCAACCTCGAACCGATCCAAACCGCGTTACGACCCCTGTATGAGCGGTTGAAGCATCGACAAACGGTGGCGCCCTTGGAAGGGGCCGAGGCCCGCGCCCTGCACCTGCTGGATGATCTGGAACAGCTCGGCACCGACGCGCCACCCACGACGGTGCGGCCCTCGGGGATGCCGCCCAGCGCCTCTCTCGCGACCGTCGCCGATGCGGAACTCATCCTCGGACGCTTGAAGGCGTTCAGTCGACGCTTGGATCAACCCGAATTACGGACCCGCGCGCAGGGCACGGCCCGGGCGACCATTAATGCCTTACAGCATGAGATTGATCGCACTGTTGCGGCCGTGAATCCTCAAGCGCTCGGCGCGCTGCACCAGGGCCGGGTCGCGACGTGGGCCAAATATCTCGCCGGGGAGGTCCTGGAGACGCTCAGCGACGAACCCGTACGGACGTTTCGGGGCGTCGTCATGCCCCACGATGCCGCCCTGACCCATCTCCGCGATCTCCAACGGCTGGCACCACAGGAACTGCCGACGATTGGGCGAGCCTATCTAGAAGATCTCCTCACGCTGGCCACGGTGGAAGGGCAATTCGGTCATGGCGCGGGACTGTTTCAGAAATGGCAGAGCCTCGGCCCGCAGACCAAAGCGGCGTTATTTGGCGAGGTGACGAAGGACCTCGACCAGTTTTTCCTCGTGGCAAAAAAGATCGCGGAGAATCCCAATCCGAGTGGGAGCGCCTTCGTCGTGGGGATTGGCGCGCAAGGCGCCATACTGATCACGAATCCAGGCCTCGGCGTGACACTCCAGCTCAGCGGCTATGCACTCGCGAAAGCTTTGCGCGCCCCGCGGGTCGTGCGTCTCCTCACGGAAGGGCTGCGGTTACCCGTGACGAATAAAACGGCTGCCGTGGCCCTCACGAATCAAGTGATCAGTCTTTTACCCGATGACACCAATCCAGGGCCTGAATGAGAAGAGAAGCCGCCAACATCCCCAGGACGAAACTGTTCCAATCCATGCGGTTCAGTCTACCATGAGCACACACCCATGAGCCGACGCACCCTCGCCCGCAGCCGTCTCGCGCTCGGCGTCGTGGCGCGTACCGTGATGCTTCTCGCCAGCCTCTGGGGACTGACGTTCGTCGTGCCCGTACTTCTGGCGCAAAACGTGGGCTCACCGGCGCCGTTCGTCCCGCAAGTGTACCTCGACGAAAACGGCAATCCCCTCGCGTCTGGCACGGTCTCCACGTATGTCACGGGCACCTCGACCAGCGCGGTCACCTATAGCGAGGGCGCGCTCAACACGCGGAACGCGAATCCGGTGGTGCTCGATTCGGCGGGCCGCGCGACCATGTTTTTGAGTGCCACCCAAAGCTATCGGTTCGTCATCGCCAACAGCGCGAACGGCGGGATTGTCACCCGGGACGATGTGCGCTCAGCGGGGTGGATCGCGGAGCAGAGCACGCTGAACATCTCGCAATGCGACGGCCGGATGTCGACCATCAGCGGCGTGCCGGTCTCCTGGATCGACGATTTTAACGCGAACGTGATTGTCTTTACGCCGTATCAGGGCAATCGCTGTCATCTCTACAACGGGACCGATTGGCGGCTCGTCACGTTCTCGGAACTGTCGCTCTCGCTCGGCACCGATGCGGCGAACACCAATTACGATCTGTTCCTCTATCTGGCGGGCAGTGTCGCCACGCTGGAGCGCGTCGCGTGGACCAACGACTATGACCGCACGACCAATTTGACCTCCCAGAACGGGATCCTGGTGCGCTCGGGGGCGACCACGCGGCGCTACCTCGGGACGTACCGCACGACGGCGACGGTTGGACAAACGGAAGATTCTGAAGTACGGCGGTTCGTCTGGAACCATCAGCACAAAGTCCGACGTTCCTTACGCCTGGTGACGGACGCGAACAGTTGGAATTATAGTGCGGCGAACTGGCGTCAAAGCGGTGGCATTGCCACGCATCAGGTGGCGGGAGTCGTCGGCTGGACAGAGAGCTTTGCGAGTCTGCAGCTCAAGGGGGCGGCGAGCAGCACCGTGGCCCAAGGCGGGGTCTTCTTTCTCGGCATCGGCTACCGCACGACCGGGACCCCCTCCCAGAGCGGTCACTTTGCCCGGATGCCCATTCTCACCTCGAATATCTTTGATGGCGTCTTTCAGGGGAACGCCAGCTGGAACGGCCTGCCGGGTCTGGGGGCGAATAGTTGGGTCTGGCTCGAGCAAACGGCCGGGGCGCTGCCCAATATTACCTTCTACGGCGATAACACCGATCCGATCAACTTTCAGGGGGGATTGATCGGCTGGATTGAGGGCTGATCATGACGCATCCGGCGACGGCGTGGATCAAAGAGGCGCTCCAGGCGGAAATCAGGGGCGAGTGGGCGATCGCGCGGCGCGCCTGGCTGCGGGGCTGGTCGACCCGCCTGAACCTGGACGATGCGTTGGCGATGTATTGTTGGCAGCAGTATCAGGCGCTGGTCCACGCGCATCTCGACCCTGGATCGCCGAGTTCTTTTCGACCCGCACGCCCGATCTGGGACCGAGTCCCTCGGCTGTGGCATCGCTGGTGGTGGCTCGATGTCTGGGACGAACTCTGGCGAGGGTGTTGACGACGACGAAATCAGGCTCGCGGGTCACGCTTGACCCCCGCGCCCTCTCGCCCTATATTCAGCATCTGACGTGAAGGGCATGTGGCCTCTGGTGCGCGAACACTGGGCGATCCTCGCGGTGGTCCTCGTCGGGGTTCCTGTCGGGATGGCCCTCTTTCTCGCGTGGCTCGCCTGGGCGCTGGATCGGGACGGCCAGAAAGCCGACGCGCTCTGGCGTGAATCCAATCCGCCCCCCGCAGACCGATGACGACCGCCGTGCCGTGTCAACGCTGTGCGGGCACAGGGCAGACGATCAGTCTGTGTGCGGCTGAACGCCCCTGTCCGACCTGTCACGGCACCGGCGAGCATCGGTGGGTCTCGGTCTTCATTCAAGCTCGCCTGGCCAGCCATCGCTATCCGGGGAAGGTCCTGGTGCCCGTCGGCGGGGTGCCGATGTTGCAGCGCGTCTACGACCTCGCTCGACAGCTCCAACGCGTCGATCAGGTGGTGGGGATCGCGCCCTGGGGCGATCGGTTCTCTGGACTGCCCGTGTGGGCGTGGCCGGATCTGGCGGAGGACGATGTCCTCGGGCGCTACCAGCGGGCGGCCCAGCAGGCGCACGCCGATGTCATCGTGCGACTGACGGGGGATTGTCCGGTGTTGGACCTCACGCTCTGCCAAGCGGTCCTCGACCGTCTGCTGACGGAGCCTGATTTGGACTATGTCCGAACCATCGATGTGCCCAGCGGGCTGGATTGTGAAAGCTTCACGCGGGATCTCCTTGACCGCGCGGCCGAGCACGCGACCGCGCCCGCGGATCGCGAGCATGTCACGCCGTGGATGCAGCGACAGGCGCGCATCGGGACGGTCTGCCTCGCGTCTCCGTGGCGCGGGCCGAACAAAGTGAGCATCGATACCCCGGAGGATTGGCACAATGTCACGGCATGGCTTACCTCGCCTCGTCGGGTGGCTTTCGAGACGGCTTCCGTCGTATGACGATCGCTGCGGACGCCCCTGGATCTCCGTGCAGGTGCGAGAATGGGGCGCGCGGGATGACGATCTCGGGCCGTGGCGCTGGTGGGCCGTGTCTTGGCAGTCGCACCGGTGGCCCTGGGTTTCTGACAAGATGGCCGCGAAGTGGGACAGGGGGTGGTTGGGGGAGACCCTGGCCCTCGGTCCGGTCCGGTTCCACCATGACGCGCAAGGGCTTGATCTGCCGCGTCGCTGGCGGATCGAAGTCTTCGGGTACGTGAACCTGTGGCTCTCGCCGGCCTTTGACCCCGCGATCGGCACGCGGGCGCGTCCGCTGGCCTCGTGCCTGGATGGTCTGATCCACGCGATGAGCCTCCTGGCTGTCTGGACCGTGATTCTGGTCGTGCGCGTCTTCGCCAGGGTGTGGGCTGAGGTGCGCCCCTGATCGCCCGTCACCTTCTGGCCGCGGCGAACCGGCTGGGGATTCCGGTCATCGGCGTGAACATTCGCGACGAAGCGGACCGCACGACGTGGCATCTGCAATATCTCGCCAGCGCGACCGAGGAACAGCGCCAACAGGGCGAAGCCTTGAAGCAGACCTATGACCCGGAGACCGACCCCATCGTCCTGGCCGAGCGAGAGACCACGATGTTCTCTGACCCCGCGTTTCTCCACGCCCTCATCCGCTGGCTGGCGCCGAAGGTCGGCCGCACGCCCGCCCAAGCGCGGGCTGAGATTGTCGCGCTCTACCGGCCCGGTCCATGAGATTTACGCTGCAGAGTCAGCCGGCCGCCAGCGTCCACACGCGGCTGCGGTGGAAGGAGCCGGAGGCGGAGCGCGCGGCATGACGGAGCGCCAGAAACTGGTCGACCAACTCATCCGCCATGAAGGACTCCGTCTCAAACCCTACATGGATACGGTCGGGAAGATCACCATCGGCGTCGGCCGGAACCTGACCGACTGCGGCCTCTCCCACGCCGAAGCGCTCGATCTGCTCGATCACGATCTCAGCGCGTCGATCGTGGAACTGACACGCTTTTCGTGGTTCCCCCGCCTTGACGCCGTGCGGCAGCGCGCGCTCATCGATCTCCACTTCAATCTCGGCCGCACGCGCCTGGACACCTTCCAGCGGTTTATCCACGCATGTGCCGTCGACCGCTGGGCGGACGCGGGCCAGGAGCTGCGGGCGAGCCGTTGGGCGAGCCAGGTGCAACCCGATCGACGGGACCGGCTCGTGCGCATGATCGAAACCGGCGTCTCCGATCTGGACGAGGACGCATGACGCTCGAGGAACGCGATCGCCACTTTGAGGTGCTCTGGGACGGCGCCCACGGCGAGGTGGACGCGGATCTCTTACGCCAGGAGTGGGCGATTCGTGAGAAATGCATCGCCCTCGCGCCACGGACGGTGTGGCATCGTCCCGCGTTGCCCCCTCATATTGCCGCGTTTTTACAACGGCAAGCGCCCACTCGGTGGTGGACCGTCCGTGACCTCGCCCAAGCGCTCGATGCCCAGAGAGAATCGGTGCGATCCGCCTTGCGACTGCTGAAAGAGGTCATCGAACGCCGGACGCTCACGGTGTCCCGCGCTCGGGATCCGCATTGGGCGTTTCGTTGGCGGAGACCCGCATGACGATGCTCTGGCCGCCGCGACCCGCGAAGCCGATTCCCCGTTCACCCCTGCCTCGGCTGATCTCGCTGCGCGTGGTGAATGCGCAGGGCCGCGGCCTCCCGGGCGCAGAGGTCTCGTTGACGCCCGACGACGGTCCGTCGGATTGGCACGTGGCGGATCGCAACGGCCGTGTGACGTTTGCCGTGATCGCCACGGGCACGGCTCGTGTCACGGCCGAAGCGGACGGCTATGCGGGCGTGACGCACGGCGTCCGTCTGCCGGCGATGAGCACGGATGGGCCGGTGGACGGCTGGCCTGGCCTGATCACGCTGACGCGGATCGCCACTGGCCCTATCACGGTGCAGGGCATGGTCTTTCTTGCCGCCAGCGGTCGTCGCTTCCTCGTGCGGGGATCGACCGATTTCCGTCTCGCGGAACTCATCCTGAGCGGCCGCGAGGCCGAGGCTCGAACGGTCGCCGAGGACCGGAAAGCGTGTGGGGCAAATCTGCTGCGCATCCTCTCCATGAAAGCCTCAAACACGGCCGCCGGCTGGAGGCTGGATCCCCGGCACCCCCAGCATCGAGACATGCGACGGCGGACGTTCGATCTGCTCGGCGATCTCGGCCTGCTCGGCCAATGGTGCGTCTTGGCGGACACGCGACTCTTGATGTCGGATCCCGCCGAACAGGTAGACTACTTCTTGAGCAACTGCGAGGACGCGCGGCCCTACCCGCATATCTGGCTCGAATGTCTGAACGAAGCGAACCACCCCACGCAACAGGTCCCCGACCCGACCATCTTCCAGAAACCCGAGGGGATCATGAGCTCGCATGGCAGTCGGATGACGGACGAACAACCCCAGGAACCCTTCTGGAGTTTCGCCACCTACAGCGCGAGACGCACGCCGCCGCCGCCCTCACCCAAGCCCGCCACCAACTACTGCGCGCTGGTCTTTCGAGACGGCGATCCCTGGCCGTTGCCCTGTCCCTTTGTGCCCCAAGAAGGGGTCAAACCTCAGCACTACGGCTACGATCCTCGGTATGCACGGCTCATGGGGCAGTGTGCGGCGCTGGGGGGGGGCGGCGGGACCTTTCATGGCGATTGGTGGGATGAAGGCCGTCTATTTACGCCAGAGGAACGGGCGTGCGCGGTCGCCTTCTATGAAGCCTTGCAACCTTAACGGAAAGGAGTCCCGATGTCACTCGCGTGGCTGAGTTTTGTGGTGCGAATCGGTCCCTTGGTCGTCGCCGCCGTCCACGCCGTCGAGCGGGTCGTCAAAGCGGCGCACGGGAAAGACAAACAAGACGCGGCGGTGGATCTGGTGGCGACGATGCTCACGGCGGCGGAAGGGATCGCCAGCCGGGATCTCCTGAATGACGCGAAGGTGCAAGAGGCGCTCCGCCACGCGATAGATGGCATCGTGAGCTTGGAGAACGCCATCGCCGCCGCGAAGGAGGCGCGGCAGCCATGACCATGACGTCTCAACACACCGCGTGGATTATTCTCGTCTCCGCGGGCGGCATGATGGCGGGTCTGATGGCGAACGAAGTCCGGGAGCTGACCAGTTGGGCTCAAGCGACCACGCCGGCCTTCATGGCGGGGTTCCTCGCACATGTCGCCACGGTCGTCCTGGCATGGGTGAGTGGACGTCTTCTTCCTAAGTGAGTCTATTCCCCGATGCGATGTTTACCGCGGAGGATGGGCCTTCCCACTTGGCCGGGCGGCTGATTCCGAAGTGATCACGGAGGGGTGCCTCCGTCGCCCGCCTCAGACACGAGTTTGAGCATGTCGTCCAAGTCTTCGGCATTCACGTACTCGTTTGTAGACGGGCGTACTTCGGTATCCAGGCCTGAATAGCGCGGAAGTTGCTCAATCTGCTCCCGCAGCGTGCGGAGGGCGGCTTCGGCACGTTCGGCCCGATGAACCGAGGCGTTGGCGTCTTGCTTCAAGCGCCCTACAGCCTCGACGCAACTCGGCATTGTGAAGTAACCTTGTGAGCCAATGACTTCGTTATTGACAGCAGTCACAATCTTCCGAGCTTCGTCCCGCTCCTGCGTCCGCGCCTCCAGTTGGGCGAGAAGAGCCCGCCGTTCACAGGCATAACACCACGCGCAACACTGTCCATTCGCGTGCCTGACGTGATCCAACTCCGGTACGCGGGCGTCGGGGGCGGGCGCGGCGTGATCCGTCATCGCTCGACCTCTGGAAGCTGCTGAACCTGTGCTCGTAGCGTGCGGAGGGCGGCTTCGGCGCGTCCGGCCCGTTGTTTCCAGTTGAATCGCCCGTTCTCTTTCAGCCGCTCCCACTGCTCGGTCAGCTCGTTAATCACACCAAACGCCGCGTCCACGGCCCGCTCTGGTAATACCTCGCCCTCGGGCGCGTCCACCCAATCCTCGCTTGCCTCCACTAATCCGATGCCGAGCCGTTCACACTCGATGAACCATTTGTCCCGCTCCTGCGTCCGCGCCTCCAATTCATGCGCAAGACCCTCCGCCTTATCTGCCCGTGCGACCATCTGACGGAATACCTCGCTCTCACTGGCTGAATCGTAACCCACGGCCCACGCGAAATTGAGCTGAGATTCTTTCGCTATTGATTGCGACAACCGTGCCGGATATGGGAAATCACGTGGTTGTCCAGAAAAGAAATCTTGCCAGCCTTGATAGCGGGCAACCGCCGTCTCTAATTCCACAGTCCGCGCCTCCAATTGGGCGAGCAGCTCATCCACAAAACCGAAGCCTTCGAGAATGTCATTCCACGGCGGATCATCTGGACAACAAGAGTCGCAGGCCGCTTCAATTTCTGTCATACGCCTGCGAATCTCCTGCACGCGGGCGTCTGGGGCGGGCGCGTCCGTGGAGTGAATTCTTTCCGCTGCGTCCATCATCGCTCCTCCTTCCTTCCGCTGCGCTGCCAGATTCCGCTCAGCTTCGCTGTCAAAGAGCAACAGCACCCCAAACTTGTCATGCTTCGGGGCGCTGAACTGCGCGGCACGCCAGTGTTCATAGCCTAAGGTTTCATCGGTGAGATACGCGCGTACCTTCACGACGCGATCGGCAAGGTTGGGCTGCGTCGCCATCTATCCCTCCCCTCGCTGCGCCATGGCCCAGGCTTCCAGCTCGTTGGCACAGGCAGTGATGCCAATAGCCCGGTCTGTTGGTATTGGGCCCTCAGCCTTTTCGCGCCACTTCGCCACGAGTGTGGTCACGTCGGGCGGGGGTGCCGCTTGGAAATGTAAATCAACCGCGTGTGGAACCGTCGTGAAGCGCATCCCACAGCCGGAGTCGCATTCCCACCAGCCGGTCGTGAGGCCGCCTTCGATCTGCTTCGTGTGCCACGACACACGCACATGCGCGCAAACCGCGTGTTCACTCATGCTCGGTCCCTCCGGCGTGTCGGAGTAGATCCAACAGGCAGTGATTATCGACAATCGTGTTCAGGCTCCCCCTGTCGCGGTCGAACTCAGCCTGCTTCCTCATCTCGTCCATCCACGCAGGAAGGGCAGGAGCTTCCAGCGCCCGTCCGAGGGCGGCGAGGCGGTCCGCCCAGCGTGCTAGATGGTCCTTTAACGCTTTCGCTCGGACAAAAGACGGGTGTTCAAAGGCTTCTCCGCTCATCACCAACCTACCTTCTTTGAAGCAGCAACGGTATCAACGCCCTGCTTCCGCAATTCGGCCATCCGTTGCCTGATGTATTCGCCGTGCTCGCCTTGAAAGCGAATATCCCCAAGTGGCGCGAATCGCCACATTGCAAGTAACTGCTCATACGAAAGACTGTCAATCTGGGCGCGCGGCTCGGCATCATAGTCGCGTTGGTCGCCAGATTGAAGTGGTGCGTGCAAGACCGCCACCATCGCGTTGATTGCGCTGAGATCGAGAGGCTCAGCAGTAATTAACTTAGCCAGCTTCTCCCGTACGAGCTTCCGTAGATCCTTGTGCGACATCACTCCACTTCCTTTCCTTGAGAACACTCACGAACCACCAAAGACATTCCCGCCTAGCCCGTCAGAACCCGCAATCTGAAAGCCGCTGTTGTTGTCGCCCTCTAAGCCCTCTACGATGTCCTCGGCGTGCGCGGCGATGTTCCAGATTTTGTAATCGGGCCAGAGCATAGAACGTACCAGCGTATCGCCCTCGAATATTTCGATCAGGGCCTTACCCTTCGGCTCCGAGAGATACGTGGCCACGAAACGATAGCCGCGATGCGACGAATCGAATGCGACCTTTTCACGAACATATTCCATCGTCAGCCTCCCTCACGATCCGGGTGGTCTCCGCGTCACACGCCGCCCCGCTTTCTTCCGTTCATTGCTGCTCTCCGTTCGGTCAGGCTCACGGCGTCTCCTTTTCCTGCGCGCAGGCTTCGAGCACCGCGTCGAGTTCATCAGCGCAGACATCAAGCGTCATCGCCGCCGCTAATTCTGGCCCTATGCTGCGAGGCTCGGACCCTTTCAACCTCAACGCGCGTGCGCGCCATCGCTCTACGAGCTGCCGGAGCGCCCGATCCGCCTCAGACACGAGCTGAGCAAGGGCATCTGAAGATTCCTGCACGCGGGCGTCGGAGGCGGTCTCGGCGTGATCCGTCATCGCTCGACCTCCTGGTTGATCGTCGGGTCGGTTCTCATGCGCTGCACCAACGCCGCCACGTCCGCTTCCGACCGTAACACCGCCCACCGTCCCGGCCAGGTCCCGAGGAAGTCCAGTTGAGAGGGGCGAAGCCGGCCCGTGCGCGACTTGAACTCCACGAAGGCCACCACGCCATTCGGCAGGGCCACGGCGCCATCCACGGGCCGGTCCAAGGTGACATAGGTGGCCCCGCACGCCCGCAGATAGCGAATCAAGTGCGCGGCGGAGACATCCTGGCGATGGACTTCGTATTTACTCATGAGGCGGCCGGTCTCGCCCGTCGGCGGTTCGGTCGGGCCGCCCGCCGTTGGTCTTCCCGTTCCCAGTCGAGCATCGCCAGACACCCGGCTTTGATGGTGTCCGGCACATAGCCGGAGGCCAGATCGAGGGCGTCGCGTTCGGTGAGTTGCAGGGAAAAGAC
>ERZ1292644.1386-Hain-H14-01um-R2-1386-length-12658-cov-8_pt1 | contig 12658 bp, 24 predicted proteins | sample MGYA00564402_ERZ1292644 | MGnify/ENA primary metagenome ERZ1292644 (study PRJEB36523, sample SAMEA6512644) | groundwater metagenome | collected 2019-01-09 | study: AquaDiva: Metagenomics assemblies of 32 groundwater samples | reverse complement strand
GTGGCGCCGGACTCCCGCAGAGCCCGCAGTACCAGCGGTGCGATTTTCTCGGGCCGGTCAGAGCGGATGCGCCATTCGCGTCCGGCGAGGATGCCACGACGTTCGCGGATGACTGTCTCGTCGGATCCTCCACCGACATCGACGCCCAGCTCAACAGGCGAGAGATCAGCCGGTGTGTACGTTGTCTCCGGGTCGATCCGGCAGGCAGCAACATCGGACGACCTCACCACCGTGTCGGCGGAGTCGACCGAGAACTCGCCCAGCACCTTGGAGTTGTACAGGGCGTTGTTCTCGCCCCACTCCATCTTCTTCTCTTCCGCCCATTCCCTGGAGATGAGAGAGACAGCGACCTTCTCCGGGACTTGCTCGTCCGTGAAGTTCGGGGTGTCGAAGGCGGATACACGCATGGCGTTCCAGCCAGACCCCGGCTGGGACACCTTGTAGAAGTGGGTGTCGCTGTTGTCCGGGTTTCCAATGGCGAGGATGCGGCACCATGGCCCCGTGGTGATAGCTTCCGCACCGATCCACAGGGATTCAGGCACACCACAAGCTTCGTCAATTACGCAAAGCACATAAGGTGCGTGAATTCCGACAAAAGCGGACTCATCGGCATCAGCGGGCTTGCGCCCAAATGCAACGAGTTCTTCGTCGATGAGCCACTCCACCTGGTTTACACGCCCAGGCAAGCCGTTCTGCTTGTGCATCCTGCGGATGTACCGCCACAGGATGGCACGAACCTGTGCAGTGGTCGGCGCAGTGTTCCCGCACCAGACCGGGGAGCCGCCCCGGCGTACGTACAGCACCTCGTTGGGAACCGAGACGCAGTAGACATTTCCCTTGTAGTGCGAGCGGGAGGTCTTGATCCTGCGTGTCTTCGCCCTGTTGAAGCACAGGTAGTAGCCGACGCGCTGGCGCTCGGCCGGGATGTGGCGACCCTCGATGTTCGCGTCACGTGGCTGCCGAGCTTTGATGGTCGCGGACATGCCGACCTTCTGCGCGATCTCCTGGAGGTCATCGGCCAGACGGCGGCTCACCGTTACGGCACGCCATGCGTCCTTCTCGCCCGCCTTGTTCCTGTTCTGCCAGCCGTCACCGAGGAGATAGAAGTGGAGAAACGCTTCCAGCTCTTCGCGTCCCCACCCCTTTACTTCTTCAGGGATGTACTTGGACTCGGCGGTCCCCAGCTTCTTCAGGTAGTGCCACAGGTCGGAGCAGGCGAACGACCATGTCTTGTCAGAACTGTGGTGGGGTTCCTTCCCCAACATCTTGACCAGCAGATCGCGGTACGGTTCGTACCCCTTGGTCTTCGGGAGCTGCGTCAGGCAGACGACGCCGCTGGGGTCATTGATCCCTTCGTGGGTCTTCCGGACGTACTTCCTTGTCCCTGGCTCCGGTGTGTGGATCCGGGCCGGTCCAAGGCTCCCCTCGGCGATGTAGGCGCCGAGGAACGAAGCGAAAGTGACGGAGTCCCACTCGTGGCGCCCGAACTTCACGGAGGCCGGGGACTCGCCTTTCCAGGAGGACAGGGCCGGAAGCTCAGCGCCACGCGGGCCGATCTTCTCGGCGGGCTTCAGGCGTTCGCCGGTGGTCTTGACGCCATCCTTGTACGTCGACCACTGAGTGAGCATCCGGTGGTTCGGCGTGACGCGCAGGTCGATGGACTTGCCTCGTACGTCGACAACCTCGCCGTCCCAGGGCGCCTCGTAGTAGCGGAAGGCGTGCTGCCACTCGAACTCTTTGGTGAGCTGGTTGCGTGTGGCGAACAGGTCACCGTCAGGTCCGGTACGTACGTCCTGGAACAGCTTCCAGCCGTCCTTGGTAAGTACTTCGGTGTCATCGGTGTAGCAGGTGACGACGAAGGCCTCTCCCGGTGGGTGGGCATCAAGCCACCAGGACACGATCAGGCTTGCCACGTGCGACTTGCCGGAGGAGTGACAGCTCCTCACGGCGGTCTTGCGGTTGTCGCGGACCGACTCCATGATCTCGCGCTGTTTCGACCAGACGGTCTGCCCCAGGCGGTCGTGCACCCAGGCGGTCGGGTCGGAGGCCCAGCGGTCCACACGGCCCATCGCCTGCTTGCGGTCCACAGCTGCCTTGAGCTGGTCGCGAACCATCTTCAGGCGGCGGGTGTCGCCGGTGCGGATCAGCTTCTCGATCAGGGCCTGCATCGCCTCGATGTCGAGGCCGCCGGGATCAAACGCTGTCGTCACTGACGCAGTCCCCGCGCTCGATGCGCGTCACCAGGGCGGTCTGGAAGGCAGCCACCACGTCATGGCCGCTGTCCTTGAAGAGGGTGTAGGAACCGCTCTCGGTAAGATAGGCCGCCATGAGGCGACAGCGGATCGTCTCCATGGACTCAGGGATGATCTGCATGACGGTGTGCGGGTGCATGGCAGGCGCGTTGGCGGGCACAGGCATGGTGATGTCCTTGGTGGTGTCAGAAAGAGTGCAGGGTGTCCACGAGGAACGGCAGGACGAAGCACCCGAGCGCGGCGCACAGCAGGCGCAGCCGGTCGAGCGCGGCAGGGAGCGGGGACAGGACAGCAAGGCCGCAGAAGATGACGGCCAGCAGATAGCAGACGAGTTCCAGCATCGCTTTCCGGTTTCTGCTAGTCTCAGACCGCTTGCCAGGCGCACACCTTCAGCCGCGTACGGGGACCCATCGGTAAATGGCCGCATACCGCCCCGCGAACCGGAAGCAGCACTGCCCCGTCCTCAGCCGGGTAGTGAGGCAGACCGTGGAGAGTCGAAGCGGCAGGGTCTGGCCGAAAGAAAAGTGCACAGTGCGGGAGCATCGGCCCGCTTTAAGGAGAGGGTCGGCCGTAACGGTCGGCCCTCTCTCCATGAGATGAGGGAGCACAGTGAAGATCACACGCATGCTGTCCACGATGTGCGACAACAACAACCAGTACTGCCCGGCGGTCTTCCTGACCGAGACAGGTGACATCGCGATCGTCGGTACCGTGGCTGGCGCCGACGTGCATGCCAGCATCCCGGAGGGCGCCGGAGTCGGCGAGAACGAGCTTCTCGTCACCGTCCCACGTGAGCTGCTCATCGCCGCAGGGTGGAGCAATGTTCCGGACGGCAAGCTGGAGCAGGTTCTCAATGGCGTGAAAACACCAGCGACTGTGTAGTTGTCGCTTCTTCTGCGGAGGGGCGGCCTCGGTCGCCCCTCCGGCCTACTCGTCGGGGAGGTCCAGGGCGGCGCGCACAGCGCAGTCCTTCGACTCCAGAAGTTTCCTCAGCGCCACCGTGCGCTCCGCCGAACGGGGGAGCCGGTCGATGACGATGTCCGCCAGGATGCAGAAAGGCTTCGAGACCTTCTGCAACTTCTCCGGCAAATGGCTGTAGTTGAAGAACCGCCGCAGAGGCTCGGCTTCCTGCTCCGTCACGGGATCCGCCTTCCGCGCAGGTCCGTCAGTGCGGCGATGCGCTCGTATTTCGCTTCGGTGGTGTGGCCGTCCCAGGGCTCGTACACATCCGTACGGACGTGGCGGAACAGCTCCAGGTCGTCTTCACCGATGTGCCAAGTCGCCTGTGTCGTCCAGTGAATGACTTCACCGCTGGCGAACGCCTCGCGTAGTAGCTTGTCCTTGTCCACGCGGGCAGTGGCCTCTGCCGCTTCCCTGGTGTCGTGCATCCCCAGGGACACTTGCTTGCCATCCGCATTACGCATGGCCTGCCAGCGTTTGTTACTTCGCTGCCGAACAGAGAGATGCCCCTGGTTCAGTTTCTGGACACGCGAAGAGGCCAGCCTCAGGTTCCATCGACTGTTGTTCAGGGGATCACGGTCAATGTGGTCGACCTCGTACCCCTGGGGGATCACTCCGAAGATCCTCTCAGCGATAACTCGGTGCAGGTATCCGCGAGGCTCAGGCAGGTGATTCTGTCGCTTGTAATAGCCATTCCCATTGGCGTACCACTTGCGCTCCAGCAAGTCCGCGTCGACGGACGAGACGGTGTACCCCCGCTCAGAGACAACATCAGCCCCGGGAAACGCCCCATTTTTAGGAATTGTCAGGTACAGCACCACCCAGTCGGGTTCGTCCGCGTCGGGCTGGATGTGCGCCGGGTAGTGCGTAGCCAGGAGCGCCAGCAGATGGGCGCGCTCCCGGTAGACCGCGTCGAGCCAGGGGGCGCACGTCCTACAGGCCACGGTGCCTCCCCCGCATCAGGCGCAGTTCGCAGACGTCCAGCCACCAGGACCGTGCCACGGCGTACTCGACGAAGCAGAGCCACAGCAGGACGCAGGCACACACGTACGGGAGCCCGTACAACGCGGAGACGGTGTACCCCATCAGGGCCGGAGCGGCGAGCAGAAGCACGGTGCCCACGGCCAGCTGCGCTCCGGACCTCACGCGGCGCCACCGGCGAGCAGTTCACGGACCCCGTCGTCGGTGGCGTTGATGGCCGCGATCAGCTGCGCGATCTCGCCGCCGAGCTGGTCGGCCTCGACGGACAGACGTACCTGCGCGTCCAGGCCCAGGTACTTGGAACGGCGCTCCTTGATCTTCAGGATGCGGTCCAGGGATTCGAGCACGAAGCGTTCGTCCTGGACGGGCGCACCGTCCGACATGATGACGCGCCCCTGCTGCACCAGGACATGTTCACGGCGCAGCCCCTGCCACAGGTGAGCTTCCATCTCGTCCAGGGACTGGAGTTCCGCCAGGCGCATCTCGTCGACGGTGAACTTGTACACCGCCGACAGGCCGCGCTGTACGGCTTTCGCCGCGCGCCGGGGATCCGGCTCACCGCTGCGGGAGTCGTTCAGGCTGAGCAGTTCCGCGATCTCTTCGAGAGTATGGCCGACGGCTTTGAGCCGGGCCGCCTCACGGTCGCGCTTCCAGGAGTGGTAGCGGGGATGGTCCGCCGGTGCCTTGTCCGGGAAGAAGTCGTCATCGCCCTCGAAGGGGACGGGGAGGTTGTCTGTCATGGGCCCCTGCCGAGTGAGGGCATGAAAAAACCGCGTTTCCTGATGAAACAGGAAAACGCGGATGGTTTGTGGGATGGTTGTCCCCAGGGCTTATTTATAACTGTAGCTTTTGCCTGCTGTCAAGCGCCGACGCCTTATCGGGTGACGTCACAGAGAAGGAGGCGGTCCGTACGTCTCGACAACACGCTTCACATGCTGGCGGATGGCGCCGTTCATACGGAACCACTCACTCATACCTGGCACACGAAAAGCACGGAAACGACGGTGCATCTGCTTCTCCAGGGTGTAGGCACCTGGTTCCACAGCCAGGATCTCATCCGGCTTGAGGATGCTCATACGGCGACGGAAATTCGTTGTCGTACCGACCTTCACCAGGTCGCCCTTACGGATGTAGTACACGACGCTGGCGGCAGCGGCCTCCTCCGTGCTCTCGGGTGTCCCGTGCGGATAGCGCGCATGCAGGTCTCGTGCGAGTGGTGAGAGTTTGGAGACAAGCGCCAGCTTGGCGTCTTCCCGCGCCGCCCATACCTGATCCCTCTTGAGCTGCGCGCGGCCCAGGCCGATCCCCGTCAGGACGGTGGCATCCGAGGGCCGCCCGAATTCACCGAGTTCCGTGGACAGTTCCGTGATCTTACGAACCATGAGTCCGTACGCTTTGTCATCCTGGCTGACGGAATCGTCAACCTGCTGAATGCGCTGCCAGATCAGTTCCCGGTAACCGCGAGACGACGCGGTGAGAACGTACAGCCGTGTAGGCTCAGTCATGTTGACACTCCTCATCAGTGTTGACCACACCCCGGGCCGTATCAGCGGCGCCGGGGTTTTGTATTCAGCGTACACCGGAAATGTCAAGCGGAAGCTGTCCCCCGCGCCACGCATGAGATACCTTTTAAGGACAGATACACATATCGACATACGAGGAGCCCACCATGGCGGACCATCCGCTGTACGACACCGACGGCGACGAAGTTCCTTACGGCTACCCGATCGTGATGACCCCCAGGGAGGTGGGGCTGATTCTGCACGTGGATCCGCGCACCGTCTCCAACTGGGCCCGCGAGGGCAAGCTGTACTGCACCCGCACCATGGGCGGCCAGCGCCGGTTCCCCGAGGAGTGCGTCCGGGCCCTGGTGGAGGGGCGCTGGGAAGACGCGAAGAAGGAGCCGGGGAAGGACTCGAAGTCGGTGTACCACGTGGTGTGACACGTAGTGGCGTCGACCGTGGCGCCACTTTGCTGATAACGTGGCGTCATGAGTTTTCCTCTGAAGACCTCGGTACGGCTCGCCGCAGCCGAGGCAGAAGACGTCCAGAAGATCGCCTCCCAGGGGAGTGACGAAGCCGCTGCTCTCGCCCTGCTGACAGGGGTCGCTCTGGGGCAGAAGCCATCCGCAGCCGCCACACTCCATGCTGTCGTCGCTGCCGGTCTCAAGGCCATCGAGGAGAAGGCCGAAGAGATCGGCTACACCCGGCAGGCACAGTTCGAGGCAACTCACCCCGACTGTGTGGCGTGGCGTGATGCCATGCGTATCTACGGCATGCAGTTCTTCGACGATGCTGTGCAGGATGGTGCCGCGTGAACGAGGGGCAGATCCTGCGCGGGCACGCCTATCGTGTCGTTATCAATCCGGAGACCTCCATGCTGTGCCTCGTGGTCTCCGTGAACACACACAACGCCCGCGAGAACGTGTGCACAGCCGTCCTGGTGACCGCCGATCGCAATGTCCCTACGGGGATGCCGTCCTGGGTGCGACTGAACTCCGGCGATCCGGCGTTCGGACACGCGGTGTGCAGTCACATCGCCCCTGTTCATCGCAGCACGGTCAAGGAGGATCTCGGTGCGGCATCCATGGAGACGATGCTCGCCGTCGGGAACGCGCTGAAACGGCAGCTTGGTCTTTAGTGCGTTTTGGGTGTTATGTCGGAATCGCTAGTGCGGGTGCGGGGGTGCACATTTTGTGGGCCCCCGCTCGTGGTTCCATGATCATTTTCGAGGTAGTTGCACAGTGCAACTAGTGTAGCATGCACCTTGCTCATATGCGCTGCCGGCGCGCTCAATTGAGCGAAGCGTGCATGCCACACCCATTGCTCACTTGAGCAGGCACACGCTCACATCGATGTGACGCACGTCACACCATCTCTGGTTGTGATCATGGTCCGGGGCAGGCTATGATTGGGTCATACCCAAAGGGGGAAGGAACCCCGGAGGGCAGGAAGGTGACAGAGAGGCAGATGATCATGACACACACCGCTTGGATTGACGCGCCCTTCGCACAGCCCACCACCCAGGCCACCCCTGCGCCCGAGGTCGAGGTGATCATGGGCCACGGTGACGAGGTGATGATCTTCCGCAGCCAGCTCCTGGTTCGTGAGGCCAACGGTGTTGATCTTCGTGCCGCGTTCGACCGGCTGACCATGATCCACCCGCAGGTGGCCATGATCGTCGCGGAGGCCGGGTCGGGCGGGATGATCATGCGGGAGCGCGCGATCGGCTCGCTCACGGAGTACATGATCACCGGCGTAGCCGTGGCCCCCCACCTCCCCCGGTCCCTCTGACCCCCTGGGGGTGGGGCCGCCCCTCCCCACCCCCCAGGCCCCATCACTCTGAGTCACCAAGCGATACCTGGGTCATGATCACGATCATGCCCTTGGTGATCTTGGAGCCTCAAGATCCGCCGGTCCTGTGTCCCCTGGCGCATGATCGTTCCGACGCCGACCCTGTGCGTTGGCTCCGCCCCCTGGGGCTGTGCAGCCGACCCGGTGAGGTACGCCATGAATTCTTGTCGGCCCGTTGTGCGGGCCTGCGGTGGGGCATGTCGGTGCCCGGGCATCTGAATACTGTTTTCGCCATACCGAGATCCGTAAGACGCGCGTGATCACTCCGTGCGCAGGCAATCCGGCTTGCTCCGCCTTCGGGCTGTGCAGCAAGGGCCCCGGTGCTTGACGCTCCACGTGGTGCATGCCCGCGACCTTCGATCGCGCGAATGCCTGCCGGACGCGTGACGCGCACCCTGGCAACCGTGCTGAACCGACGATGGGTCCGCCCTAGATCAGTGCAGGTTGTTCGCCAGTGGCTACGCCAACGTTCCTGCGCCCGTGCGCCTAGCACGTGCACGCGCGCAGAAGGGTCCCGACGCTTCGCGAAGGGGCCGTAGACAGTGCAGCGAGGGGCTGCGCAGTGCTCCGGGGTTCGCCTCTGTGCAGCGCTCCGCCCCTCGCTCCGTCCGAGCAAGATCAGGAAAGAGAGATCATGGCTTTGAAGTGCAAGATCAACGCGAAAGACAAGCTCTTCCCCATCGAGGGGGAGGGCACCGAAGGCAAGGGCACGTGCCCCGAGTGCCTGACCCCGGACCGGAAGCTGACTGGCAAGGGCTTCCTGGGTGCGCACATCATCGTGCTCGACGTCGACACGACGATCCCGGTGACTGACGAGGGGCTGCGCATCGGCGCCCCGCGCGACGCCGCGATCAAGCGTGAGCTTGAGGGGCGGAAGATCAGTGCAGGTCGCGCTGAGGTTCCGTCCGCCGACATGGAGGACCGGGCGAGCGTCCACCGTGGACCGACCCTGGTTCGTGGCCGTGACGCGGGCACCCGTCTGCGTGATCCTGAGCTTCCCTGGGGGGAGTCCACGGACTTGCGCCAGGATGGCACGCCGCGCAAGCGGACCACCCTGGACGAGCCGTTGGGGCGTCCACGCTTCGACCGGCAGATCACGGACGTAGTCCCGCCCAAGCGTCGCCGTACTCCGGCGGAGCGCAACCGGCATCGCAAGGCGCAGCGTCTCGCGCTGAGGCTCGCGCAGGGCAAGTGACCGATCGGTGTTCGGAGCGCCCCGGATCCCGGGGCGTTGCGTAAGGCCGATCGGCCGATGACCAGGGGAGACAACATGATCGCGAACATTACGGCTGACGGCGAGACCGTGGCCATCCGTACCTTTGCCTGCCCCGACTGCCCCCAGGGTGTGAAGGTGCAGACGGCCGGGGACCGGCGGTATATCGGGCATGTGGCCACGATGCGGCACGGCGCACGTCGGTACGCCCTGACATGGACGGCCATCGTGTCGATGACGTGCCCGGGGGACGTGCGCCCCTCGACGGCACATGGCGTGCTGCTCAAGGGCAAGTACAGGATGACCACGTACGGGCGCGGTCTGCGCGCCCTGGTGTCTCTGCGCGACAGCTGACCAGCTTCGGGGGCGAGTGTTTCACGTGAAACATTCGCTCCCCGTGGTTGACCAGGAAGGGGAGAGATCATGACGGAAGACAGTGGCGCATGGCGTGTGCAGGTAGGTAAGGGGCGCAGCCACTACCGCACCCGGTACACACTCAACTCGCAGGGGCAGGCGGAGCGTTACTACGACGGCCTGAACACTCACTCCGGGCACAAGAAGCGACTGGTTGCCCCGGACGGGAAGATCATGCGCCGGTACATCTCTGACGGCACGCCGCGCTAGGAAGGGGACAGACATGCGTATCGAGACTCACCAGGAAGAAGGAGCGGCCATGCGGGGCGACATGGAAGCGCTGCGTGCATTGGTCGCGCGCGTGCAGGTGGGGTGGCGCGTACAGGCGTTCGGCTACGGCCGGAACGGGGGGGCGTCGTCGGGAACGATCACTGCTCTCGTGGACGATTTCTACGGGAGCGGCCCCGGCTACCGGCGAACGCTGGATCGCCCCGTACGGAGTCAGGGGCGCACCTTCACCACCGGATGGGGCGCCTGGCCGAAGGAGGGCGACGACTTCGAGGTGGTGGGGGACACGCTGCGGGAGTACCGCAACCCGCCCCCGCATCTGGGCAAGCCACGCCGGATCACGGTGGAGATCACGTTCATCGCACCGGCCGACTAGGGGGTGACCCAGTCTCCGTCGTGAGTGTTTCACGTGAAACATTCGCGGCGGTGGTGGCTCAGTTCTGAGAAGGGGAGAGGCATGGCGTACTACGGAGTGACCGCGCGCAACGATCACGAGGAATGGGAAGTCTACGACGGGACCGACTACGACGACGCGCAGCGACTCGCCGTGAACGCGTACCTCACCCATCAGGGGCTGGTGTACGTGTCCGTCCTCCTGGACGGCGGCACATGGCGCGACGTCAAGCACGTGCCCGGTGACCTGACCACGGCGCAGCTCACGGAGCCCTCGTGCTGCCTGCACCCACAGTGCGGGCAGATCAATCCGCTGTCGTGCTACTGCGCAGCGACCATGACGGAGGAGGAGAAGGCACGGTACCGCGCGCACAGCTGACCTTGTGCGGGTCTCGGCTCAATGTTTCACGTGAAACATTGGGTCGGATATCCGCATACGGAAGGGGAGAAAGCATGACCAAGGCACTCACAGCGACTGACATCATCGAAGCACTGCGCACGTGGGGTGGTGTGGACGAGAGCGTGCAGGGCGCTGCGTGGCTGGCCGCGACGATCGGTCAGATGAACACATGGCTCGCACGGGGTGACGGCATCGCGGTATACACGAACGAGGATCTCGGGCACCCCGGGTTGGGTGACAAGCGGTTCATGTCGTACGGCTCCGTTGCTGCGCAGCTGGAGACGGACGCGCCCCCGTCGGTTCTGCCGGATGGTCTCGGGGGTGGCGTCAACTGGCGTTACACGCTCACGGGTACGTACCGGGGCGCCCTGTTGACCGAGGGGGTCTGATGTACCGCTTGCCGGGCGAGGTGGAAGCCCTGGAGATCATGGAGCGGTTCGAGTCGGCGGTCGCCGACGAGAAGCCGGTGACGGTCACGTTCATGAAAGAGCGGCGTGACCGCATGACGCGGAAGGTGGTGACGTTCACGAACGGGCGCCCCTACATGGTGAAGGTGACGCGGACGGTTGAGCCGTACCGGGTTGAGTTCACCTTGGCGGGGCATCCAGTGGCGTACGTGGTGGACCGGTCGCCGGAGGACGAGAAGGGCCCGATGTACCGCACGGTGCGGCTGGATCGGGTGGTGGTCTCTTTGGTGACGGGGCGCCCTCGGGTGCGGGTGCATGTGAAGGGGGTGAGGTACTGCCAGGGTCTGATTGATGTGGCGCTGGACAAGCTCCGCGCGAAAGGCTTGCTGCCGGTCTGAGGCAGTGCGGGACCAAGGTACGACGACACGAGGAAAGAGACAGCCATGAAGAAGATCACGTTCGCGTTCGCCGGAATCACGCTCGGCATGATCGGTCTGTTCGCGCCGACCGCGCAGGCGACCGGGCCGCGTACCGACTGCTCCCGTGTGGCGGCGGCGGACCGGTCCCTGTGCCGGGCGGTGCGGGCGCAGGTCGCGTACGCGTTCGCCACGGAGGGGGCGCTCATCACGGTGCCGAATGGCCGGGCGCTGGTGAAGGAGATCACGCACGACGGTCTGACGCGGCGGGAGATGCATGCCGCGCTGGTCGGCGAGGCGTCCGGCTACGTGCAGCACGTGACCGGGGCGCGCAGCGTGGCCGTCGATCTCGGCTCGCTGAAGAAGTACCACGGGAGCGACGCGCAGTACGTCGTCGGGTTCGAGGATGCCGACGGGAAGCCGGGGGGCAAGAGGCTGGACCGTGTGGAGATCGACCTTCCGTAACGGTTCGTCCCGTTTCGGCGCGTCCCAATGTTTCACGTGAAACATTGGGGCGGTGCCGTGGTGGCGCGAGAAGGAGAGGGAGACATGAGCTACAGCGTGTGGACGTACAACGATGCCCCGGAGTGGGTGGCGCGCAACGGGACGCGCGAGATGGTTCTCGCGCAGATCTCGGAGTGGGAGGGGCAGCCGCACGACAGTAAGGCGCGGTTCCTGTGTGAGCGGCTGTTGCAGCTCATGCCGGACCGTGTGTTCGAGATCCGGCAGGGGAATCAGGTGGTGTCGACGTTCAGTAACCGGGCGCCGCTTCAGTCGTCGGACACGGTGAGGCGGCGCCCGCTGGGGAAGAGGGAGAGCTGATGGCTCAGCAGCAGTGCCCGGACCCGTACCCGCATGCCGGGCACCAGTGGCATTCGGGGGACGGCAAGATCTACTCGTGCAACGGTGTGCCGAAGGGGCAGGGGTGAGCGACAACGGCGAGGAGTGCAAGCACCAGAGCACGATCGTCTACAAGGATCCGAAGACACAGCAGCCGACGAGCCGTCACTGTCTGGACTGTGGCGCGCAGCTGCCGCTGTGAGTGTTTCACGTGAAACATTGAGGGAGGCATGACATGTGGCGGGTAAGCGCGATCGGCGCGGAGTCCAACAGCGAGTACGTCTACCAGGTAGACGCACCCGATGACGCGCGGGAGACGGACGTGGTGCGCAGTGCGTACCGGCAGCACGGGGAACTGAGGCTGGGCAACGTGGTGACGGAGTTTCTCCGTCCCGGCGGTGTTGCCCGGCACATCGGCTGAATGTTTCACGTGAAACATTGACGAGAGGTAGACAGACATGACTGACACCCTGACCGACGACACGATCGGCTGCGCACTGGAGTCCGGCGAGACTCCGGTACCCGCCATCGCCGAGTACCGGCTGATCTTCCGGCAACCCGACGGCGACATGCGCGACGTGGTGCGCCCTCTGTGCTACCGCTGCGCCAAGGACAAGCGCGCCGAGTTCAACGAGCTGGGGGCGCGGATGTCATTCATCCGGCACGTCAACGGCACGTCGATTCTCGCACCGTAGTCCGTCACCTCAAGCCGCACGTCCCTGCCCCTCCCTGAGTCGCAGGGGCGTGCCCTTGACCGAGACGGCCCAATGTTTCACGTGAAACATTCCGATCATGGAGGAC
>ERZ1292644.1383-Hain-H14-01um-R2-1383-length-12670-cov-5_pt1 | contig 12670 bp, 23 predicted proteins | sample MGYA00564402_ERZ1292644 | MGnify/ENA primary metagenome ERZ1292644 (study PRJEB36523, sample SAMEA6512644) | groundwater metagenome | collected 2019-01-09 | study: AquaDiva: Metagenomics assemblies of 32 groundwater samples | reverse complement strand
CGGTGTTAGTCATAGGCCGCCTTTCCCTTTCTGCAACGGGGGCCGGAACCCGCGTGACCATCTCTTGATCCCCGAGGGGAAACATCAGGCTGACCCACGACCCGGCGCGTGCCGGGTTTCGCTGCCTCACAGCTCGTCAGGTGGGCTAGATGAGTCATGGCGCCGCCCGATAGATGTTGATCGTGATCGTGTCGTTGGAGTAGCCCTCATGGTTCTTGTGCTCGGGGTTGGCGTGTCCGTACAGGCTGATATTGAACATGTCGCCGGGGTCGCCACTGAACAGGGCGTCGCTCTCAACGATCTGTAGGGCTACCGACTTGGCGATGATGACCTGCTCCTCACGTTCCTGCGGGCAGTCCTCGTTGCCTACTGCCTGCGCTGCGTCGATGATCTCCGCGGCGTTCTGTCGTATCGCTTTCGTGATCGAAATCGTCCAGCTCATTTTGCCCAATCCAATCCGTTTATTGTCTTGTGCTCGATCCATGCATTGCAGACCAGTGCAAGCGCGTCTAGACGGTCCTGCGGAGTCAATGTGAGAAGCAAACGAAGGATCTCCTTTGCGGCTTTGCTCGACTTGGATTCGCGGATCGTTGTCTTAGTCATGGGTGTTCCGTGTCCTCGATCGCTCGGATCATCGCCCGAGCTGACAGGATTAGGCTGACCCGTTTGTCGTTATCCTGATCGTTGTCGCATCGCATGTGGTCAAGGAATTCAGCTAACTCATCCAGGAGCATCGCGACATCGAGGGTGTGGACGTTCCCCCGTTCGTAGGTGTATTGGAAGATGTCCGGCTTGACCGGATAGTGCTCACCCTGAATGCCTCTGACGATCCAGTCGCCATCAGATACGGTCAGGAATCCCTCTAGGGTGTGAACGTGCGGGAGGGGTGTGAATGGCTGTGGGCCGTCCTCCTCCGCACGAATCTCAGCAGTCGTCCTATCTTTGGCAACGCAGATCGCATTCAGCGGCGACCCTTCGCTGTGCGGGGTGCGCTGATGCCAGGCAAGGCTCAAGAACTGCTCGGCCTCGACTTCAATCGGACGCTTGCGGTATTTCATTTATCTCTCCACTCAAGCCATCTGTGCCAGGTTCTTGAACCTCCAAAGAACCAAACGAAACGCTGAAACGGGGTGCTCGTCACGATCTCGTCGGTACGCTCGTAGATGTAGCAGCGGGTGCAGTACCACAGCGTGCCGTACGCGTAGCCGCTGTAATCTCCGGTGTCGACGGTCTCGAAGTGATGGAATAGGCCAGCACAACGCAGCCGAGCGAATACAAGCCATCCGAGATACATGAAATAGCCGCCAGTCATTGGGGCAACACGATCGCATACGGAAGTTGTCTCTCGATGACCTGGGCGAGCCGCGCGGTCGAATAGCCTGCGGCCTTCTGGCCGCTTAGGTCGTAGTCGTTTACGACCTGAGACAGTGCGCTGAGAACACGAGCGATCTGATCCTCGGTGAGTTTGATGGTGTAGCGCTTACTCATCACTTGAGCGACCTATCGATAAGCTCGCCTCGCACGGATCGCAACGTCCGCAGACACACACACGCCTACCCGTGCTTAGCTGGACGATTACCTGTCCCTGGAACGGCGCAACCTTCATAGCCTTGCCTCCAACGAGCGCGTCGTATCGCGGCGTTGGCCGGTTCTGGTCCGGCGCGCTGATTCGGACTATGAATAGCGTCTCTCTCGCTGCCTAGCCGTACGAAAGTCCTAGTACTCGACTAGTACCCACCGGTGCCCAGGAATGTCTGGTTTTTAGACAGATGTCGGTTCGCTAGTCTTGCGGGCAAATGACACCTGAATCGGGGATGGACGAACAGGCGGTCGGGCTGCGCTGCCGGTTCTCCAATTCCTGCCGCTTCGCTTCCTACGTGAAGTTCAACACTCAGGAAGGGATGCAAACTGCGGTCCTGGTGCGGGATACCCACGAGCTAGCCGAACATCGCTACATCCACCCCCAGATCACCGCTGAGTGGCGACCAGAGTTCGGTCAGCGTGTCAGCCATCGTGGGCGATCGACCTTGGGACGGAAGCCAAAACGCCCCGACCTCTTTTGACAGCCACCACCAATAGCGGTCACAATGCCACCTATCCCAACTCCTGGCATTCGGGCGAAGATGACCGTGCGGCTGGACGCCACCGACCGCAGGAGGTTGGCGCGGATCAGGAAGATCATCGACGCTCGCTCCGACGCCGAGGCTCTGCGCCGCGCCATCGCCATCGCTGAGGCGCACTTGGACACCCGGTGACGTTTTGGCAAGGGCGCACGGTGGCGATTACCGGAGGAAGTGGTTCGTTCGGCAAAGCCTTCACCCGCTTTTTGCTCTCCCAGGACATTCGGGCGGTTCGCATCCTCTCTCGTGGCGAGCACCGGCAGGCTGAGATGGAAGCGAAGTTACCGGACAGCCGCCTGCGGTTCATCCTCTGTGACGTTCGGGATCGCAGTCATCTGCGGCGCGCTTTCGATGGATGCTCCATCGTGATACACGCGGCGGCGCTGAAACGGATCGAGAAGAGTGAGTACAACGCGATCGAGTTCCTGCTGACGAACACCATCGGCGCAGTGAACGTGGTCGAGGCTGCGTTGGACGCGGGAGTTGAGCGGGTGATCGCGCTCTCGACCGACAAGGCCTCGGCTCCGATCACGCATTACGGTGTCACCAAGCTCGCGGCCGAGCGCATCTTCGCGGCGGCGAATCGCTACGGCGGCGACAAGGTCGCGGCGGTCGTGACGCGCTACGGCAACGTGTTCGGCTCTGAGGGATCGGTGCTGCCGCTGTGGATCAAGCAGCGCGACTCCGGTGAGCCACTGACGATCACGGACGCGGCGGCGACTCGCTTTTGGATGACGATGGGCGAGGCGGTTTCGCTCGTGGCCTACGCCGCGGAGCTTGGAATATCGGGCACGGTGATCATCCCGAAGCTGCCGGCAGTGCGGATGGTCGATGTCGCGGAGGCGGTCGCGCCTGGGCGCCCGCGCAAGATCATCGGGATGCGTGGAGTCGAGAAGATGGCCGAGTCGCTGATCTCAGCGGACGAGTCAGCGCTTGCTTCTGAGGTCGATGGTTACAACGTTCTCGGACTGCCGTGTCCATCGGGAATCCCAGAGCGTTATGCATCCGACAATCGTCAGAGCTTCCTGTCAATTGAGGAGATTCGGACTCGGATTCCCCAGGCGATGGAGGAGGCAAACGCATGATCCGTTGGCTGGTGTTGACTCTTATCGGTGTCGCTGTTCTTCTGATTGGCATCCTTCTCGCAAATCTACTCGGAACATGGGTGCCAGAGGGGCAACGGCTGTGGTTGGTCGTTGAGAGTCAGTGCATCTATTGGGGCGCTTTCATACTCGGGCACACGCTGTGGCCCGCCAGTGAGGAGAAGGAATGAATGAGCTGGCTCATTACTCCCGACAGTCGATCTCGGAGGAAGACATCGGCGCAGTCTCCGAGGTGATGCGCTCCGACTTTCTGACCACTGGCCCCACGGTTCCGCTGTTCGAGGAGGCGCTGAAAAATTACCTGGGTGCTAGGAATGTGGTCGCTGTCTCATCGGGAACTGCGGCGCTCCATCTCACGATACTGGCGGCGGGTGTCGGCCCCGGCGATGAGGTGATCGTGCCGGCGCTGACGTTCGTGGCGACGGCGAACGTGGTGCTCGCGGTCGGGGCGACTCCAGTATTCGCGGACTGCACTGATCCGCATGACGGATGGATATCTACGCTTATCCCCGCACTGAATCCGCACCTAGTGACCGATAAGACGAAGGCCGTGATGAGCGTGGATTTCGCTGGCGATCATGTGTGGTCGGACTCTGGATATCGATGGCCGGAGATCGATGGGGGCGATGGACGCTGGATCACCGTGATCTATGACTCCGCTCATTCGCTGGGGGCGGATCGTACTTGGCACAGCCCTTCTACCTTTTCATTCCACCCCGTAAAGAGCATCACCACAGCCGAGGGCGGTGCGGTTGTCATGGACAACGATGAGTGGGCGACCGCCATCCGCCAAATGCGGAATCATGGCCGCGACGAGAATGGCCTGATGGTCCGCTTGGGATTCAACTACCGGATGAGCGACATGCAGGCCGCCCTCGGCATCTCACAGCTCAAGCGGATTGACAAGTTCATCGCCAAGAGACGGGCGCTGTCATGCGCCTACCGCGATTTGATCAAGGGTCTGAACGTCCCGGTGGAGCTTCCGGCCATCGACTATGAGCGCTCGGCTTGCCATCTCTTCCCGGTGCTGGTACCAAGATCGCGGAATGTCGATCTGCGAAACGATGTGGTGAAGCAGATGCGCGACCGAGGCATCGGCGTGGGCATCCACTACTGGCCGATCGTCCCGCTGCACCCGTTCTACGTTGAGAAGTACCACCACCGCGCCGAGGATTTTCCGGTGGCGTTTGATATCTCAGCCCGGATCATGTCCTTGCCGCTTCACGTCGGGCTGACGATGCAGGATGTCGAGAAGGTGGTCGATACGTTGAAGGTGGTGCTGGAACGATGAAGGTCCATTTCTACAGTCCCATCGCGGAAGAAGCACGTGTTCTACTTCACCATCCGGCATTTCAATCCACCAAACCCATCGCGCCCGAAATGCATCCTGAATTGGAGCGGCGCATGAAGGCTTATGAGGCGTGGATGTCGGACCACAATCCTGATCACCTGGCTCCCCCCACGCCCTGGCGCATATGGAATGTCGTGGGGTATCGATTTCAATGGCTTCCAGAAGCGGAGCGCCCATGTCTGATCCATCTCGTGCTCGGGTTCTCCACCGAATGTTGGTGGTACCGCCGCGGGTGTCTACTTGATGGCCGCGACGACGAGACATTTCAAGTCTGGGCTGACGAGACCACTCCCTGGATCGCTAAGGATATGGTGGAGCGCGTTCTTCTGTGATTCGTGATGTGATCTCATGTATACGGGCGCACTCCCTCAGCGGAAGAAATCTGTATGTCACGCCAGACGGTCGTTCTGAATGTAAGAAGTGCAGTGCATTGCGATCAAGGCTCTGGCGGAGTCGGCACCCAGCGCAGACCAAAGCACTAGCAGAGGGACAGCGACTGAAGAAGTTAGCTGTGGTACAAGCTAAGAAGAATGTTCCGTGTGCCGATTGCGGTCAGATCTTCCCTCCGGTCGTTATGGACTTTGACCATATCGGTGAGAAGTCGTTCACGATTAGCGGCCGTATCTCTGCCAGGAGCATTGAGGGGCTTCTCGCAGAGATTGCCAAATGCGAAGTCGTCTGCGCTAACTGCCACCGTCTGCGGACACATGCTCGGAGACAGAAGCGAGCGGGCATCAATTGAAGAGATGCTTGCGCTGCATCATGCCCTCTACGAGACCCGACATTCGCATGGATGAGCAAGGAGTGTGCTCGGCGTGTCGCGCTTACGAGCGCCGACCCACCGTGGACTGGTCCGCTCGTGCTGCGGACTTCCAAAGACTGATGGCCGAACAGCGCGGCCTGTATATCCCTCATCCGGTGTACGACTGTGTCGTCGCGTCGAGCGGCGGTAAGGACTCCCATTTCATAGCGATCAAGGCGCTGGAGCTCGGCTACCACCCGCTCGTCGTCACGGCGTCGACGGACTTTCCTACGGCCCTCGGTCGGCGGAACATCGAGAACCTGAAGAACCTCGGCCTGGACACATTGGAGTTCACGCCTAATCCGGTCGTGCGGAAGAAGCTCAACCGCATCGGTCTAGAGGAAGTCGGCGATATCGAATGGCCCGAACACGCTGCTATTTTCGGGCTGCCGGTGCGTATCGCCCAGGACATGGGCATCGGCATCGTGCTCTACGGCGAGAACCCGCAGTCTGAATATTCGGGCGGCCCGCAAGACGCGATCCTCCTCGACCGGCGTTGGCGGGAGGAGTTCGGCGGCCTGCTCGGTCTGCGCCCCAAGGACTTGATCGGTCGAGAGGGACTGACCGCTGCTGACCTTTGGCCATACGAATACCCACTCGACTCCTCGCTTCCGGTACATGGACTCTTCCTCGGGCAGTTCTACGAATGGCACGGCATGAAGAACGCGCTCATTGCCCAGGCGCACGGCTTCGAGGCGTATCCCCATGTGGTTGAAGGCAACCTCGTGAACTTCGAGAACCTGGATAACGCCGACGTCGGGCTGCACGACTACTTTGGCTTCCTGAAGTACGGGTTCGGCAGGGCGACGGTGATGTGCTCGCTCTACGTTCGTCGGGGAATGCTGACGAGAGATGAGGCGGTGATGCTCGCACGCAGGCTCGATGGGCACCGCCCGATGTCTTACCTCGGGGTGAGTCTGGTGTCGATCCTGCGAGACATCGGCTTGGATTGGGATCGATATCTCGCCATCGAGGACCGCTTCGCCAACGGCACGATCTTGGAGAAGAGTGACGACGAGTGGAAGCTGAGGGAGCTGATCGCATGACGATTGAATTCATAGGGCAGATTTTCGTTTCCGTCGTGGTTGGCGGTTTTGTGGGTGTCCTCGCTGGATTGGTTATTGGGGCACCATTCATGTTCATCGCGTGGCTGGTCACTAGAAGATGACCCTCGCTCATCGCATCATCGCTACGCTGCTCATCGATCGGAACGGCCAACTGGTCAAGGGCAAGCAGTTCGCCTCCGACCGGGTGATCCCTGGCCCTCCCGTAGCCGCCGCACGGGTCATGGCGACGGTGCGAGAGATAGATGAGCTTGTGCTGTTGTTCGTCCACGCCTCCGCCGATGGCGTGCCACCGGACGAGCGCATCATCGAACAGGTTGTCGCAGACTGCCACATCCCGGTGACCATCGGCGGGGGGATCAACACGCTCGATATCGCTCGTACCATCCTGCGTGTCGGCGCGGACAAGGTTGTCATCGGACGGGCGTTCCGCGAGAACCCGCTACTCATCCGCCACATCGGAGACGTGGCTGGCTCGCAGGCGGTGGTGGTCAGCATCGACCACGGGCCATCGGGCCATTACGAGATGTACTGCGACTGCGCTGTGCGCGCTCGTTCAGCGTTTGTCTGCGGCGCGGGGGAAATCCTGCTTCAGTCGATTGATCGTGACGGCATGATGAACGGCTATGATCTCGACACCATCTCGATGGTGCGTCCGCTCGTGGACGTGCCGATCGTGGCGAGTGGCGGCTGCGGGGAGCCGGCGCATATGGCTGAGGCCATTCTCGCTGGGGCAGACGCTCTCGCGGCAGGCGCGATGTATGCCTTCACCGACCAGACGCCGCTGGATGCCAAGATGTGGCTCGCCTCTCAGGGATTCGTCGTCCGCATCCCGGTGAGGGCATGACTGAAGCTCTGTGGCGTGGTTCCTTTGGCGATTCATATACCGAAAGAAACGCCGACGCGGGCAAGGATCGTGGGCCGTTCTGGGAGGCGATGCTCAAATCACTGAGTCCCCACGGTTCGATTCTGGAAGTCGGTTGCAACGTCGGCGCGAACCTCCAGCACTTCCCAGACACCTCATACACGTATGGCGTGGACATAAACGCGGAGGCGATCAGATTCGCGCGCGAGCGGTTCCCGCTGATGCATCTCTCTGAGGCGTCCGTTTCGTTGCGCCTGCCGTTCCATGACGCGATGTTCGGGCTGGTGGTGACGTGCGGTGTCCTGATCCATATCGCTCCCGATGATCTGCATCGGGCTATCCGCGAAGTATTCCGTGTATCGCGTAAGGCTGTTCTGATCATGGAATACCAGGCTGACAAGGAAACGGCGATCCCTTATCGCGGACAGGATGCTGCGCTATGGAAGAGAAACTGGTTCTACGAGATGCAGGAGGCTCGCCTTGAGCAGCAGTGGCAGATGACGTGGCGTTGTCCTCTCGGGCTAGATCAGGGCTTTGATGACGTGACGGCTTACCTGTGGGAGAGGAAAGGATGATCGCTGATAAGGAGTACGAGGCTAGGCGACGTGCTAGGGCCGTGGCACCGTGACGGTTCGGCGGGTACTTATGAACGGATTTGCGCCAGAGAGTCGCAGAGAGTCGCCAGTCTGGCATCCGATAGCACGAAAGCAGTTTGAGGTGTGGGGCTTCAACAATGATCTTGTCTTGATGCCCTATGCGGCTCGTTGGTTTGAGATGCACGAACTGAACGTCTACGGCGAGGCAGCGGTGGACGATGCTCGCCCCGACGACAGTTATCTCTCGGCGTTACGCCGTGGGCTTGGCATCCCCGTCTACCACCTGCGCGAGACACCCTTGATTCCTGGGTCGATCGAGTATCCGCTCAAAGAGATGGCCGCGAAGTTCGGCTCCTACTTCACGAACTCGTTCTCGTACATGCTCGCTCTCGCCATCCATGAGAAGGTGGACGAGATTCACCTGTACGGCGTGGACATGGCGCGTGAGCACGAGCATGGCTGGGAGCGTCCGAGCATCGAGTACTTCCTCGGCTGGGCGCGGGGCGCGGGCATCAAGGTCGTCATCCCCGACACGAGCGATATGCTGAAGTGCCTTGGCTTCTACGGCTACGGCGGCGCGAATCCGTACGAGATCGAGGCGGCCTCACGCGAGCGTCTGGGGAGGCTGCAAGCAGAAGCTCGTGCTTATCAGCGCGATGCCGACATGATGCGGGGTGCTGCCGATGATCTGGATTATTGGATTCGCCGCACGCTGCTGCCGGGAGATCAAATCCTCGGGCACACAAACGAGAAGGCCAAGGGGCGTAAGGCGTGGCTTTTGAGCCAGGCCAAGAAGTACGCCGAGTACGGCGCAGCCTACGAGAAGGCGGTAGTGAAGGAAAGGAAGCGATGACCCCCGAGACGTTTGTTCATCTGCTCCTCAGTGCTGGGCTCGGTATCGAGGTAGGGATAATCGTGATTGTCCCATTTGTGATACTCGCTTCGGTGGTGGGCAGGCGATGAGTGCCGTGTTCATCGTGGCCGAGGCTGGATCGAACTGGCATGTCGATGGCGAGAGCCTGAGTAAGGGCCACTGGCGAGCGATCCGATTGATCGATGTCGCCGTAGCTGCTGGCGCGGATGCGGTGAAGTTCCAGGCGTTCCGCGCCGACGATCTCTATCCCAAAGACACCGAGAACTGGAACATCGTGAAGCCTCTGGAGATCCCGATTCCTTGGATCGCTGATCTCTCCTCATACTGCACGCGCCGAGGCATCGAATTCATGTGCAGCGCCTTCTCGGAGGAGATGGTCGATGCCGTTGATCCCTACGTGAAGCGTCACAAGGTCGCGTCGCTGGAGATCACCGACCTTTCTCTCTTGCGCCACATCGCCAGCAAGGGCAAGCCGGTGATTATGAGCACGGGGGCGGCAACCGAGGATCAGATCAAGGATGCCCGAATGGCCATTTGGAATCCGCTGGGAAAATGGGCTAAACATGCGATTCCGATAACACTTCTGCATTGCGTCACTGGGTATCCGACGCCCCCTCATGAGGCGAACCTGCTAGCGCTTCCCCTTAGCGAAATACATTTGGATGGCCTATCTGACCACACTCTTGATCCCATCATCGCCCCCGTAATGGCGGTGGCGCTCGGAGCCTCGATGATCGAGAAGCATTTCACGCTATCCAGATCTCTCGTCGGACCCGATCATCACTATGCTCTCGAACCGTATGAGCTAATGCAGATGGTCGAGGCCGTGCGTCTCGCGGAGAAGATGTTGGGCGATGGCCGCAAGCGCGTGATGCCAAGCGAACTAAAATGGAGGCAGTTCCAGCATCGAGATGGGGGGGTGCGCGGAGCGTGAAAGCGTTTCGGGATGGCTGCATGGGCTGTTTCGGGGTCGGCGCGGCGATCTTCATCGTGCTGATCGTGCTGTATGTGCTCGGAACTTCCAAGTGAAGCTCCAGGCAATCGGCGGGCCGGCGCACGAACAAGAGTTCGACATTCCCGATGACATGCCGCGCAACGTTCCTTGGGTCGTGCTTGAAAGAACCAAAGACCCGTTTGGTCTCATAGATGTGCCCCTGACAGCCTTGTCTCTCGATCTGAGTGAACCTCGGAGGCATTACTACTACCGCAGGAAGCTCGCTGGCACCAGTCGAGACTATCTGCACCATGATCCAAAACGATGTGGATGTCGCATATGACGACGACGGCGATCATCCAGGCTCGACTTGGCTCCACTCGGCTGCCTGGGAAAGTGATGCTGCCGATCGCTGGTATGCCGATGCTGCAGCGAATCGTGCGCCGGGTTGAGCGATCCGCGGTGGATGAGATCGTCATCGCCACCACGACCAAGGTCGAGGATGACGCGATCATCCAACTCGCGCGCCACCTCCAGGTCCGCACCTACCGAGGCTCATCCGATGACGTGCTGAACCGTTACTGGTGCGCGGCGAGGGAGGTGAAGGCGGATATGGTCGTGCGGATCACCGCCGACTGTCCGTTCGTATTCCCGAGCATCATCGATGAGGTGGTCGGTGCGCTTCGCACGGCTGACTTCGCCTCCAACGCGGTCGAACCGAGAACATTCCCTAAAGGTTGTGACGTTGAGGTGATGCAGATGGACACCTTGGAGCGGATCAACCGCATGGCGACCAGCCCGAATGCGCGCGAGCACGTCTGCACCTTCATCTACTTGGAGCGTCCTGATCTGTTCGTGATCCACGAGGTGAAGGATCGTGACGATCATTCGACGATCTCTTGGACGGTGGACACGATGGGCGATTACAAGCGGATGAAGCTCCTGGCCGAGCGCGTGGCGGTGTCGTTGGAGCACGACTACCGAGCCATGCTGAAGGCCGATCTTGACACCATCGTGGTCTAACTGATACAGTCGGCCGCATGACTCTGCGGTTGCCGAATCTGGTATGTCTGCGCTGCGGTCATCGCTGGTATCCGAAATCTCCTCGTGTTCCGCTGCGCTGCGCCAAGTGCGGCTCACCGTACTGGGACAGGAAGAGGAAGCAGCCTATGTGAGAAACCGCACCGCTATGCTCCGCTTCGCGGCGTGCCGTGGCGTAATGCTGCGCCGTGCATAGTTCGACGCGGTCCATCGTATTGGTCTGCGACGCCTCGTCGTGCGCCGTGGCGCTCCGCAATCCATCGTTCACCGTAGTGCATTGCTACGTAACGTGTTGCGATGCGCCGCATCGTTCACCGCAAGAAGAAGAAGGAGAACCGCGAAATGGCTACCGCAACGAGATCAAAGGCAAAGAGCGAATCCAACGGCGACGCCATCGCCAGCCTTACCCGTGAGCTGGTCATCCCCAAACCGCAGAAGCGTGCGCTTTACGTCACCCTGGAAGGACTCAGCCCGCTGGTCACTCACAACGGGGAGTCGGCTATTCGGGACATCAAAGCCAACGAGGCGCGCAAGCAGGGTGGGATCAAGACCCTTCCACCGCGCGACCCGCAGGCACGTTTCGAGGAGTCCACGTACCGAGACGCCGAAGGCAATTATGTATTCCCTGCGCTCGGCATCAAGAAGTCGGTCATCTCGGCCGGCTTCCGCTACAGCGACGAGAAGGGCACCGTGCTGCGCGGCATCATCAACATCGACGCGCCCACCGGCTACGTCAAGATCATCAGTCCCAACCCACCCACCATGCGCGAGGATTTCGTCAAGCATGGCGGGATCACCCCGGACATCGCCTACCGCGCGGAGTTCTGGCCGTGGTCGATGGACGTGACGTTCATCTACCTCGCATCGTCCATCCGCCGGGAGAACCTGATCAACATGATCGACACGGCTGGCGAGTCGGTCTGCATCGGCGCATGGCGCGTTGAGAAAAGCGGAATGTTCGGCCGCTTCCGCGTCGGCGAGAACGTGCGTGACGAGGCCGTGCGGTGAGCCTCGCTGCACTCCCCAGCATCGTTGCCAGCCGGTATGCGCCGAAGAGGGGCGCGCATATCAGACCGAATGACGCGGTGCTGCTCGGTGAAGTGATGGAGAAGCTGGAGGCGGACAACCGCCTCCAGCCCTCCGAGCTGATCCGCATGGCCCGCCCCAAGCGCAGCCCGATCCACCATCTTTGGAACTGGGACATCCAGTCGGCCGCTGAAGCGCACTGGCTCAACCGAGCCCGCTACTACATGCAGTCCATCGTGCTGCGAATCGAGTACGACACCGGGGACATTGAGGATGTGCGGGCCTTTCACGTTACGCGCTCAGAGGACGAGGAGGATGATGAGGATGGTCCGGTAGAACGCCGTTGGCTGACTATCGGCCACATCCAGGAGAACGAGGCATACTCAGATGCGGTCATCGCCACCGCGAAGGACGAGCTGGCCGCCTTCAACCGCAAGTACAAGCAATACCGTCGTGTGTTCGGCTATGAGCGCACGATGGGTGCGATCCACAACATGATCGAGCAAGTGGTGGATGAGGAGGAAGAGGAGGAGGAGTAAATCGGTGCCTCGCCCCGCGCCGCCGCGTGTCGCACCGCGACGCACCGCACAGTTCGCCGCTTCGCTGCGCCTCGCGACGCCACGCATCGCCTCGCGTCGCACAGTTCGACGCAACGCGACGCAGCGCAGCGCGCCGCATCGCACAGTTCACTGCGTCGCACTGCAGCGCAACGCTTCGCAACGCACAGTCCGGCGCTTGCCTCCCGCCGCCTCGCATCGCACAGTTCGACGCTTCGCGACGCGGCGCCTTGCCGCGTGCTGCCTTGCACAGTTCGCCGCTACGCAATGCGTGGCGTCGCCGCGTGACGCGTCGCCACGCATCGCAACGTGATGCACAGTTCGGCGCCCCGCTACG
>ERZ1292644.360-Hain-H14-01um-R2-360-length-32639-cov-10_pt1 | contig 12693 bp, 22 predicted proteins | sample MGYA00564402_ERZ1292644 | MGnify/ENA primary metagenome ERZ1292644 (study PRJEB36523, sample SAMEA6512644) | groundwater metagenome | collected 2019-01-09 | study: AquaDiva: Metagenomics assemblies of 32 groundwater samples | reverse complement strand
TTCTCCGGACAGATCTGCATCTACTCCAGAGATGAAGTTAAGCAGACCGAGATGCGGGAACGCCTGGACGACCCCAGGATGCGTTATTTCATAGGGGACGTACGTGACAGGCATAGGTTGGATTTGGCTATGCGTGGAGTCAACGTGGTGATTCACGCGGCCGCTTTAAAACAAGTCCCTACCTGCGAATACAACCCTTCTGAAGCTGTAGCTACGAACATCGGAGGATCAGAGAATGTGGTCCGAGCAGCTATTGACGCCCGGGTTGACCGCGTTGTGGCTCTGTCCACGGACAAGGCATGCGCGCCCTACAACCTGTACGGAGCCACTAAGGCTGTGGCGGAACGCCTATTTCTAGCAGCCAATGCCTACTCGCCCCGAGGAACGGCCTTTAGCGTGGTCAGATACGGCAATATCAGCGGTTCTAGGGGATCGGTAATACCCGTATGGCGTGATAAGATAGCTAAGGGTGAATCGGTCACGATCCACGACGCTGAGGCTACCCGGTTCTGGTTTACGCTGGACGGCGCGGTTGACCTTGTCCTCTGGACGCTTCAAGATCTCCCCGGAAACTGCATGGCTGTCCCATCTTTGCCCTCGTTCAAAATTACCGAACTAGCCCAGGCAATGAACGCTAGCGTGACGTATGGATCGAAGCGGCCTGGAGATAAGACCCACGAGAGCATGATTTCATCACATGAATCTCAAGACTTCGTGCGAGCGGACGGGCGATACGTGCGAGGGATCAACGGCGGAGCACTCCCCCCGGGCTTTGAGTATTCTTCCGGAACGAATGACCAGTGGTTGACCGTTGACGATCTCAAGAGAGAACTGGAGAGCGTGTGAACGTCCGTTACGTCCCGCAAGGCAAGAATCAGTGCGGACAAGCGTGCGTGTCGGTGCTCCTGGACGGTATCTCTCTAGACGAATCCGCGTCCTTGATCGGCCGTAAGACATACACGCGCGCGAAGGATCTAGATCGAGGCTTACGAAAGGGCTCTAAGGGTAAGATGCGGCTAGGCCCCAGGCGCTCAGGTGGACCGCCACTCAATGGTGGCTTTGGTGTGTGGTTGGTAGCCGTCAAGATCAGACCGGGTCGCAATTGGCATTGGGCGCTATTGAGACTGAACGGTCTAGACGTTGAAATGGTTTGGCCTACGATGTATCCGCAACATATCCTTGGATACTCGGCAACCGAACGTACAAGCGACTCATACAACACAGCGTGGTCATCTCGTTGGAAGATAACGCAATCCTATCGTATCGAAGGCTTACGAAGAGAGTTCAAGCACGAAAGGCACAGCAGGGCGAATGAGTAATCCTTGGTTTTGGGCTGTTCTTGCCGAGATGGGATTGTTCGTGATCACATTCTACATATGGTTCGACTGGGTGATGGGCAGACACCACAATCACAATGACTTTCCGAATCTTTGTCCTGCATGCGATCAGGCAATGCGCAAACGATTGCGGAGGATTTGAAGCGTGAGCTTGAAACGGTCTAGCGTGGTAGTGTTAGCCCTATTCGGATGCGCGATGGCGTATCTCCACATAGAGCAGAAGTCACGCCAGGCAAGGTGGGCCGCCACGCGACACACGCTCAATCGTATATTCATTGATATAGACTGGCAGCGTTTGGATGTTCGGTCGTCGTTCGTGGGCCCCCACCACGGTCCAGCGCTAGAGCACTCTGCGGAAAGGGTCAACCTCTTGTGGCTCTATCCGCTCGTAAGGCCCTCCTTTCGATGAAGCCCCTACGCTACTCCCAACAGAACCTAACCCCCGAAGACGAGCAAGCCGTCTTAGAGGCTCTACGTTCGCCCTATCTCACCCAGGGACCGAAGGTGGAGGAGTTTGAACAAGTTCTAGCTGAGTACGTAGGGAGCAAGCACGCGGTGTGTGTGAGTAATGGGACTGTGGCGCTGGAGTTAGCGTACAAGGCATCACGTCTTGACATGATCCTGACTAGCCCATTGACTTTCATGGCTACAGCCAATGCCATGCAAGGCAACGCACAGTTTCAGGATGTGTCTTCAGTTACGGGCAATGTGGAGTTCGTTGGCACGTACGGCCTAACCGGCGCGATAGTTGGAATAGTGCCAGTGCATTTCGCTGGTCGAGCTGCGCCCATTCCGAAAACAATCATTACGAACTTCGTCATCGAAGACGCATGCCACGCGCTAGGAGCCGTGGACTTCGACGGATGTTCTAAGATCGGCTCATGCGCCCACTCCCTAGCCACTGTGTTTAGCTTCCACCCAGTAAAACCGATTACCACGGGAGAGGGTGGGGCCATCACTACCAACGACGAGAGCCTAGCAAAGGAACTTCGAAGCCTTCGAGACCACGGACGCGAGGATGGCTTGATGGTCAGGCTAGGAACCAACGCACGCATGACTGAGCTACAGGCGGCCTTGGGGTTGTCTCAGTTGAAAAGATGCGATGAGATGCGGGATTCCAGGGCCATCCTGGCAACCATCTATAGCCCATTATTGACTGATGTGGCCGGGGTTGATCGTCCAGATTGGCCGACGACTAGAAGCGCCTGGCATCTCTACCCCATCCGAATCAAGAACGGCCGAAGAGACGCGGTAAAAGCGAAGCTGAACGCTCAGGGTATCGGGGCTCAGGTGCATTACAACCCCATTGTCCCGTTGCACCCGTACTACCGCAAGCGTTTTGGCTACAAACCAGGCGACTTCCCGAACGCTGAGGCTTGGGCAGCCGAAGAGTTGTCGCTTCCCCTGCACGCAGGCATGAACGAATCAGACGTTGAAAGAGTGGTGAAGGCTTTGAGGGAGGCTCTATTGTAATGTGTGCTGTGTGCCCGAAAGATAGTCCTTTGTGGTACCTTCTCCTGCCATTGTGTTTTATTGCCTTTCTGTGGTGGTCGGTATTGTGAGGTGCCTCATTGTTGGCGAGGACGGCCCCAACGACGACGGAAGGCACTGAGGGAGGCGTTGGCGTGAAGGTGCGAGTATACCATTCAGAATACGGTTGCGATACTGGCTGCTGCGGTCATACGGTGGAGATGGAAGACGGACGTGAGCACTTTGAGTTTACTCATCCCTATACGGAAGACCGGAGCAAATACGAGGAGTTTGCCCGCGATCTGGCTGAATCTGTCATTAGGAAAGAGTGGCCAGAGTGCATTGACTCTATCGCCTGGGACACGCTAGAAGTTGACTATCAAGACGTATCGGACTCTTAAGCAATGAATCCTGTCGCTATCGTACAGGCCCGCCAAACAGGCTCAACCCGCTTCGGTTCTCCCAAAGTCCTAGCTGAGGTATACGGCGAGCCTCTCCTATGGTGGACTGTCCGAAGACTCCAGCAAGCCAAGGCTCTCAAGGGAATTGTGATTGCCATTCCAGAAGGCCCTGAGAATGACGCGCTAGCCGACCTAGTCCTAGCCAACCAATGGAACCTCTACCGTGGTCCGGAGCAGAATGTACTTGAGCGATACCTTAGGGCAGCAGAAGAATACGGCGCCGACCCCATCATCCGCGTCACAGCAGACGAGCCCATGCTTGATCCCGGGCTGGTCAACCGAGTGGTCCAGATGCTCGAAGACCCTACGATAGACTATGTAGCATCGAATTTAGAGCGCACTTTCCCTCTTGGCCTAGACGTGGAGGGATTCACGTACGAAGCTCTCATGTCCAGCGTGGAACTAGCCACGGAACCTCATCATCAGGAGCACGTCACGGATGCGATCAGGGAACATCCCCACGAATTCAGCCTAGTCAACATCTCGGCTCCGGACGGAATGGAACCCTACGCAAACTGGAGGCTCACGGTAGACTATCCTTCTGACCTAGAACTCTTCAATGCTATTGCTCTCCCAATGAATCGGAGCAACTTCCGCATGAGCACAGCGGATATCCTTTGGCTGATAGACCATCGTGACGACCTTCGAGGACTAGCCTCCGGTATTACATCCGTCATACACTAGTAACATGACCGGCGAGGACAAGATAGCGATCGTGCTGCATCTTATAGACAAGATCCGAGAACATGAGTCAGAGTGTGAGGACATCTCATGCTATCAGAATCTGGTGGACGAAATCGAAGTAGTTCTAGCTACAGGTGAACATGCCTAGAGCATTGTTTGTCGTCTCCGATCAAGGTCAAGGTCACAAGTACAGGTGCCAGGCTTTAGCTGATGAGCTTAGGTCTAGGGGGTGGGGCTGGACGACTTGCGGTTGGTGGGAGTCCCCGCCCAAGACTGGCTATGACGTTATCGTGGCAGACGGTGAGAATCTAGACGGTGAAGGCTACATAGCAGCTTGGGAGGCTTTCCAGCCCGACGCCAAAACAGTCATCATTGCAGACGTGCCAGGAGACTACCCCTCAGACCTTTTAGTAGCCGGAGGCGCCGGAGCCACACCAGAACTCTACAAAGACAGCGGAGCTAAGAAGGTTCTTGCTGGTCCGGCGTATGCGCTCTTGAGAACTCAGTTTCGTGGCATCCGCTACACTCGACCAACATTCCTTGGAAGGGCCGGAGTGTTCGACGCGAGATCGGTGGGCGGACTAGGTTCAATTGAAATGGCAGATCGTATGGCATCGGCGGAAGTCGTCATAACGTATGGTGGCATGAGGGCGCTAGAGGCAGCATGCGTAGGGGCGCCGATGGTAGTATATGCTCGTAACGAAGGCGAACGCCTAAATGCGTTAGCCCTCAATCGTGCGTTGGCTGCTGCGTGGGTATCCGAAGAAAGCGATTGTGCTGCTATGGCTGCTACTTTAGATCGCACTTGGCATCTTGGGAAAATGTCGGAGGCTGGCCGCGCGCTCATAGACGGACTAGGAGTAACCCGCGTAGCCGATGCGATCGAGGCTCTATGACAGCGTGTCAGTGCGGCGGCGTGGAAAAGTTGACTAGGGCTCAGAGGCTGATTGTATGGTGTAGCTATGTGGTCTCACGAGCGTTTCCAGGGATGTCTACCCCAGAGCACGCCGCTACGGTAAAGGGTCTGGTTATTCTATCTAATCTGAGTCAACAATCATGACTTCCTGCCAGTGCGGCCAATGTGCACCCTGTAAGTATCGTAAGGTGGCAGAATGGTTGGGCCGGTTGGCAGACATTCGCGGCGGGCGTCTAGTGTCTCTCTCGGTCTACGTCAAGACTCCCGGTGGTTGGAATGAAACTCATATCTCTTAAGAAGCTCATGCGCGAAGCGGGCGAAGCCCTGATTCTGTACTGCGCAGAACACGGGGAACCCTACGACATAGACGTGGACGCCGTTACCGTCTCAGTGCTTCAGAAATACCAATGGCCTGTCCCCGAGATCGTCTGTCATGAGTGCGAAGGGAAACCCTACTACGCTCTCCTGTTCGAGGGCGGGAGCATCCTGTGTTGTGCGTGTGCGACCAAGGGTGGAAAGTGGCTGGCGAGTCTGTGAGTATTGAACTCTGGCGCCCGATCTGGGAGAGTAAAGGAAACGAGCCGATAGCTAAAGCCTCCGGCCGAAGTAACTATACTCAAGAGCAGGTTCTGACGCTTGTTGAAGATGCCGCCAGGGCGTTGAAATTACAGCCATGGGATAGCCTCTTAGACATCGGCTGCGCTGCTGGCCTGATGGGTGAGCACCTTTATCAAATGGTAAAACGTTACGTAGGCGTTGACTACTCCCCCCAAGCTATAAGAAGGTTCAGGGCAGACCAAGCGTTTCCTGGTGAAAATAGTATTGAGGTCGTGTGTGCGAGCGCAACGGATCTACCGTTCAAGTCCGGAGAGTTCACAAAGACCCTCATGTCCTCCGTGCTTCTCTGTCTCTCTTCGGAAGAGTGCAAGCAGGCTATACGTGAAATGCGTAGGGTGACGGCTGTGGGAGGGAGGGGATTCGTCAGCGGAAATCTACAGATGAAACCTGGAGTGGTTGTAGATCCTTCTCAGTGTTCCGAGGGCTGCCGGTGCGATCATCACTGTACGTGGTTCTGGCCAGAGGATCTCAAGGCTTTGGCTGTAGAATGTGGATGGGGCTCCGCCTATAGCATCGCTATTGATCCCTCCCTGCCTCAGTCGGGCCATCAGTTTGATCTTGTGGTTCTAGCATGATCCCTCCCGGAGTCAAGATCCACGGCAACGTCATCCTCGGAGAGAACGTATCTATCTGCGAACCTGCGGAGCTGAACGGAACAGGATCTAGTATCACCATTGGGGACGGGTGCGACATCGCGGCATTTACTGTTCTGAACGTGGCGGATTCTTCGGATAGGTGCATTGGCAGATCGACAGAGATCAAGCGTGCCCCGATCGTGCTAGGTGGGCGAGTATTCGTGGGAAGTCACTGCCTAATCGGTGGCGGAGCAACGATCAGGGATCGGTGCAAGGTGGCCGCACACACGGCCATGACCGAACCTGTAGAGATTCCCTGTGATAGTCTCGTCACGGATCGTGAGCCGAGATGGCATATTGGATCACTATCACGGTGGCATCGCTTCGGAAGGCTATGGGTGAAGGTAGGTTGCTATGCCTGACAAATTCAAATGCTACAAACGCGTAGGCCGTGAAACGTGTCAATGGTGCCAAGAGAACGGCTGCGAATGTATTTGCGGCTGCACATGCGAATGCCAAGACCCTAATCCTTGTGATCACTGCTGTAGCTGCGAGTGGGAGGGAGGGACTGATGCCTGAGACCATCCCACACAACCACAACCGTCTAGGCTGGGTTGGACAGGGGCCGAAGACGCGGATTCTGGAAGACCGTCTATGCCAGCGATTCGCCCCAAGCCGAGAGTGCGTTGTCGTGAGTAGCGGAACGGTGGCGCTGGCTCTTTCCCTGCGGGTCTTGGGCTGCAACAAAGGCCCCGTCAAGCTGCCGACGTACGCATGCTCGGCGCTGGCATATGCGGCACTTACGGTGACTCAGCCGGGATGGATAGACTTAGTGGATGTCGTTCCGGTCACCTTCAATGCGGCGGAGGATGTGACCATAGGAGTCCACACATACGGAGCGCCGTGCAATGTGAACTATCGCATCGAGGATTTCACGCATGCGGTAGGAGGGTTCATAAAGGGTCAGCCCTGCGGGTCTTTCGGGGAACTCTCCGTAGTTTCCTTTGGGGCCAGCAAGCCACTAGGAGTAGGTCAGGGCGGAGCCGTTCTAGGTCCGTCAACTCTGATCGCGCGAATACGAGAGTTGAGGGACTCAGATACGGGGCCTTACGATTACATTCCCGGCCGGTTTAACCACCAACTTTCTGACGTGATGTCCGCTATGGTCCTGGACCGCCTGGATAGGCTAGACGAAGAGAACGAGTGGAGGCGTGCAACCGGAACGACCTACTTACAGGCATACTCGGGTGAAGTCCATGGCGTGACTCCTCGCCTCTATGGGAGTGTTTACGACGGCACTTGGTATCGATTTGTCATCAGAGTCCAAGACGTCTGGAAGGCTAAGCAGCACTTCTCATCGAGGTTCATCGAAACGATTAACCCCCTAAGGCCACGAGAGCTTTTGCACAAGCGTAGCAATCTTGTCCAGCGTGCGCTACCTAACGCCGAACACATAGCGGCATCCACGCTGTCCCTTCCTATCTGGCCCACTATGACCAAGGACCAAGTCAACCGCGTAGCTGATGCGCTGGCGAGTCTGTGAGTATAATAGAGACATGCAGACATGCCCACGCTGTCGGCGTACTCTATCAAGAGAGAACTATTCCCCTAACGGCACTAGGTATAATGGCTTAGCAAGCATCTGTCGGGAGTGTGATCGCGTACGCGCCAGAGAATATAGGGCTCTTAATGGCGCAGCCATTAATGCCAAGAGGCGCACCTATACCCCAGAGCAGGCAGAAACCAGAAGGCAGAAGGCGCGCGAATATTACCGTAAGAATGCAGAAAAGTATATCCGGAGTGCCAAGCAGTACCAGGCAAGAAATCCAGAAAAGGCCAAAGCATGGAATGCTCGGGCGCGCGAAAAGCATAAACCAAGAGCGAAGGAGTGGTATCTTAAGAAAGAATTCGGAATCACCCTACAGCAATACCAGAGCATGCATGACCAGCAGCTTGGCAAGTGTCGCCTCTGTAATCAACCCTCGACGACCATCTCAAAAGGTAAGCTACGCGCGCTGGCCGTCGATCATGATCACAGAACGGGACGCTTACGTGGACTCCTGTGTACTGGATGCAATGTCAACCTTGGCAGGATCGAAGCGATACTCTACGATTCCGAAAGGTTAGAAGCGGTCTCGGAATACCTCGACGTTGATATTGCGGTTCGTGCCCGGGTCCGAGTGGCCGTATGAAAATAGCAGACTACCAGATCGGGCCAGGTTACCCCTGTTTTGTAATAGCCGAGATGGGCGTAAATCATAATGCTGATTTAGAGACCGCATTGCGCTTGGTCGGCGCAGCGAAGGATGCGGGAGCACAAGCGGTCAAAGTCCAGTATTTCAAGGCTGAAAGGTTCTGTTCTCCGCAGGCAATCTACAAGGATGAACTCCAGATCGATCTCTTTCGACGCTACGAGCTATCTCAAAGGTTCGTGGCTAGGATAGCCCTAGAGTGCAAGGACCAAGGCATCATCTTTTTTGGGACTCCGGATACTGTCTCTGCCGGAGAGTTTCTGCGAGAGCTCGGGGCTCCCGTGATGAAGGTCGGCTCTGATGATTTGGTCCATCACGAGTTGATAGCTGGTCTAGCTGAGCTGAGACTGCCCCTGATTCTCAGCACTGGAATGGCTACGCGCGAAGAAATCCGCCAAGCCTCACGAGTGGTCGAGAGTGTGTGGGCTGGTCATGGCAAGTGGCCCGGATTGCTTCTCATGCACTGCGTTTCCTTGTATCCGACCCCGCTACACAAGGCAAACCTTCTGCGCATTCAATCCCTCGATGGATACTCAGATCACACGGACGGAATCGCGGCAGCCGTCGCAGCGGTAGCTATAGGAGCCGTGGTAATCGAGAAGCACTTCACGCTAGACCGAGGTTCAGCCGGCCCCGACCACTCATTCTCCGCAGACCCTCAGCAATTCTCAGAGATGGTTCAAGGCATCCGTCAAGTAGAGCAGATGCTAGGAACAGGCGAAGTAGATCCCGGTCCGGAAGAACTCGCCATGAGACGCGTAGCCCGACGGTCAATTATCGCGGAATGTGATATCTCGGAAGGACAAGAGATCGAGCGAAAGCATCTAGCCTTGAAGCGTCCCGGGACAGGACTACCACCTTATGAACTCGGCAGAGTAGTAGGCCGTCAGGCTAAGCGTGCTATACTGAACGGTACCATTCTCCAGTGGGAAGACCTAGAGTGACCGACAAACCTCTTCATGTGCGCGTGGCCGAAGCTTTGGGATGGACCGAGATTGCGCGATGGAAGTTCGGTCCGGATGATGAAATCTACCGCGTAGAGAGTGGTGGCGCTTTGGCGGGAACGCCGCCAGGCCCAACGGAGCATTTAGAGGAGAACGGTTGGCACCTGGACGCGATAGGAACCGTATCAGAACGCGACGGTGGTGATGCGGACAAGACCTATTTCTCTATTCCGCGCTACGACACCGACTGGTACGCGACTGGCCCGCTTGTGGAAGCATGGCAGATCAAGCTCGTTCCGTATGTTGACGGGAGGTGGGAGGCGTGCTCGCACCAAGAAAGATGGTTGGTAGACGACGGCTATCCATGCGCCATGGAGCCCACGGCCCTTTTAGCTGTTTGTAGTCTCATCCTTTCATGGCAAAGGCACGGCAAGTCTTTACATCTATGATTAGCGTCTCTAAAGCCACGGCCCCGAAGTTCCCGCCGCTAGGGATCACAGATCGCAAGGTCAAGCAAGCCCTACTTGCGGCTGTTGACAAGATCCGAGAGAACACCGTCCGGGCCGAAGTAGTCAGAGCCTTGGAAGCAAACGACGTCCAGGCTGCTATAGACGCCATCCGTTTTGACTTGGGCGAAGCCTATCTCAAGTCCTTTTTACCAAGTCCTCTCAGGGACGCCTATGAACTCTCAGGAGAGACCGCAGCAACGAAGTTAGGTAACGCCCTTAAGCTGGACGTCTCGTTCGACCTGACCAATCCTAGAGCTTCTCAGTACGCCTCTCAGAGATCGGCCGAGCTGATAAAGGAGTTTGGGGATTCTTCCAAGGACGCGATACGAAGGCTGGTAGGCAGAGCGTTTGACGAAGGGATCACGCCTCAGAGGCTAGCGAGACTGATTTCCGACAGCGGAATAGGGATCACGGACAGGCAGGCTCTTGCGCTAGAACGCCTACGATCAAGGCTCGAAGACGACCCGAGCAACGACTACACCCAAGGGGATATCGACAAGATCATCGGACGGCAGTACGACCGGTACTTGGATTATAGAAGCAACCTAATTGCACGCTCTGAGATTCTTGAAGCCGAAGCAAACGGACAACGTGAATTATGGCACCAAGCCGCAGAAGATGGACTCATTGGGATCAACTCCAAGAGGCGTTGGATAGGTAATCAGATCAGTGCGTGTGATGTCTGTGCGGGTCTTGACGGTGAGGAGGCGACGCTGTTCGGCTTCTATCCTGGTGGCTACTCCGGCCCCACAGCTCATCCCGGCTGCGCATGCAGTGAAGAAATCATACCCGAATGAACAGCACTCAGAGCTTTTCCATCAGCATCAGCGTAAGCAGTACGGTCCAGATTCCCCGCTGGCTAACCTCCGATCTACTCCGAGGTTTGTGCTTGACGGATGCGGTCTACGGTAGAGACCGACAGACAGGATCGGTGCAGGTATTCATCAACTACGCCGAAGGCCGCCCACTAAAGGCTAAGGTAGTCTCCGAGCAAACGCTAACCCTATCCAGTTAGCCCCTTGACAAGGATGCTACTGCGTCCTATTATGGAGAGGTACGTCTGGGGGAATGGTCTAATGCGCATGATGCACGGCTCCAACCCGTTGCGATGTGGGTTCGAATCCTACTTCCCCTGCCGGGGTGCTGACAGAACGCAAATGTACCCGCCTGTAAAGCGGCAGTCGGGCTTGACCCGTCCTGGTTCAAATCCAGGGCACCCCACCATCTAGGAAAGTAGTTGCTGGCCGGTATAGAATCCGACCAGGGGCGGCCGGAAGCTGGAGCCGCAGGGCTAACGCCCGGGTCTTTGAAAACTGACGAAGTGAAGAAGCGCGTCGGACTACGCGTGCTTGAGGGGACAAACCAACAAAACCCTCGGGCAAGGCCATTAAGCCATGTCAACGTGCGGGATTGGTGTAGCTGCTAACACAACGGTCTTCCAAATCGTTATCAAGAGTTGAAATCTCTTATCCCGCTCCAATCGCTGTTGTAGCGTAATAGGCATCGCACTTCCTTGGTAAGGAAGAGATTCTGGGTTCGAGCCCCAGCGACAGCTCCAGGGGCATGTGAGCTAAGCCCCCAAACTCACAACAAGGGGGAGTTCTCGGAAACGGGGAGATGGGCCTTTAGCTCATCAAGCCGGCAGACGGCAGAGTAGTCTGATGGTCCCTGACGACATTCAGGGCTGTTTGCATCATTGCAACTCCCCTCTGGGCCTGAGGTGTTATGAACGCACAGCACCCTCTTAAGGTGACAGGTGAGAGTTAGAGTCTCTCCAGGCCCACCATTCGTTCAGTGCCAGGCTACGCCATCGGCGAGCGGCTACGCTTAGAACGTAGTGTTTCAGAGTTCGATTCTCTGGCCTGGTACCATCTTTGCGCGCGTAACCCAAGAGGCAGAGGCTACGGTTTAAACCCGTAAAAGTGGGTGTTCGAGTCACCCCGCGCGCACCATCCGAGCGTGACGGTAACTTGGCAAACCTCGGAAGCTCAAACCTTCCGGTCTAGTGGTTCAAATCCACTCGCTCGGACCATCATGAGGCTCTGTGGGCCGGTCAGATAGGCACTCGCTTGTCAGGCGAGACTAAACGGGGGCGGCACCCGTACAGAGCGCCATGATGGTTAGTCCATCGAAAGCAGCCGGAGATATGGGTTCGAGTCCCATCCGGGAGTAATACGCGAAGAGGGCATTAGTCCTAGGTTCGCCCCACGACTCGCGGTTCCCGGCTCGTCTAAACGGTAGGACACCGGCGTTCAGTTCGGGCTCCAAGTGTTAGTGTGCGCACGGCCGGCCTGCACCCGGCAAGAGTGAGTTAGATTCTCACGGGGTCCACCAAATACGGGGATGTCTTCTAAAGGATCAAGGATGTAACCCTCTCAAGGTTGCGATGGCAGTTCGAGTCTGCTCATCCCCACCAAGTCTGTTGCGCGCCCTTTGGAAGGGGCCAGCTCTCATAAGGCAGGCAATAAGAGTTCAATTCTCTTGCGCGCTTCCACCGCACGGCATACCGGCGTGCCTTAAGGGGATGAATAACCCAGCCGGCCCATTTTTTAGCGGACGTGCAAGGCACAGGCGACTCCTACAAAGTTGCCCGGCTCGGAGCGTTACCGAGGTCCGCTACCATTCACAGGCAGACATAGGCGTAACAGGATCATGGCTCGGGTATCTATAGAAGGCCCGTGATCTCAGTCCTCTTCAAGAGAGGGGATGACCTTGAGAGAGGTTGGCAGTCGTCACCCGCCTCCTAACTGTTACGTCTTTGTGTGATGGTGAGTGAAGCCAAAAAGTGAGGCGGGAGGCTGTGAACCTCTTTTTAGCGGGAGCGTTACCCGTCACTCACCCCAACCTTTCGGGGATGTAGCTTGATCGTAAAGCCCTCGCTTTGGAAGCGAGCTGTCGGTGTTTCAAACACACCCATCCCCACCAAT
>ERZ1292644.1381-Hain-H14-01um-R2-1381-length-12695-cov-3_pt1 | contig 12695 bp, 14 predicted proteins | sample MGYA00564402_ERZ1292644 | MGnify/ENA primary metagenome ERZ1292644 (study PRJEB36523, sample SAMEA6512644) | groundwater metagenome | collected 2019-01-09 | study: AquaDiva: Metagenomics assemblies of 32 groundwater samples | reverse complement strand
GCTTTAAATAATTCATTCGTATCATCCGCTAATTCAAAATCTAAATCTAATTTCTTTTGGAGTGTGTTCCAATGCGCTTCTAACCACGGTAAAGCATTGTGCACATAGTTTAAGTCTCTATGCGTTGACATACCTCTAATATTAAGAAAACTCTTAAGTAGCTTCACTTCAGCTTTTAAAACTCTTACAGGATCAAATCCAGAATATTCAGTATTTTGTGAATTCCATCCATTCAAAAGCGCATATTCGTAGAAATTTGAATGAAGACCTATTTCAAATCCATCTTTTTCGGCTTTGACCAGGGTAGGCATTACAAGATAACTCATTACGTTGTAATCGTTAGCTGTCACACGAACATAAATTGTTGATCTGATCTTTGCAAACCTCTGGAGATTAAGAATTGGCGGCAGCGTTATTGGTTTTGCATCTAAATCATGCTTCATGATAAATGCAAGTTCTTTTGGACAACCTGCTTTTAAGAAATCAGCAACCGTATAGAACGTGTACCCTTTATTTTTTGCGAAATCAATCAACCATCGCATGTAATCGAGCGAAAAATATGGCGGGTGATCAATTGTTGTACGAGAAAGTTCTGTGCTCATGTTGTTCTTATTTCCTCAATCGAACACCCGGCAAATGATTCAAGTGGGGCATCAATGATACCCAATTTTTTGAGGTGATTTTTTAAATCATTTTTGCTCATTACATCATCTGAACTTGAGTACGTAAATCTATCACCTTGATATGGTCCCATTACCGGACCAATAACATAATGCTTTTTATCAAGCGTTAATGATGTTCTAACTGATTCTGATTCATTAATCAAGTCTTCGTGTTTTTTTTCACCTGGACGGAGCCCAATAATTTTAATTGGTTTACCTGATTCTTCAACAAAAATGTTTGCCAAATCACCTATTCTCATTGATGGAAGTTTAGGAATCCACGTTTCACCACTTTTACCATACTTTAACGTTGTTTCAATTAGATCAACACTATCATCAAGTGTCATCAAAAATCTTGTCATGTTAGGATCAGTTACCGTTAAAGCATTTCCATTTAACGCTTGGTATTTGAACAATGGAATTATACTACCTCGCGACTCAAGCACATTTCCATAACGTGTACAAAGAAACTTTTGACCAACATTATTTGGATTTTCGTGGCTTGTTATCAAGCGTTCAGAAATTGATTTGCACATGCCATACACGTTAACTGGCGCGCACGCTTTGTCGGTGCTCACAAAAAGAACTTTTAACGGCATCGCTATTGAGTCAACAGCCCAAAGAACATTTTGTGTTCCTGTTATGTTTGTTAAAATACTTTCGTTTGGGCTTATTTCGCATGTATCAACTTGCTTCAATGCTGCGGCAACAATAATGACGCTTGGTTTAACTTGTCTAATAGCATCAAGAACTCGATCACGATCCCTAATATCGCCAACAATAAATTTCACATTTTTTTTGCCATTCAAAGTAAGTTCATTACGTAATGACCAGTGTTTTGCTTCATCACGTGAATAAACAACAACGTTATCACGTGTGCTAAATCGATCTATAAGCTTTTTTCCAAGAGAACCAGTTCCACCAAAAATCAAATATGTCATTTAAGTTCTTTCATCATCTCAACAAATGGGAGAATTTCTAATTTATCGTTCAAATCGTATACCGAAGACAACGATCGATTGATTGCTTCCACATGTTCGTATGGTTCGATCATTAGATCTAGATTGTACTTTGAATTAAATGCCTGAAGCATTTGATATTTTGATAACGTTGTTGAAAATACGTGCCGTTTAACGTTTGAATACCAATTATTCTTTATGATTTTATGACAAACTTTTGCGTACTCGTGATTTGTCAGCCCATTCCAAATATGATTTGTGTAACCTTTCACTGATTTTCCTGCTTGCGAACGGGCCCATTCGAGCAAACTGTAATTTTCTCTGATTTCTTCCCCAATCACACTTGTACGTAAGACCATACAATTCATGGGTTCACCAAGTTCTTTGGAAACACCATAATCATCTTTTGAATCAGGCTCATCTAATTCGTGATAACCTCCACGTTTGCCAGAAAAAACACAGTCGGTTGTAACATGAATCAACTTCATTCCACGCTTTTCACATGCATTAGCAAGAAAATGTGGAAATTGAGCATTAATTTTCATGTATGTTCTCACGTCGTAATCTTTTTGCTTAACACATCCAATGCAATTGATCACATAATCAACGTCCGGTAACCTCTCGATGCACCGATAATCCATAGCATCAAAATAGAATTTTGTGGCATTAAATGCAAGCTTATCAGCTAGATCAATATTCCTATATGAAATAAATGTCTTGTAGCCAGATTGTTCAGAAAAGAATCTACCAACCTCATGGCCGAGCATCCCAGTTGTACCAAGAACAGCAACTTTCATATCAAGTGATCAAATTTACACAAGAATAATGTCGGATTACATCTTGTCTCGTGGTATGATAACCAAATTGCGAAACGTTTGTAGACCAACTTCCTGATAGAGATTTTGGATTTTCAATCGTGAAACCCAACCTAGCGTGAAATATGCCGCCATCAAGCTGCCCAATTTTTGGGTATTTTGCGTGATACATTTTTTGAAAATCAAGTTCCGAAAATTTGTTGAGAGATTTTAACGCATTAAAAGTATCTTTGATACAATCCAACCTGTTAACAGAATGAAGGCATGTCAAAAAATTGCTTTCATAAATGTCATCTGTTAATTTTTCTAGCACAACTTTTTCGTTTGTTGCTGCATTGACATGAGATACCCACGCATATCGTCTGCCGTCTGAACGTTGTAGAGATTTGTTGTATAGATGTTGTTCTGCAACGCTGTACTCTTGCGTTCTAATGCTGCCAAGATGATTGAATTTTTCTAACGCATTTTCACAAATTTCAACTTTTTCAAGAGCAAAGTGTAAATGATCTGATTCTATGATGTAAACATATTTGTATTCTTTGTTCTTGATCTTGTTTGCATTATCTAAAATCCACGAAAGAGCAGACCAATAACCAAGATTTTGATCAGCTGCATATACGTTCTTAAATGAATTTGTCAATAATTCAATGGCACCTGGGTATTTTGATCCATTGTCAAATACGATCAAATCATTTTCTATGTTAAATGACTTGTCGAATTGTTCTTTCTTTATGCTTGCTATGACTTGTTGCATGATCTCAAATCGAGATTCTTCCATGCAGCAGCTAACAAAGATATAAAGTGTTTTGTTTGTCACAGTTCACTCACAGGGATGCTAACAAACGTCTATACGGTTCATAACCACCTGGTAGCTTAAGGTGTTCTACGTTGGGCACCGTGGGTTTGGCAAGCAGTACATCAGAGTGAATTGCTTCTGGCGGTAGAACCGATCTGGCAATACCCATGTCTCGACTGACAACTCGTATATTTAAAAGTCCACATTCGATCAATGATTGTGGGCCGCCTTCGTAACGTGATGTTACTGGGTACAAATCAAGCGTTTGGTAGAGTTCATTAATAACTTCTTGTGAAGGTTTCTCAAAGTAAGAATATGAGATGCCTGCATCTGTTAATTGATTTATGATGTATTGCCTTCTCCATCCCGCTAGCACTACGTGAGGTTTAGCAAGAACTGCAGTTCCACAAGGTTGGTGTGTGTTGCATATATTTTTCCATTCAGCATGAAGTTGCCTAACATACTTCGCTAATAGATCTGGACCCTTTTCAAGTTTTGGTGATTTTAAGTCGTGTCCCTCTGTGTCACGTTGAAACGACCCACAAAGACGACCATCAATGGGCAAATTGTACTTTTTTCTTAGTTCATATTTGTCGCCAGTTGGTCGCCAAATGTGTGGGTTCGCCCAATATGGAATAACATGTATTGATTTTGATGTCAACTGGGCAATAAAATCACGAGTGTGTTCATTTGGTACATGATATGCTGTAACAAATTTATCACGAAATTCAAATTCTTTTGATTGTTGTAGGCCCCATTTTTCAGGTACAATGTGATGAACTGTACACAACACTTTTTTAGATTTTAACAATTCAATTGGGAGCCTCGAAAAACACCAATCAGCGAGCAACCAAATTACATCTGCCTGTTTTGGATCTGAAACACTGATATCAGCGTTGTGCTCATTCCATTCTTTGACCTGACGGTCAACGATCCAATCCTCATTTGGTGCTAAAACAAACACTTTCATAACAAATAACTTTCTTAACGTTGAATTTTACCTGTTCCGTGGCACTTACAACATGGGCCTGGTTCATTTTGTCGTGAAGAATAATCTTTTGATCCTGTTCCTTCACATTCATTGCACATTAAGCGTGAACATTCATCACAAATTCCTCTAGACCTGTGGTGCTGCCAGTCAAATTTTGAACCATTTTTGTAATCAGCGCGCTTATGACACCATAAACACATGAATAAAGTTCCCCACTCATCTGAAATTACGAACTCACTCAACATATGCTATTTTCCTAGCGCAGATTCAAATACTTCAATGTAACGTTTTGCAGTATTTTTGATATCAATGTCGGCATGTGAACCAAGCTCATGTTTCTTTGGAAGATCTACAATTTGTGTTACGTCTATTTTTGGTGGGTTGTCGTAATCAGCAAGTTCAAAATTATATGAACTTTCTTTCAAAATCACACCAAACTGATCAACGATCTCACGTGTCCCACCAACCTCTGTACAGATCACTGGTGTTCCTTGTGATAAGGATTCAATGACAACATTCGGGCAGTGATCTGCCCATGCCAGGTGAATCATCCAATTTGCACAAGCAAAAATCTGCAAGTAAACTTCAGGAGGTTGAGAACCAGTATAAAAAACGTGTGGATCGGTTGTGCGAACGTCTGGATTTGCACCCATCACAAATAAACAACTATTTGGGTATTTTGTTTTTCGTAAATGATCAAACATCTGCATGTTTGCCATCAAACGTTTTTGCGGGTGCCAATTTGATGAACAAACGAACACTTTTTCATATGCAGTTCTGATTCGAGCAAGTTCAGGAAGCGTTATTTCTTTGATTTGTGTTGCGTCAATACCGTTGTGGATAACATGACCAATCCTGTCGCCCCACCATTTAGTGGTCATTTTGCGATCAAATTCTGATTGCCAAATAACAGAATCACATGATTCATACAATGATTTTATGTTAACATTCTTTGTATTAAACTCGTTTGGTTTAAACCAAATTCCGTCGAGACGTTGGACTACATGTTTAGCTAATAAAGCACCTGAACGCTCTATAAAAACAATAGAAACATCAGCGCTAGATGCGTCAAAAGTAACTTCGTGCCCAAGTTCATAAAATTGCTTGAAAAGCCTAGATGCAAAAGTATTCGGTCCTGATGCTGACTTTAAATTAACGTTGTCAGCGTGAATTCTCATGATCGTTTTCGAATTTCTTGTATTACGGAAACTGCAAAATCAGTATTCATGAACATCGTTGCAATAAATGCAAGTTCTTTTGTTTTTATGTTCTCTAACTTAGCACGTTGATTGAAAATATTTGGATCAAGTTCATAACGACCATTGACAAGAACACCATCGTAGAATTGCTGCGCAACGTAGTTCATCGATTCATTCGTTATTTTAATCTTGCTTTCTTCAAAGACTTGAACAACGGTGTCAAAGATCGTTGTGTAGATCTGTGTACACGCCAAAAGATCAAGAGGCTTATCTCCTGAACAAAGTGATTGTAACTTAGTCTCTAAGAGACGAGAAATTGATTCGAAAAATGTGCTTTTGTCGCTCACTTGATTGACTCCATAAATTTTACATACTCGCCAATACATGACTCCCATGAGCCAAATTTAATAGCATCTGTGTTTGTACTATAATTTCCAGAAGTCAGTATGTTCTTTAATTCATCCCAATCACTAAACGAATGCGATTTACCAGCGAATTCAACGCAGCCGCCGCCTTCTGTATGAACGTATGTTGGTAATCCTGATGCTAATGCCTCACTACAATGATTTGGTCCTGGGTCAAAACGACTAGCAGAAACATAAACATCATACTTTCCCAACTCTTCACCGAGTTTCTTTCCAGAAAGAGGTCCTACAACGTTCGTATGCTTAAATGTGCGCCTGTCGCGACCAATATAATTGAATGTAAATTTGTCAGAATTTTCACCCACAAACTCATCAATGAGTTCATAGATGTCGAACCCCTTCATTTTATTATCGCTCCAATGATGAGCGGCAATGTTAATCTTACCGTTGTTTAATTTGGGTTGTGGTTTAAAAATTTCGCTATCAACACCATTTATGATGACAGTATTGTTGCTACACCCCCAATTTTTCTGAATGAAATAATCCTTCAACCAATTTGACACAAATACAGTTACATCAACGTGCGGTGCAATTTTCAACAAGTAATCATCAACATCAGACGTTCCCTTACGCGCGTCATTTTCGTTAACGCGCAACATCAATTTAACATCACGCCCCTGCGTTTCCATCATCATCTTGTACATGATAGCCTGCTCTGCAGAGATACCGATGCCATCATTATCAAGACCAGCGAGCATGATAATATCAGGAGCATTGTTTATTGATTCTTGCTTCACAACTTCATGGCCCATTTCAGGAACATGTTTGTGAAATGCATTAATAAATTTTGCTCCACCTCCCCAGGGTCCTTTAATTGGTTGACGATTTATGTAGATCTTCATAAGATTAACATTATCACTGTATTATGATCAATTTCACATAGCACCAAACGTAAATTTTCGACTGCGGCGAGGCCCTGGATCTCGCCGGCGGCCGTCAAGTTTAATACCGTCAGCTGTTATTTCTGATCGATTTGCTTTAGGACCGCCTTGTTGTTCACGTTGAATAGTAACATTTGATGATTCATCATCGATCCATACGACTTTTGTCATACCTTGATGACCATGAATATTCTCAAGTGTTTCAATGTCTGGATAGTAGCTCATTGCTGCTTTTCCAGTTAGCCAAACTAGAGCACACCATCCCGTGTCAAATTGGCACCCTTCTGCAACACTACCAACTCCTGAAACTCCAGAAGCATCAGTGTTGCGTTGTAAGTAAAAACGTTTCATTTCACATATCCTCTATTTCGTAAAAAAATTGCTTCATCACGTTGGAACATTGCATCACTTGTTTGGTATGTCTCTGGGACATCATTGATTGTGTAATGATAGAACACGCGTGGAATAAATCCTCGTTTTTTTGTTTTTGCTAAGATTGGTAAATAAATCGCCTGGTCACCCGCTCGACGAATGTAATTGCCATCTTCACCTCTAAAATTTTCATCATTTACATCATTAATCAAACGTTTTCGAAATGTTTTCAAATGACTAGAAACCCACGGATGTTTGTATGGATCTGCATCTGAAGGAAGCGGTCCACTAATATTTTTATCTGTGAAGCCCCACCTATGAGCGCTCCATAACGCTTCTGCACCCGTTTGTTCATAAACAGCGTTAAAATATGTTAATGCATCTGCATCAACTAACCAATCATCGGCGTCAATGCGACAGATAATATCATCATCATTACACATTGAAATACCAGTTAAAACGTTAGCAACTTCCCACTTCTTTTCTATATTCCAAATTGCTGTAACCTTACCAACGTTAAGACTGTTAAAACGAGATAACCAATCTTTTGAAGACGCAACCAGTATAGGATCAGACACATCATCAATTAGAATAAGATGCCAATTGTCGTATGATTGTCCATACAATGAATGTAACATTTGTGGCAATGTCGCATCTGCATTGAACATAGGACTTACAAATACAAATCTATTTTTACCAGTCTGCACGTTCAATCACCACACCTTGTTTTGTTAACAGAACTTGACCATAATCAACTTGATCATCGCTAAATTGTCGATCATCGAAAAACATCCTTCTATCAAGTTTGATTAATTCTTTGCTTGGATCATCAATTTCATTGATCAATTTGCTGCATTGAATTCCCTTGTCTTCTTTTGTTGGAAGATGATAATCGTCGAACAACATAAATCTGTTGTATTTGTCTTTTGTTGCTTCCCAATCGTGTTTTGTACCTTCATAAGAATGATCACCATCAATGTAAATGAGATCAAAATTTTCATTAATTGTTGGTAACGCTTGTTGCGACGTTCCTTCAACGAATTGAATACACTTGAACCAGTCTTGTGGAAAAACATTCTGCAATGCTTTTAAAAAGCGTTCGTCAAACTTTGGATCGATTGTTACAATTTTTCCTTGTACGCCTGAATCATAAAATGCTTTTGCTGCACAGAACGTAGCATAACCGCGCCCAAATCCAATTTCAAGAAATGACGTCAAATTGAATTGACGAATCAAGTAATAAATTAAAATTCCACGTTCATAATTTGCACGATAGAATGCACCATATTTTTTATAATTTGCATCATTTTGATCACGATTGCGTTTAGCCGTGTACTCACCAATGTAATCAAAATCACCCATAACGATGCTATCGAGCGAAACTCCTATTTCTTCGAGTTTCTGTTTGATATGAACTGTTTTCATGTAATTTCTTTCATAAGTTTAGGTTGTGTTCTATTACACTTGATCCAAGGCGTCATTTGCCCATTCCACTTTGAATGCCAAATGTGTCCACCCGTTTTTTCTGCTAATTCTTTTGCTCGCAATTCAATCATCTCATCTGTTACTTGAGACCAAGGAACATCAAAAAACATATTATTTTCTGCAACGTCAGAAGTATCTTTGTTGAATAAAGCAGCCCAATGATTTTGCCAGTAATCTCTGTACAACTTAATCTTACGATTGATATCATACCAACTGTAGTGAAATACGCTTGGCAAGCTTGTAACTGCCAAGTTAAACCATTGTTCATAACGTTGTACTGCGCTTACATCTCCTGAGATAGCTGCATTTCGAAGATTGTCAATCTCTTGATTGTAAAAACTGATGAATGGTAACCTATTTCCTGTTGATGCGCTAATCATATCACAGCCATCAGTTCCAAGAGCTGCATAAGTTTCACCATTTGAATCTGTACGTCGTAAATCTGCTGGAATTCCGTGTGTAACGTCGGGGGCATTTCTGCTCAATCGCCACTTCCAAGGATTGACATCCAAACGAACTTTATCAGGACCACCCCAATACTCGATAACAGGCAACGCTAAGATCAATGAATCTTTTGGAATTGCTCGTGCAATTTCGGCAATTTTGCTAGCATCATCTAGATGAACAACTTCATCTGAATCCATCTGCCAACAAAATTCTTTTGTGCACATCTTTCGTGCTTCTGCTTTTTGCATGCCATCAAATATGGCATGGCGCGGGTGGGCCCAGTTGCGTTTAACTTGTTTTAGTACAAGCTTATCTGCAATTTCTTTTCCAGATTCAATCTCTACTATTTGTTTAAATCCTTTTAATGATTCCCACGTACCATCTGTCGAACCACCATCAACAACACATACTTCATCACAAAACATTAACATCGATGCAATACATTGTTTGAATGGGTATTCTTGTCTTACACAGTTGTATGTTGTTGTGTAACCACTGATACTTGGTTTATAATTCATCATTGCTTTGATCCCATTCCAAAATAGTTTTGGAGACGTGAACAGGTAGTCTGAAATTGCATCAAGATCATCTGTGTTGAACCACTCTTCATCTTTGTGTTGAACGTTATCGTTAAGGTGAAGTTTACATCCAAGAAGTTTTGCTTCAATCACCATTCGTGGACAAGTGTCACCACCTTCTGGCAAATAAACAAATCCTTCAGCAGTGGCAAGCTTATCAATAACTTCATTGTATGGAATGTTCCAAATGACTTCATATTCTTTATTGTTGTCTTGACACCATTTAATTGCAGCATCTTTTCCTTTTACCCAACTATCTGATCCGAGCACAATCCATTTTGATCGTGGTAGTCCAGCATGTTTGGCATGTAATGCTTTAATGTATCCAAGTGTCTCTGAACTAAAAACGCTTGATAAAACGATATTGTCGTTCGTAGAAAGAAATGGAAATATGTTCATATACCTGTTTTTTTGTTTTTCAGACATCCACCACAGACCCATTGATCCATGAAAAAATGCCGAAATAATCTTTCCATTCATCTGATCGTGACAATCGCAATCAACACCTGAACTGTGTTTATGTTTTTCTGGTGATCTAACTTTGCAGTACTTGTAATCGTACTCCAAAATTGAATACTTCATGTTAGCAACAATAGACGGAATTAGTTGGGGATTTAACTGAGCAAAATTTCCAAAAATCCAAAATTTATCAACACCTTGTTTAAGCAGTTCCATTGTAACATGCTTAGAACGTAGTTTGTGAACTTCAAATGGACTTGAAGAGATCAACGCTTCCGATGTTAGTTCGGCTCCTCCGACATAATCATCAACAAACATATCGGAAACAAAAACAATTTTAGCAGTTTGAGGAATTGCCAAGGGTTGGAATAAACTATTTTGAAAGTCAAACACGGGTTGATTCTACGACATCGCAAAAAATCTGTTCAAATTTGCTTTTCGTGCCCGCGCGACTAGTTAATCATATATGATCTAGAAATTTATGAATCCACTGTCGATCTAGATCTAGAAGATCAGATCGTAAATGAAATAAGAAATTTGATAAATGAAAAAGTCCACAGCGAAAATTGTTAACAGGATCCACTGTGGATCCGATCTAGATCTAGATCTATCGGGCGACGACCCGTCCGCGCGCGAGGCATCATGAAGAAAACAAAGAAACAAGTTCAAGTTCCTGCAAGAAATAAAAATGAACCTGTGAAACCTCGTGAGGTAATTCCTACCGATGATCTGACAAAAGCAATTGAAAAAGTTCTTGCAAGCTCCGCGTTGAACGGTGGCTTTGAAACTTTGTTATTCAAGGTAAATGAAAGTTTAACAAAGCTTGATCAAGTTGAAGAAACGCTAGTATCACATGGTGGTAAAATTAATGAGATTCACAACGCAATATACCATCAAGATGAAGGATTATTTGCAAGAATTAAAGCGACCGAAGTTGAAGCAAACAATCATCTTGTAACTTTGGAAAAAAAACTTCACGATGATGACGATCAGTTGGATAAGAAAATTTCGCTGCAAGAAAATGAAATCAAAAACCTTGAAAAGTGGCAAAATACGATAAACAAGATCATGAAGTGGATTGTCGTAACGTTAGCAACAACAGGAACGCCATTCATGGTTAAATTTATTTACGATGTCATTGTTACTCACAACTGAGTAGAATTGTGTTGTGATCAGCACAGAAGTAGAATCGTCTACATTAAACGTTCTCAAGAGGTTAAGCTCATTGAGCGAGATTAATCGCTCAATCTCCAACAAATCTGGACCAAGCGTTCAGTCAAAATTGAAATTTGCATTTTCATTAAAATTTAACGACGAAATTCAACAAACAATCTATGAAACGATTTTGTCGTACGCTATTAAAGCTGAACAATTTGGACCCGGTGGTTTTGACAGTTGCATTAACAACCTGATTATGTGCTTTGGTTCAAATGATACAAGGGCGGCAATCTGTGGGCTCAAGATGACCCTAGAAAACACTTTAAAGCAAGGTACATTGCCCGCAATGCGTGATGATATAAACCGTCTGTTGACATTCTATGTGAACGGAGACACTAGGATGATTCTTGAGGAAGCATTAGAATTATCAGGTTTAACAGGGAGAATCGTAATAGAAAAATCAGCTTCAGAAGCAACGTCAGTTGAGCTTGTTAGAGGTTATACGTTTGGCGTATCACCAGCGTTCGACATTTCCGGCGCAATGTTGATTAGCGAACCAAAAATTGCAGTCGTTGATGGATTTATCGAAAATGTTTCGGAAATTAATTCATTGTTAATGCAAGCACATGAAGCAAAGTCACCCGTGCTTTTGTTTATTCGTGGCCTATCTGACGAGGTTAAACATACTTTGAAAGTTAACTACGATAGGGGAAGTTTGGTTGTAATTCCTCTTGTTGTTAGGTTTGATTTTGAAGGGATTAATTCGCTTGTTGACATTGCAATTGTTTCAGGTGGAGACGTTTTTTCAACAGCAAAAGGTGAGTTGTTCACAAGCATAATGCTTCAGAATTTATCATCGATTAAATCTGCGACGTTATATCGTGATAAAATTGTTCTTGTAAATTCGCGTTCACGAGATGCTGTCAAACGTCAAGTTAATCTCATTAGAGAAAAACGAGCAAGCGAACAAGTAGAATCTATCGCTCAATTGTATGATTTAAGAATCAAATCATTATCACCAAACCAAGTAATGATTAGATTACCAGATGATGATGCATATGTTGTGACATCACAAGCAATAGATTATGCGCTCAGAGGTGTTAAATCATTGGTAGAACGTGGCGTTTCCCATGATAGGACACCAGCAACATCAATGATCAGCGGGATAGTGTATGCGATACGATGTGCAGAGATTCTAGAAAATCTAGGCGCCGTTGTTACGCTTTAAGCTTACCGTTTTGTGCTAGCGTGTTGAGAACAGATAAAACTGTTTTTTCATCCATATCACCAAAATCAAGTTTGATATCATTATAAACAGTCTTTGCAAGTTCATCATCTGCAATTGTAGTTTGTCCTTTTGGATCCCAGTTCACAATTCTGAGTCCGCGGTAGATAAGACCATCATCATAAATTTTTTTGAAAATGGTGCGGACTGCGAAATTTCGTGGTTCATCCAATGTATATGATT